>Ga0209498_1002135_pt1 | contig 12050 bp, 10 predicted proteins | sample WalLakDeSediment_FD_184131 | JGI IMG/M metagenome (GOLD analysis project Ga0209498, IMG submission 184131) | Lake sediment microbial communities from Walker lake, Nevada to study Microbial Dark Matter (Phase II) - Walker Lake 11/02/13 Deep... | ecosystem: Environmental > Aquatic > Freshwater >...
TAAAGTTCGGCGAATGGAACGGAAAAGGAATCCGGCTTATATTTCAGTATTTCAACGGACTGAATTTCTTCGGTGAATATTTCGATGAACGTCTCACATACGCATCCGTCGGATTCAGTTTCGATTTCTGGTAATTTAGCCGGCTGAAAAATGTTCAATGATAGCCCGGCAGAATGCCGGCAGATCGGGTGGTCTACGGGAAGTAATAATGTTTTCATCAACCACTACTTCTTTATCATGATAGATGGCACCCGCATTTTCAATATCATCTTTAATCGCCGGCACACATGTAACGTTCTTACCATTAAGTATTTTCGCGGAAATGGGTACCCAACCGGCATGGCAAATGAATGCAATAACCTTTTTTGCTTCGTGAAAATCACGGGTTATCTCCAGCACCTCTTTATACCGGCGCAATTTATCCGGGGCAAATCCTCCCGGAATTATCAGGATATCGAACTGATCGGCCGAAATTCCCTTAAACGTTGTATCGGGTTTTAATGGATATCCGTTTTTTCCACTGTATTGCCTTATCTCAGGTGCAGCTATTGTAACACTCGCTCCCTCTTCGATTAACCGGTAATACGGATACCATAATTCCAGATCTTCATATAATTCTTCCGCAAAAATTAAGGCTTTTTTACCGTCTAGAAATTTCATAAGATTCCCTTTATAAACCTAATGTTTCCGATATTTCTTTCATTGCCGAGAGAACATTATCGATATGTTCGTCGAGATCAATACCAATTTCTTCCGCGCCCTGCCGTATCTCATCACGATTCACCTGACGTGCGAAACCTTTATCTTTCATTTTCTTTTTCACCGAAGATACCTGCAGATCGGCAATTTTTTTACTCGGCCGGACTAGAGTTGCCGCAGTAATTAATCCGGTGAGCTCATCAACTGCAAAAAGGGTTTTCGCCATTAAGGACGTACGCGGTGTGCCGGTATGTGAGGCATGACCGAGCACGGCAAGCCGGACATCTTCAGGATACCCCATCTCCTCAAGTATTTTCACTCCCACATATGGATGTTCATCCAACGTCGGGTGTTTTTCGTAATCGAAATCATGAATGAGCCCTGTAATACCCCACCTTTCCTCGTCCTCACCGAATTTGCGGGCATAATAGCGCATTCCGGCCTCCACACTGTAGGCATGTTTACGTAAACTGTCGCTTTTCGTATATTCATGAAGCAACTCAAGAGTAGTTTGTCTATCCATCAAAATAGTATTCCTTATGTTTTTGCGGCTTGCATTGATTTCTGCAACATCCAGCCAACCACTGCCAGACCACCAACGAACAACAAAAAGAAGAGCACGATGATTCCGGTCTGAGGATTTACTTCAAGCTGACTGACCGTAAAGTATTCCGCGATATATCCGCTCCGAACTACATCCCGCACCATCACCATCGAAAAGATAGTGAATAATACAATCGCGAATCCCGCATATAAGAGCGGCTTCGGTTCATGCTTTTGAAGTGATAGCATGAATATCATCACCGAACCCAGAGCTCCCATGATTGCGAGAAGGAAAAATATTGTACCTGGGATACTATCTCCCAGAAGAAGCAGCAGAATATCACGGGGCAAAGTTATTAAAAAGATAATACCGACGATGAACTGTATGAACGTGGGGATAAGAAACCACCACGTACCATGTTTAACCGCCCATTGTGAAAACTCCGGTTCGGTTTTTCGTTTCAATAGACCGTATATAATTACAATCAATCCGCCGACGGCGAGTGCCGCAATGAAGAAATGCAGGAAGCGCGGTATGAGGGTCAGTTCTCCGAGATTCAAGAATGCACCGCTCGCAGAGCCGACATATACTTCCTTCCATGTGGATGGCGTCAACATCAACGTCATGTTGTTGGTATATAAAAATGCAACGATGGTCAGGAAAAGCGCTGAACCGCCGACAGCCCAGAATCTTCCGCCCGATAATTTCTCGAACCGAAAGTTGTAGAGATAATATCCGTAGTAGGCAAGTATCACAAAAAAGATGACCGAAAACCACGGCCAGGCCATAATAATAGATGACGTATAAAAGAAATGACCGTAGAGCACCTGTAAAAACAGCAGAGGCGGAACACCGAGATTAATAGTAAATGCCATCGCGATAGGGAGTGCCTTGCTGAGACGTCTTGAGAGAAGGAAATGATGTTCTTTCCCCGACCTTCGTCCTTTTATTTCATTCACGGCAGCAATCACTCCGCCGCCGAGCACAAAATTCATTGCAAGCAGATGAAGTATAAACGTTAAAGTCATCAGAAATTTTATGAGCCATATCGGCGAAGGTACCGCAATGGGATCGACCTGTGGAACTACTGATTCAAACATAGTTACCTCCCGCTTCGAATTGTTGTTAGATCGCCTGAACGCTCATCTTTGACCGACATTATATATTCGGCAACAGCCCTTGCTTCATCGAATGAACCGGCGAAGGGCGGCATATACCCCCGGAACTGATCGAGCTCAAGAACTACAATCTCAAGATCATCCGCGGTAAAATTTTCCGAAACTTTGAGAATGTCATTATACCCACCGATTGTATGACACGCCATACATTGCGCCCGGAATACATCCTGTCCGGCCCGGAGTATCGTAGCATCGTTTATATCGTCATGTTTTCCCCATCCCCATGCTTTTAAAATCCCTTCCTCACGGAGATTATATTCCTCACCCTTCAATACCGCATGCGTATACATGTAATCATACAGAACATACGGTTTTCTTATTGCTTCGCGAACCCGTTCGGCGGATGTCATAACGGTAAATCCAACCAGCAACAGAAGGATGGAATATGCAACCGGAACCCTTGACGGAAATAACCATGCAGCAACGGCAACAAGAACAAATAAAGCTATCCCTGTGACAACGCTGAGGATCGCGGTGTTATATATAAACGGTAACCCTCCGGTAAGTATCTCCTGTGCAATGCCCGGTAAAGAACCATAGTACCAGTAGAGCGAAAGCGGCAGCAGAACAATGGCAGGTAAACTCCATTTGGCGGCATATCTGACCATCTTGCCCCGGAGTTCTTTATCGGTAAAAACAGATGCCGTGAGGATCGCATAGATACCGGCAAGAGCAAAACAAACCAGTGTACGGGAAACAAGTGCAGGCCAGTATGTCGGATTAAAAAATCCGTCCATAAACAAACGCGTTTCTGTCCAGGCACCGGGTGTAAGCATAAATGCAACAATACCATTGATAACGAATAAACTCATCCACGCGGCTATAAAGTATATCCAGCCGATCGCGAGATGGACTTTTGGTTGCAGTTTTCGCCAGGTATAGAAATACACAATAATAGCCGCTATCTCGACAAAGAAAAACACCCACTCAATCGCCCATCCCCACACAAAAATATTTATGAGACTTGATGTGGCCGCCGGTGAAACCAATCCTATTGTAAACCAGATACCGACCCCGGTCATTGCACCAAGCACAAGCGTCAGTAATAAGAAAAAGCGGGAATGCCGCTGGACATAATCAAGAATCCGTTCATCATTTTCTTTGTACGCTTTTCGTTCGGTCATGACAAGGAAAAGTCCGCCGCCGATAGCAAAGTGTGCAATAAAAACGTGTATCGTTGCAACAATCGCAATTAATAATCCACCACCTAAGTAGGGTATTTCCCAAACCGGATAATTGAGCATATGAACCTCCGTCTATCTCAATATGTATGTGTATGTAAAGAATTATACCATGTCTGACATAAACCTTCGGAAGAAACCATACCGGCACCGACAGGACTTTGTGGTTGACACAAAGTACCGAACTTCGAACACTCGAAGGGTAATTTTGTTCCCGAATGTACCGCTTGTCCGTCGCATCCGGACATAACGAGTTCATCATTTGATAAAAGATCGAATTTTTGCACCGCATCATATTGACGATATTCTTCAGAAAGAATATATTGACTCTTCTTTAATAAATCACCCGATACCCAGCGACCGTCGGCCGTTATAAAAACCTCCTCAATAACAGAACGCAACCGGGTATTGACCGAATCCGGACAACCGCAGCCGTCTCCGAAGGACATCGTAAAATCCTCCGATTTTGCCTTATGAATTAAGTTTACAATTCCTGTGAGCACATCCTCTGCGGAGAATCCCGCGCAACAGCAGGCACGACGCAGATCGCCGAGAATATGGCTATACATATCGGTACCGGAAACGGATGTATCGTAAGCCGACAATACGACCCCGTCAATATATTGTCTTGAGCGAAGTATAAATTCGGATATATGAGTATCCCGCTTCTGCAGGGAAAGATAAAAAGACAGGTTTTCAATACCGCGATTCTTTGCTTCTTTTAATGTTACCCCGATGATCGCTGCAGTTGTATCATACCCGGCGGCAGCGAACACGACTTCTTTTGTGGGATTCCACTCGGCAATGCGTAGAACATCATACGGAGAATGCACCATCCGAATATCTTGCCCGTTCTTACGCAGCGAATTCAACGTCCCACCTGGAGTCGGTATATGTAAGAAATCGCTGAACGTAACAATGAGTATCGATTTCTGTTTGGCGAGATGTAAGATATCCCGGTAGTACCCTACCGGCGTCAGACACATTGGACAGCCGGGACCGTAAACAAAATGAAGGTTATGCGGTAAAATATATCTCGTATTGTTTTGGAGTAAATTTTTAGCTTGTGTACCAGACGATAAAAGTACGGTAAAAATGTCTCCGGCCAACAAGGTTTCAATATTCGAGCGGAGTTCAATAATTGTTGAAGAGTGTTTATTATTTATGTGCTCTTTACTAATTGCCCGGATGGCAAATCCCATCTGAACAAGCACATAATCCCCCGCCCCGGCTGAGTCTGTAAAATACAGATTCACCGGATATTTGCCACCACCAATGTCGATTGTGCCAAGTCCCCCCTGTATGTCGACAAGTTTTGTGGGTATCGGAGGATACACGTTCTATAGCTCTATGATACTGTTTGTTTTTGTGCCGATTCCTGTAAAAGATCGCTTATAAAATTTAATACTTTCGGTGCGGCTTTGATGACGTCGTCGGATATGGTTGCTCCGGGCAATATACTTTTTGGTTCGATGCCAATCAATATCCACTCCACCTCTCTGTTGCGACTCGTTGATGTATATAATTTTATGAGCTGATCTTTTATTCTCTGAAGCGGGGAAGGTAATCCTTTAAGCACACTTTCCATATCGGACGCAATAGTGGTAAATAGAATCTCGCCGGCGGCATCACCGTGATTATGTGCCGTTAAGAGAATGACACGGTTATATAACTGTATATCGTTTTCGATACATTCAGTCGAGATACCACAATTGTATACATCAGCATTCCCTGGCAGCTCGATCTCAGAAATAAGTTCAAGCAGATATTGCCCCGTACCGGCATCTCGAAGGTTTGCATCGCCCAGGGCGATGATTGCCGTTCTATTTTGTATTGCGTTCATATTTTCTACAATTTGTCCTTTAAAGTTTTTATCTCAAATCTTATACCACTTTTAAAAAACCAGCTATCTGCCGTTTATTTATCCTTTGCTGCTAATTATTATATCCGCATTACTAAAAATGAGAATCGACTTTAGAGCGCTTCCTACCCTTGAGAAATTGCAGGAGTCTCGAACATTTTGTATATTGAGGTAAAATTCAACACAGGGGACCGATAAAATGAGTTACTTGTTCACCGATAATCTTACCAAATATCTTGAATCACATACAATGGATCGCCATTTCATATTTAAAGAAATGGAACTATTCGCAGGGGAGCGTGACTATCCGATCGTCGGTCCACAAGTTGGTCAACTCTTGTACTTACTAACAAAAATATCTAAATCGAAACATGTGTTTGAAGTGGGATCGGGATTCGGATATTCGGCACTCTGGTTTGCAATTGCAATGGAAGAAAACGGAACAGTCATTTGTACGGAATACGACGAGAAAAATATCAACCGCGGCAAGGATTTTTTACGGAGTATAGACACACTCCGTGCAAGTATTGAATTCCGTTCGGGAAACGGAATTGACCTGCTTAACGAATCGAACGACCAATACGACATCATTTTTAACGATGCCAATAAAGAGGACTATCCAAAGATCTTCGAGATAGCCAAAAATAAGTTAAAAAAGAACGGTTTACTCATTGCAGACAACGTACTCTGGCGAGGCCAGGTTACCAATTCCGATCCCGACAATAAAACCTCCGGTGTTATTCAGTATAATGAAGCAATATTTAACTCGGAAGATTTTTTCAGCAGCATTATTCCGATACGTGACGGAGTATCGGTCAGCATAAAGTTAACGTGACACTGCTTTACCAATGTAACTTAAAGAAGTTCGGCTCGCGATAATAAGATTCTGTCAATCGTTCGAGTTTCTCTATTTCCTCTTTCGAATACGGCTCATAATCTCTCGCTATTTTTACATTTTCCTCCAACTCATGAACCGATGATATTCCGACAATTGCCGTACTGACAGGGAAAGAGTATACGTAGCCCAGTGCTTGTTGCATAGAAGTGATGCCTTCATCTTTAAAGATTCTGCCGAGCGCAGGAACCTTCATAGCGATTATACCCATTTCCTTTTCAACGGCGGTCTGTAGCAAATCTTTTTGAAACGGTTTGTAATGAATATCGGCGGCATTGAGCGACATAAGAACAGTATCGAACTCATATTCGCGAATACCTTTCAACAGGACATCAGGATCCCGATGCCCGGTTATACCGATAAAACGTACAGATCCCTCCTGCCTGAGCCGTTCCATCGCACGGACCGCGCCGTTCCGGCCAAGCGCCCGGGTAACATCATTCCTTACACGAACATTATGTATCTGATAGAGATCGACATAGTCGGTTTGCAGACGACGCAGGCTTTCTTCAAACAAGCGCATTGTGCCGTCATATGAGCGATCGTGGGTCTTCGTAGCGAGGAAAACTGCATCACGCCTTTCTTTCATAACAATGCCGATGTTGGTTTCGCTCCCGCCTGCTCCGTATGTCGGCGATGTATCTATATAATTGACGCCGAGATCGATTGCCCGATGTATAATTTCTGCAGCATCTTGAGATTGTGCGGTATTCTGAACTGCCGCTTCGCCGCCGAGACTGAACAATGAGATTTTATACCCGGTTTTTCCGAGAGTTCTTTTCGGCATACCTTCTTTCAGAATTTTATCCGCGATGATTTCCATCGCGCTCTTTAAACGGTTATGCGGTAATGCACTGATTCCGCCGGCAGTGACTGCAGTCAATTTTATAAAAGACCGTCTGTCTTTCCTCATAATCCTCTCGTATTATTCAACCTGACACAGTAGCGTCCGCTACCACTGCATTTTATACCAGCTTGCATCTTCATAGTAATGAGCGGTAAGCTGTGCAATCTCGTTCATTTTCTCATCGTCATACTTTTTGAAACTCCTGGTAATCTGAATATTTTCCTCAAGCTGGTCGATCGTGGTTATACCGACGATCGCAGTGCTGATCGGAAAAGAATACACGTATCCCAGTGCCTGTTCCATACTGGTTATTCCGTCGTTCCGGAATATACGGCCGCGCGCGGGGATTTTCATCGCAATAATACCAAGATCCTTTTTCACGGCGGTATCCAGCAGTTCATACTGGAAGGGAGCGTTATGAATATCGGCCGCATTCAATGCCAAAAGCAGACAATCGTATTCGTACTGCTCAATAGCTTTTTTCAGAATAGCAGGGTCGCGATGACCGGAAATTCCGAGAAAGCGCACAACGCCTTCGCTTTTTAATTTCTCGAATGCTCTCATGACACCATCTTCTGCAAACATCCGGTCCAGATCGTTCTGCGTTCTGACATTATGGACCTGATACAGATCGACATGATCGGTTTGCAGGTTTTTCAGACTCTGCTCGAACAATCTCATAGTGCCGTCATAAGAACGGTCGTGTGACTTTGTGGCAAGGAACACTTCATCGCGCCTGTCTTTCATAACCTCACCGATGTACTGCTCGCTGATACCTCTGCCGTATGAGGCAGCGGTATCGATATAGTTCACGCCAAGATCGATCGCGCGGTTGATTATTTCAACGGATTCTTCGAGTTTATTCGGTTGTTCAACAGTAGATTGTCCGCCCAGACTGAACAAGCCGACATTGTAGCCGGTTTTACCGAGTTTCCTTTTCGGCAAAGTACTTCGGGTTACATTGGCAATAAGCTTTTCTGCATTCGTCATGGTTCCTGCCTGCGATAACACACCGATACCGGCAGCAGTTGCAAGTCCGGTCTTTATAAATTTCCTGCGGTTAGATTTTTTATTCATAAGAGGTCTCCTTTGAGAGAATCATCCAGGGGTATATTTTGTGTTGTTGGAGAAAAGGATATAATGTATTAAGATAATATAAAAATTCGGAATGTCAAGGAGTGGAGTCGGGTGGGGGATTGTCCGCTCACTCTCTCCTGATCAACAGTCTCAGTCCGTTTGCAACCACAATCAGTGTACTGCCTTCATGACCAACAACGGCAAGAGGGAGTGATATCTCACCGAAGAGTGCGAGTATCATAAGAGTAACCATAACGATAAAGGCAAAAGTTAAATTTTGTCTCACGATCCGCCGCGTACGACGGGCGTTTCTCAGAACACCGGGAAGGCGGCTTAAATCATCGCTCATCAATAAAACATCTGCGCTTTCCAGTGCGACATCGGTACCGGCCGCACCCATGGCAATACCGACGTTGGCAGACGCCAGGGCGGGCGCATCATTGACTCCGTCGCCGACCATCGCGACCGAGCCGTATCTCATTTCCATTTCTTTAATTGTTTCAACCTTTTCCTGTGGGAGCAATCCCCAAAAGACTTCATCAACACCGAGATCCTGACCCAGCTTTTTAGCGACCTGCTCATTGTCACCGGTAAGAAGAATAACACGTTCTATTCCCTCTTTTTTTAATGCTTCCACAACGGATCTGGCTTCTTCACGGATCGTATCCGCGATAGCGAGCAATCCCCACGGTTCTTCTTCACCGATTAAAACAACCGTTTTCCCCTGCCGTTCATGTTTATCTATTTCACTCATCATTCCACCGTTCACGTTTTTAAACATTGACTTCTTACCGATCTGTAACGATCGGCCATGAACGACGGCACGCGCTCCGAATCCGGTTTGGGCCTCGAAATTCTCCGCTTCGATAGTGTTGATTCCCCGTTCCTCTCCTCCTTTTACGATCGCTTTTGCTATCGGGTGTTCCGAAGAATGTTCCACGGCAACGGCTGCGGCGAGCAGAGCTATTTGCACCGGACTCAGTTTACCGAGTTGGTCGTCGGGAGGTGCGGGCAACTCGTTTTTCGTTTCCGTAAAAAATTCTCTCGGTATCTTATTTCCGTTTTCAAAGGGAATGACTGCGACAACACCCGGACGGCCTGTCGTCAGGGTCCCGGTTTTATCAAAAGCAACGGCACGAATGGTGGATGCCTGTTCTATGTACGCGCCGCCTTTATAGAGGACCCCGCTCCGGGCAGAGCTTGCCAATGCCGAAAGCAGCGCAGCCGGAATCGATATCACCAGGGCACACGGAGATGCGACAACCATCAGCGTAATTGCACGATAGAACGAATCACCGAAACTCCAGCCCATGAACAGAAACGGTACTGCAAAGACAACCAGTGTTATACCGACAACCGACATTGCATAATACTGGCCGAGTACGCGATCGGTGAAATCCTGACTCTTTGCTTTCTTTTCCCGCGCTTCCTCGACCATCTTTACTATGCGCGCAAGTGTGGAGTCCTCCGCTTCAACCGTTACATGCAGCTCAAGGGCACCGTTCCCGTTCATCGTGCCGGCAAATACCTTCGAGCTCCTGCGCTTCTCCGCCGGCATCGATTCCCCCGTGATACTCGCCTCATCGACTGCCGACTCCCCGCGGACAACGATGCCGTCGTTCGGTATCTGTTCGCCCGGACGCACGACGACTATATCACCTTTACGGACATTATCTACGGGGACTTCGACGATTTTACTTTCTCCGTTATCGTTTACTTTTATGCGTGCAATCTTGGGTGTCATATCCAGCAACGCCCGCACACTCGTAAAGGTTCGTCCCATAGCGTATGTCTCGAGCGTATTTGAGAGCGAAAAAAGGAACATTAATATTGCTCCCTCCTTCGGTTGACCGACTATTGCGGCACCGATTGCAGCGATGATCATCAGGAAATTCACATCGAACAGACGGTCTTTCAACGAATCGTACGCCGCCTGTACACTGTAATAACCGCCGCTGAAATAGGAAATACCGTACAGTACCCATGGAATACTCACCGCGACATTCTCGATGCCTTCAGCTATCCATCCGGCTATCAACGTAACGAAACATACTACCGTGAGACGGATCATCCACGGAAGAGATGCAAGATCTTCTTCTTCGGGTGTCGGTTCTCTTTTTTTCTCTTCACTCGTGTTCATATACTTTAATATACTAAAGCAAAAACAAATAGCAATATCATTTAGAAAACCGGAGTTAGACTATGTCCGGATAAAATTAAACTTTCTCAGAGATAATATTTTATTATGAATCCTGCGTCGCACCGTGGAATGAATCTATAAATCTGCGGATGATTGCCTGCTGGATTCTTCCTTTTCGCTTCACCGGTGTCGGGAAGCGCAGTAGCAGATTGATTTTACCCGCATCGTGACGTTAATACGCCAGCGCCTTCTCTCTTCCACCGTCAATTCATTTCGGCGTACCAAATAAAAAAACCTCCAGGACGTTTGACCTGAAGGTTTGTTACATATTATAAATCAGAATATTGGCTCATTGTTCCTATTAATACATTCCTCCATATCTCTCGAACATAAAAACCGCAACGGCTCGCGCTTCATTGGGGCGCAGTCCCTGGTTTGGCATCGGCGGATAAGACGTATCGACACGTACCGGGTTACGAATAAAATCGGCAAGTCTCTCCACATCATCATCATATTTCGGCAGCACATCTTTATATGGGGGGCCGACTAACCTTGTATCAAATTGATGGCAAGCAACACACAGGGTATTATATATATCTTCGCCGCTTATAGCTGCTATCTGAGCACCTGTTCCCCGTAATTCCTCCGCATATGCAATGTATTGCTCATGTAATTGAAAAGTGTGTGTCTTTGTTGCGTTGTTCATAGCTATCTGATCCTTGACAATACCGACCGCGAAAACAAGCACCAACAGCATAAAAACATAACCGCCCGACTTCACCGGTTCACCTCTCATTATTGCGTATAAAAAGTGATATGCAAAAAAGAGTAAGAATATTCCGGCGACAGAGAGTCCGAATACAGAACCGGACAATGCACTTTTCGGGAGGGTCCATAAATTAAGCAACAATAACAGCGGCAAAAACAGGGCACCTATCAGGGTAATCCGGACAGCGATTTTTTTAACCAACTCCCTGTATGCTTCATCAAGATCTTCCTTCCCACCTTCCCAATAGAAAAACAAAAACATAAGCGTCGCACCGGTTATGGCCATTGATGCCATAATAAAATACAGAAACCGTGAAATGACATCCCAGGAATAGAAAAAAGCAAACAATGATTGTATTGTATCCCAATTTTCCGGATGGAGCGATGTGGTGACCCCGCCGATGAAAAAGAATGAGGCTATAAACAGGATGATCATCCCATACAGACCGGTACGCGTTTGCATGAAAGGGATGGACGAACTATATCTTTTCACATCTTTTTGAACAGTGATATCGACGCCGTTGTCTTTCTCTATGACATTCTGCAAAGAAGACACAATCCCCACGAAGCTAAATGCATAACGATAGGTATAGATGAGAATAAAAGCAATAATAAACAAAACAAATGAGACGGTAAGCGCATTAACGGTAATGGCATTCGATGTATGCAGCAATTGTGCATACATCAGTATCAGTGTGAACAGCGGGACGAGACCGAGTATAATACCGACCGGTATGCTGACGGTAACCGATTCAATGGTATCTTTTGCGAACCGACGATAGAGTATATTTTTTCTTCCTTTGAGCTCATAATACCATGAAAGGAATGTTCCGCCGAGCAGAATGCTAACAAAGATAAGA
>Ga0209498_1002136_pt1 | contig 12049 bp, 11 predicted proteins | sample WalLakDeSediment_FD_184131 | JGI IMG/M metagenome (GOLD analysis project Ga0209498, IMG submission 184131) | Lake sediment microbial communities from Walker lake, Nevada to study Microbial Dark Matter (Phase II) - Walker Lake 11/02/13 Deep... | ecosystem: Environmental > Aquatic > Freshwater >...
ATTGGTTCCAGGCAACCATGAGTTCGCTAATTTGCCACATGCCGCTATGAAAGGCTTTCCAGGCCCGGCGAACGGCTGGTTCCCCGATACCCGTTGATTGCAGAGCGGGGAAAACAGCGCCTCTATGAGGCAAGAGCGAACCGTTAAGCAACATCCAGAGAAAATGAAGCATGGCTAAATTTGTGCCCACGTATAAGCCAGATACAATTGATGTCAGGACCGACATAGTTGGTTCGATTACCGGTGGCATGTTTTTGGTTTCCTTTGTGATGAGAGGTTTTTCCCATAAACATGCCACCATTTCTGTTTTTTGTCACATATGAGTTAGCGGAAAGTAGAGAATAAAGCCGTGCGTAAAAATTGCCAGCCAGAGATTGAACCCACTCCAGGCAAAGATGCCGCCTAGCAAAAGACCAATAATTCCAGTGCTCAAAACGCCGCGGCCTGGGCCCAGATGCCCGTCGCCTCCGGCTTTCTGCCGGCCAACACCCTCTTCTGGCAACGACAGGCGGCGCAGCCGGTCCTGGCCGTCTACGTGCCGGCGCGGCGCTGGCGGGTGCAGCTGGAGGGCGGCGGCGCGGCCGGCCCGATTCACTACCGGCTGCCGCTGCCGCCCCTTGTCTTTGCCGGCTGCGGCCCGGCTTACCAGATATGGGCCGTGAAGCGACGGCCGTCTGATGAACGGGAGCCGCTCTACCACGCCCCCTTTCCCAACGTGCACAGCCGGGGAGCCGTCTGCCAGGGTAACGCCCCGTTCCCCCTTTGTTCGCCCCAGACGATTCAGGCTGCCTTGACCCTGTTTATGGAAGGCAGCCTGTTTAACGCCGATCTCAGCCGGGGCAAATGCCGCTCGTACCCGGACGACGTGCGCCGGTTGTGGGTCGAGCTAGACGGCCGGCCGCGTTTCCCCCTGTCTGAACTACTGCCCACGCGAATGACCCTGACGGACTTACTGCGCGGCCATCCAACGGCATAATTAGGAGGGAGACGGAATCTAACAGACCCTATTCTCGGTGAAGCGCTGTTTTGAAAAGCGCTCTGCCAAAATATCTCTCATTTGATGTATAATTTGGCTTCAAATGGAGGTTGACTATGCCAAACACAATTCAATTACCGCCAAACTTGTATGACGCTGTTCGCAAAAGAGCGATTAGCCAGCAAAAATCAGCAGAAGACTTGGTGATTGAGTGGGTATCTGAACACCTGGAGGAACCGGGCGCGGATGAAATCACTCAGGCATTTGAGCGGGAGGTGGCTGCTTTTGAGCAGCTGCGACCTTCCTTACTTAAGCGGTATCCCGGCCTGTATGTAGCCATTTATCAGGGAGAGGTAATTGCCAGCGGTGATGATAAATTGGCTTTACTTGATCAGGTGCGCGAGCGTTTCGGTCAGATAGTTTGTTACATTGAAAAAGCCGTCGCCGATTCGCCGCGAACCGTGCGTCTGCCCTCTTTTCGTGTTGCGCGCTCATGATTCCCTACGATACAAACTATGATCCCCCGGCTCTTGTTTTGGCTGTTACTGTAGCCGGCGTTATTCATCGCCGACCTCGAATTGATGTGCCCGCTTTGATTGATACCGGAGCAGATGTCACGGCCGTGCCCGCGCCACTCTTGCAGAGATTGAAGCTTTACCCATTTGGGCGACTGAACCTGGAAGGCGCCAGTGCAATCAAAACCCCGGTATTTACCTATGAAGCAAACGTGATTTTTAACGACCAAACCGCAAAAAGGATGGAAGTTGTTCTCACCCCATATCCATTCGCTATTTTGGGTCGTGATTGGCTTCGCGATTATTATGTGTTGCTTGACGGCCCAGGCCAACAATTTCAGTTGAGCAGCGATCCTCACACTATTCATATACCTTAAACCATCAATCGGTTACTTCTACAAACAAATAGACCATTTACGCCACTGTCCGATTCATATGACAGTGGCGTTTTTGCTTTTGAGGCGCAGATGTTCAAAAACATTGTCACCTATCATATTCACCAACAAGAGCCCCTGCCGGCCAGCGACGCCCTGGCTTACCAATACATCCTGGCCGGGAACGGCCTCTTTGTCCGGGCCGAGAGCCGTTTCTGGCAGGCCTGCATCCCCCTCGCCCCCTGCCCGGTGCGGGGACTGCCGCCGTTGCCGACACAGTTTGCCTTGAAGGGAAATCGTCTACCGGGTGACGTACTATGCGGAGTGATCCGCCACGCCCAACAGCGGCGCGATGCTGACGGCCGACTGGTGGAAAGCCTCTACCGCATCTGCCCCCGACCCGACCGGACGCGCATCATCTGGCCGACGCAAACGGCCACCGCCTACAGCGTCACGACGACCAGTGACCGGCCGGGCGGGACGCTGCTGGAGCTCCATTCGCACGGCCGGCTGCCGGCTGCCTGGAGCCCTACCGACGGCCGGGACGAGCAAGGCGCCTGTCTCTACGGTGTCATTGGCCGTCTGGATGGGACGCCGGAAATCCGGCTGCGGCTGGGCATCTACGGCTACTGGCTGCCCCTGGCGCTGGCCGACCTGTTCGACCTGGACAACATCCCCTTCCCTATCCGCGATCTGGCGGAGGGCCAGGAGGCGGCTGCCCATCTTACTACAACTCATCTACCACGGAGAAACCCTGATGAAGCCGTCCTCTGACAACGTCCCCGGCAGTAGTGCCGGGTCAATAACCGGCGGCGCAGCGATCTCTGTCCTTGAACCCCGCTACCGGCTGCTTCTGCCCGAAGTGGCCCAGACCTGCATCGTCCAGGTAGGCGTAGGCGGCACCGGTTCCTGGCTGGCGGCGGCCCTGGCCCGCATCGTCTACCATGCCCGGCAGAAGGGGGAGGTGGTCAAGCTCTTTTTGGTAGACCCCGATATTGTCAGCGAAACCAATATTGGTCGGCAAAATTACACAGTGTGCCAAAGCGGCGAGAGCAAGGCCGCCAGTCTGGCCTGGCGGCTGAACGCCTCGCTAGGGCTGGATATTACCGCCGTCGTCGCCCCCTTTGTCGCCGCCGATTTTATGCCCTGGCTGCGGGAACAGGGGCTGACGCCCGGATATGGCCGGACCCGCCGGCTGGTTCTGGTTGGCTGTGTAGACAACTATGCCGCCCGGCGAGAGTTGGCCGCTGCCCAAGAGTGGCAGACGCCCGGACCCAAGGAAGAGGGGGTGTGGGTAGTGGACAGCGGCAACAGCTTCGTTAGCGGGCAGGTGTTGGTGGGCAATTTGATAGAGCTGGCGCGGTTAAGGGTAGACGACTTTGGTCTCTGTAGTGGCCTGCCTTCCCCTTACCTGCAAGAGTCGGCCCTCTTAGAGCCGGACCCGGTTGAGGTGACGTCTCTCTCTTGTGCTGAACTGACTTGGCGCGAGGAGCAGTCGCTGCTCATTAATACCCAGGTGGCGGCCGTGGCCGCGCAGTATGCGTATGATCTGATCGTCCGCCGCACCCTCCAGCAGTTCGCCACTTACCTCAATTTGGAGCCGCCAGTTATGAGCAGCCTCCTTCTTACCTCGACCAATTTGGCCCGCTTTAGTCTACCCTGTGAAATCTAACGTAACTGTAGAAAAGCGGAAAAATCCAGCGTAACTATAGAAAAGCAACAGGCTGATTTCTATCAGTTTGAAGGAGAACAACCGCTTAACACAGTTTCATTGCCGCTGTATTCGTGAGCCAAAGCTGCGCTCACTTTTTCTACAGTTACGCTGGAAACAGAAACTTTTTCTACAGTTACGCTGGAAACAAAGACTTTTTCTCCAGTTACGCTGGAAACTGAGACTTTTTCTCCAGTTACGCTAGATTTTTCTACGCTTGAAAGGCGGCGGTTACGCCCCCTTTCTCTGGAAAACCGGCTTTTCTATTCCACAGTTACGCTGGATTTCACACGCCCGCCGACGCGGCCGCCAGCGCGGACGGAGAGAAACGGCATGGGCAAGATAACCAAACAGCAGCTTCGCCGGCATGAACAGGCGGAGCAATTACTCTGGGGCGGCCGCACTGGTTGAGGTCGTCACCCTCTGCAACCGGGCGGGCGCGCCGCTGCCCCACGCTCCCTTGTCTGAAGTCTTACGCCGCATGAAACTTTGCGCCATATCACTCGTATAACGTAATATGGTTTAATTCCCGTTATGCCCGGCAGTTAAGTCTTTCCCTTCTATATCTAACGGCCGCGCGGGGCGATACAGCCAAGCCTATTCAAAAAAACAGGAGGATATTATGGTTGTTGCCAAACAGCGACGCTTATTGATTTTGGCGCTTATTCTTCTACCTATTTTGGCGGCCTGCCAACAAAGCGGTAGTTCGCCTCCCGTCAGGCCGGCGCTAACGCAGGAAGCGGCCTCAGCGACGCCCACCGCTGAAATCCCCCCTCAGACAACTCGCGCCACCGACCCCAATGCGCCGTTGCCAACCCCAATAGAATTCCCTTTCACCCGCGCCAGCGGCTCCGATTTCCCTGAGGGGTGGCGACGGGTTGGCACGTCCGGATATGCCAATGAGTACGCGATTACCGTGGCTGAAGAGGTCGGGCCTGATGGTCAGGCGGCTTTACACATCCATTCAACAGCCCTGCTAGACCAATACAACTTTAACGGCATCAATCGGGTGTTGAGTACGCAGCATCTGCCGCAATATCGCGGCCATCGTGTCCGCTTATCGGCTGACGTCAAGGCGGAAGGCATAACCGGACAGGCGGGGCTAATGTTGCGCGTTGACGGCGCGGGGCGAGCGGTCGCCTTCGACAATATGTTGTGGCTGGACGCTATCGTCGGCACACATGATTGGCGGCGGTATGCGGTCGTACTAGATATTCCCGCCGATAGGACTGAATCGCAGAACGTTGTTCTGGGATTCCTGTTGAGCGGACCAGGGCAAGTATGGGTCAGCAACATGCGCCTGGAGCCAGTAGGGGCTGAGGTAGACGTCACCGACTTGTACGCTTACGCCGCTGAACCAGTCAACCTCAATTTTGAAACCGTTGGCGACGACGGCCGCGTCGTCGGTTGGCGGTTGGGGGGACGCCATCTAACAGAATATGTCGCCGTCGCCGATAGCGACAGCGTCTACGAGGGAAGGTACAGCTTTAGACTTGGCTCTAACGCCGCCCCGCCCGACGCCTGGGCGGGAGCGCTTCAGAAAGTGGCGGCGACCCCCTATCAGAATCAGCGCCTGCGCTTAACCGCCCAGGTGAAAACTCGCGGCGTTACTGACAGACTCTTTTTCACCCTGGGGTATGAAGGGTATTCGCAGGATTCAGCGCGTGAGACGATCATGTCGCCCAATTTTACCGGCACGGCCGACTGGTTCGAGGTTGAGTTGGTTCTCGACTTGGCCGACCAGATTGAGGCGGTGAGTTTTGGCTTCTGGCTGCATGGTCAAGGACAGGTATGGGTGGATGATGTGCGTCTGGAAGCCGTTGGCCTCTCCCAATGGGACCCTGAACAAGGCGTAACAAACCAGCAGAAACGCATTTTTGAAACGCTCTGGCGTCTCTTCGACGGCCAGTACATTTATCCTGACTTCAACGGCCTGGATTGGACGGCCGTTTACCACGACTATCACGCTCAAATTGAAGCCGGTTTAAGCCAGGAACAGTTCTGGCAGGCGATGAAAGCGTTGATTGCCGCTTTAGAAGATAATCATTCCCGGTTTTCCACACCTGAAGAAGCGGCTCTCCAGGCGGCCGTTAGCGTCAGTCAGCCCGGTTATGCGGGCATTGGCGTCATGGCCACCGCTATCCCCGGCGACCCCGGCCACCTGGTTATTCACTACGCCTTTCCCGACAGCCCGGCTGCGGCTGCCGGCCTCCAACCGCGCGACCGAATTTGGGCGGCCGATGGGCAGCCCGTCTGCTGTGATGAAGCGGGGCAGGCTTATGACCTGGTGCGCGGGCCGGTAGGCACGGCCGTTAGCCTGACCGTAGAAACGCCCGGCAGCGATCCCCGCCAGGTCGTCATCACCCGCGAGCCAATCACCGCCCCACCCTTTACAGTCTCCCGCCGCCTCGAAGGGGATATCGGCTATCTGCTGCTGCCGACGCTGGGCATCTGGGGCGTAGCCGAAGCCGCTGAAACAGGCTGGCTGGCGCTAAATGAAGAAGGCCCGCTTAATGGTCTGATTATAGATTTGCGGGTCAATACCGGCGGTCAGTTGGAGGAGTTGGAAGGAGTTCTGGCCTTGTTTGCTTCTGGCAAGTTAGGTGAATTTCACCGGCGCAGCAGCCAGCGCGATCTGATCGTCAGCGGCCGCGACGTCGCCGGATCGCAGACAATCCCGCTCGTCGTCTTAATTGGCGGTTGGACGGAAAGCTCCGCCGAGGTAATGGCCGGCGTTCTCCAAGACGCTGGTCGCGCTACGCTCATTGGCCAACCAACAATGGGCAATGTGGAAACTATCATTGGGCAAAGCTTTAGCGACGGCTCCCAGGTCACAATTGCCATTGAGCTGTTCGTTCCGCCCAGCGGCGCGGACTACAATCTGGCGGGGGTAATTCCAGATATTCCCGTGGAACAGCTCTGGCGCGAAGCGACTGGCGACGCCGATGACGAAGCGCTGCAATTGGCTCTGGAATTGCTGCGCCGATAGTGGATTTTAACGGCCGTTCCAAGCTAATCAGGGTCTAAGCCAACGCCGCCAGACGTCTCTGTCTAGGCGGCGTTGGCGATGAGCAGAATTGTGCAGCCTCTTTGCGCCCTAAACACGCATGATCTGGCAAACTGCACACAGCGCCTTATCGTCGGATCGTCTTTTTTTTCATCGGTCGTTGACGGATTCAGCCCTATGACCAGCGCGTAGGGCCTTGTTTCGTCCCATATCCGCCACAAGGCAAACCGATATTTTCTACACGGCGATAGCGCGGCGGCCGTTTGCAACGTATCCTCCCTAAACTCCTTGTCTATGGGCCGTTTACTCTTAACTCCTGGTCGCATACAAAAAGCGAGCGTAGCCAATCTCGGCGGCGTTCTTGGTCAACTCGACATTAGCCCAGGCGACAACGTCGCCAAACGGCCGCCCCTGAAACGGCCAGCGCGTTCGTTCGCTCTGGCGCAGGTCGTTCGCGCTCAATTGACCGACGGCCGTCCGCCATTGGCTTTGCAGGTTGGTCAACCAGTACCGAACGACGTCGGCGTCGCCCGGCCAGAAAATGTCTGTCCGCTGTAACCGGCCGTCGCCAAAGGCGTAGTTAAAAGCCATCGTCTGCCAGAAACCGAGATGCCAGGTGAGCCAGGCAATACTCGGCGGGCCAATGTCGTACCCTTCCCGCTCCGGCCAGTCAGCCTGCCAACGGCCGTCGGCAGCTTGACGCACATGCAGCCCAACTGGAGCGGGTCGCCAGAGACATTCGGCCGTCGTCAGGCCGTCCAGGTGATAGGCGGTCAGCTTCCAGGCCGTTTCCTGCTGGCGCAACAAGTAGTTCAGCGCGTCGGAATCATCTTTCATTATGGGCAACTTCGCCGCTTGCGCGAGCCGAAACCTTTATCCTGTCTCTTTTTCAAGCGCGTGCATTTCCTGCACCGTATCCCGGTAAATCTCTGGATACAGCCCATTGTCCACAAAGTCAATGGGCGCGTTGCCGCGCAGCCGCTTGAGACAATAAAACAGATTCATAAAGGCGCACATCAGAAAGGCTCCCCAACGCAGGTAACGCGCGCTTCTGGCAATGCGCCGCAAACTATATTTGAAGGAAAAAACCTCATGCCAGAGCCGCCGGTGCGCGGCCGTTAGTTCCTCGGCCGTCATCTGTTTGGGTTCAAAGGCGACGTTATACCCGTTGTAATATTCCCAGCCCCGATCCCCAAGCATACGGCCGTCTTCCACCATCTTGTCATAGGCGGCCGTGCCCCGAAACGGGGTGAGGATACTCAGAAACGGCACGTCTACCCCTGCCTCGTACAATTGACGGGCCATATCGCCGATGCTTGCCGGCGTATCCCCGTCGAAACCGGCGATAAAGCCAGCCATCACGCAAATTCCCTGCCGATGCAGCGCGGCGATCCGTTCCCGATATTGCGCCGCCTTGTTTTGTTGTTTATGCGCGTCTTGCAAAGATTCTTTCTGGAAAGATTCAATGCCGAAAAAGACGCCGATACAACCGGAGCGGCGCATCAAATCCAAAAGGGCGGCGTCTTTTGCCACATCCATGCTCGCTTGCGTCAGCCACCACTTCTTGTGAGGAATTAACGCGGTCAGCAGCTCGCGGGCAAACTTCCGGTCAATGGTCAAATTATCGTCCCAAAACCAGACAATTTTGCGCTGATGCCAATGGCGAAATTGATTGTACGCCACGTCGGCGATCACCCGCTCCACCGGCCGGGTGCGGAAGCCGGGATTCAAGGTTGGCACGGTGCAGAATGAGCAGGTGAACGGGCATCCGCGCGTCGCCTGGACGACCCGTGTGATGAAAAACTGATCCGGCAGGAGATCGTAGCGGGGGGTTGGGGCGGTTTCCAAGGAAACAGCCGCGCCATGATACACTCTTTGGAGACGGCCGTTTTCAGCGTCGCTAAGCAGGGCGGCCCATTCAGACTCAGCCTCGCCCACGAGAATCGCGTCGAAAAAGCGGAGCGCTTCCTCTTGGGCGAAGGTGACGTGCGGCCCGCCGCCCACAACCATTTTGCCTTGCTCCCGATACCGTCTGGCCAATCTGTAGGCTTCGGGGGCGAAGCCGCTAAAGAAGCTGATAGCCACGAGATCGGCGTCCGTCGTATCAGGCGGAGATTCTACTTGCTGGTGAATTACGCGCGCGGCGTATTGGGGCGGGGTCAGGGCGGCCAGGTAAATGCCGGTAATGGGCGGCACAAAATGCTTTTCGTGGCCGAACCTGTACCGCTGCGCGTAAGCGACGATAATGTCAATTTTCATGAGATAATTTCTCGCTGAATCGCCCTATCGGCCCCTATTGAGCTTTTCTAGAAACGGGTTCCACCTTCAAAATAGAACTTGTTATTGGCGGCGCCGCCGACCCGACAACCCATGGTAAAAAGAGGGATTGTTCCTGGCCCAGACGGCCATCAACCTGCCAGACATGGACGGCCGTTGCCCCAAATGGGCCGGCATCGCTTTCGGTCACGTAAATTAACTGGTTGGTTACGTCGTAAGCCACCGCCTGGAGGACGCCGCAGGTAGGATTAAACAGCGTCTCGCCGGGGCGAAAAATGGTATAGGGCAGCGCTTCCCATGGCTGGCGGCTGCCTGCAGCCACTTCCGCCAACAGGCTCGGCTGGTAAAACAAAATCTGCGCTTCATACGGATCTGCCTGCCAACCCTGGTAGGCGGTGCAAAGCGAAGGGGGGCAATCCGCGCCAGGCGTACCATAGCAGTTAGCGCCCAGCCCCTTTTGCCCGAAGATGAGAACGGCCGTTTTCCCGCCACTCTCCACCCACGCCCCACCCCCCCATCTGTCCGCCGCCCGGTAATTGGGAAAGGCGCATTGGTCAAACTGGTTATTGGCGCAATTCAGATTTTCTGGGTAATAGAGCAGCGCCTGCGCCGCCAATTCCTGTCCGGCGACAGGCGGATTGCCATCGATCCATGGAGCGGCAGCAAACAACGTCGGCCCCTGCGAACCGCCAAACGCCCCGGCTGGCCGGTGATTGCCAGCGATAAGCCAGCGGCCCCCTAAAAATTGCTCGGCAAACGGTTCCGGCGCCGTAAATAGATAATCGCTGGTGCGGGCGTTGTGGTAGGCGGCGTCGCTGCGACTACCAATGTGCCACACACCTTGCGCGCCGCCCATATCCAGGTCGCTCCAGCCCAATGAATCCTGATCGTAGCCGCCCACGTTGTACCAGTCGCGCAAATTCCAGGCGATTTTTTGCACGTTGGGTAAATAGGCCAGGCCAGCCACCTCTCGGTATTCACAACCTGGGGCGTAGGTGCAGTTGCCTAGCCAACCGCCGGTGATGTCGGTTAACGGCTGTAAGATCGCGGCGCGTGGCAGGGCGCTAAAATCGTCGGTGATGAGCGGCTGCGGAATGCCGATTTCGCCGACGCGCTGCTCCCAGGCATGACCAACGGTGTAGAGTGAGCCGGGAAAGCCATCGCTTGCGCCGTCTGGATCGCCCTGGTCGTAGAAGGTAAGGGCGTGGCCGGAATAACTCCAGGCGTCGCCGTCGGGCAGGGCGAAAGCGCCCCGGTAAAGTAGATGGGCGGGGAGGAGTTGTAGAGAAACGGCCGTTGATGATGCCGGTGCGGTTGGGGTGGGGTTGGCCGCTGGCGTTGCCCCATTTTCGGTATCCGCAGCCAAATCTGTCTGTAAACCACAGGCGGCCAGCGCCAGGACAAGCCAAAGGAGGGCGTGTCGCCCTATTCTGCGCAGATTCGTTAATCTGCCTGGTTGAAGCTTGCAGCCTGATTTCGTCATGATTTGCACCCGACTAAACAGCCTTGCAAGAATGGCCCAACGCTTGCTGCGCCTGTTAGGCGAAATTGGTAAGCCAATCCCACCCGCTGTCGGCGTCGCCCGGCTAAAAGTGTCCGGTCGCTGCAACCAGCCGTCGCTGAAGGCGTAGTCGAAAACCATCGCTTGCCAGAAACCGACAGCTCAACCAAAACGGGCTGGTGGGTAGCCGGGCCACGATTCGGCAAGCTGCGCCTCCGTCCCGTTGTCAATGTGGGACTGTCGGTTTCTGGCATAGTTTGCCGACTGGCTTGGCGGAAAGGTTCACCAGGTTCATAGTCGTTCTATGGTAGCCCGTCGCTCGTTTTATGCAATAGGCGGCAATCTTTCGGCGATGGAGGTCACGGCCGTCTGGGAATCCAACAACCGATTGTTTTGCCGCGGCTCGACCGTGGGCGCGACCCGCCACGGCTGGCCCAACAGCCGGTTCAGACCTTCAACAATCTCGTAAAAGTTAAGGCCGGGATTGCCGTCCAGCTGGTAAAGACCCGGCGGCGCCATTTCCCTGATGCGGCGCAGACTGTCGGCCGTATCCGCCAGAAAGGAGCAGGCGGGATACCAATGGCGGCTGGCTTGCAGCTCCCCATCTGCCCGAAAGGCGCGATCCAGGTAATCCACCATCTGATTCCCACCCGGCGCCAGCCCTATCTGCCAGCCCAGGCGGACAATCTGCGCCGCGGGATTAGCCGCTTGCGCCCGCCGCTCGCATTCTAGTTTGTAACGGCCGTAATCGTCATCCGGCTGCGGTTCATCCTCAACGGTAAACGGGCCGCGCTGCGCCGCCGCAAAAACAGAGACGGAACTGGTGAAGAGAAAATCCACCCCGCGCTCAGCGCACAGCCGCGCCGCCAGTTCAACCCAATCCGGGCTGCCCGTCGCTATGTGGAAGAAGCAGTCTGGCGCTTCGCGCTGGAGAAAAGCGCGGGCGGCGTCCGGATCGTCAATAGGCAGGACGGCGCGATCCCAGGGGATGATTGTGTAACCCGCCGCCCGCAAATTAGCGCCCACGGCCGGGGCGACTGTGCCATTCAGTCCAGTGATAATCGCTTTCATTTTTTCCCTCCTCAATACCGGTATTCCTGGTCGCCCACTTTCAGCCTGCCTGACAGCGTTTCGCCGGTCAGCTGCCGGGGCGGTCAGGAGACCGGCCGCAACCTGAGGGCAAAGTAGTTGCGTTTCGATGACCGCGGACGATTAGATCCTTTGTACGTTGACGGCCGTCGGCCCTTTGGCTCCTTGCTCAATGGAAAACTCGACGCGATCGCCCTCGGCCAGACTGGCGAAACCCACCGTCTGAATGGCGGAGTGATGCACAAACAGATCCTTGCCGCCCGCATACTCAATAAACCCGTAGCCTTTTTGATCGTTAAACCATTTCACTGTACCGATAAAACGCTCGTCACTCATCGTTAGATAACTCCTTATTGTTTCTGCTTTTAACCTTGAAATAGCTGATTTCTGCGTCCTTTAGAGGAGCAAAATGAAAATTAGATGGGACGCCCAGCCGACGCCTTGGCTGGCTTGCCTGAGTCAAAGTTGTTAACGCCTTGCGCCGCTGACCTTTACGAGTTGTCATCGCCTATCCAACTATCGTAACCATCTTCAAGCATGTGATAACGGCCGTGCGCCCAACTATAAAAACTCTGCCATGTGGTCAGAACTGTTTGAGT
>Ga0209498_1002137_pt1 | contig 12046 bp, 10 predicted proteins | sample WalLakDeSediment_FD_184131 | JGI IMG/M metagenome (GOLD analysis project Ga0209498, IMG submission 184131) | Lake sediment microbial communities from Walker lake, Nevada to study Microbial Dark Matter (Phase II) - Walker Lake 11/02/13 Deep... | ecosystem: Environmental > Aquatic > Freshwater >...
AATGTAAAGTAAAGTAAAGCTCGATAAGGGTTGGAGGTACGTTTTTCCGGTCGGAAATGCGGCCGTCTGCCAGTCAGTTCAGTCTTCATTAGAATGATCTTATGGAGTAGCAGCCAGGTCTTCTTCTGGGCTTTCATCACCGGAAACCTCACCGGCACTCTCCAGGCAGATTTCAAGACCAAATTCAGCGTTGTAGACATTGATTTCGTCGTTAGGAACGCCGGTCAGGATAGCCTGAAAGATCGGTATGGCTTCAGTGCAGCGCTTTGACCTGGCCAGTGACAAGCCATATACAGCATAATACTCTGCCACCGTCCCATAGTTTAACGGCATTCCCTCAATCACACGACCATCATCAGTTTCACCCCCTTGAATGGCTAACGAAAGCTCAGTGATTGCATTTTCCAAATAGCTCAAATCATTCATAGCCATGGCATTTTTATAATACATAAGACCCAGGTTGGCGTGCCAGCGCGGATTGTCTGGTTCGGTTTTGACTGCCTGTTCGGCATATTGAAGTGCCTGAGCAAAATCTCCAATGGAATAGTATGTACGCGAAATCTCAAGGGGAGGGATGGGATTGTTTGGACTTAGAGATGTTGCCTGGTGGAAACTTTCAACAGCTTTGACATAATCCTGGATAGCACGGTAGTTATAACCCAATGCCAGATGTAAATCAGCAATCCGATCATTAATGGCCACCGCGGCAAGATACTCTTGGATGGACTCCTGATAATTGCCCGTATTCCATAGGACATATCCCCGCGCTCGTCGGGTTTCTACCAGGTTATTATCAATATTGAGAGCCAGTCGTGAGGCTTCCGCTGCTCGATCGATTAAGCCAAGATCACCCTGCCCTGATAAAGCTCGGTTCATCAGGATAATTGCATGGATTGCGTGAGCGACTGCGCTGTTAGGATCCAGCTCTATTGCGCGTGTAACGGCTGCCTCGGCTTGAGTGCGGTCACCGAGAGAATCCAGCGCCCAGGCTCGCAGTGTATGCGCCATGGCATTATCGTGGTTAATGATAATGGCCTTATCAGCGCTGTCCAGGGCTTCTTCAAATTGACCGGAGTACAGTTGGGCACGTGCTAGAGCTACATAGATCGAAGCGTTGTCTGGATCAGCAGAAATCGCTTGCTGGTAGGAGCTGATCGCCTGGGACAACTTTCCAGCCTCGAAATGGGCAACAGCCTCATTGACAAAGGATTCAGGACTTCGAGTTGGTTCTGGGGTAGGGACAAAAAGGGGATGGGTGGCTGGCACCACCACCTGATTTACATACATAGCAGCACCGATCAGAATCAAAAACAGGATGACCCGCCATGGATTGGAGCGCCGCCCTCGTTTTCTTAACATATTCCATTTGCTGCCTTTTAAATACATACATTGATATTACCATTTTAGAGATAGACGGTCAACCCGGATAAAATCCCGGATAAAATCCACCTTGTCAATCTAAGTCCTTACAGCTAGAATGGAAAACATGCGCTTTGACGTTTTCACCCTGTTCCCAGAAGTATTCGAACCATATATTAACGCCAGTATTCTTCAGCGCGCTCGCCAGCGGGGATTAGTTGACGTGAGCCTGCATAATATTCGTGATTGGGCAACGGACCGCCACCAGGTTACAGACGATGAGCCGTATGGCGGTGGTGGTGGGATGGTCATGAAACCCGAACCGATTTTCGCGGCTGTTGAGAGCGTGTTAGGTTCACCCCCGGCATATCCAATTATACTGCTCAGCCCTCAGGGACAGACATTCTGTCAATCCCTGGCACAAGAACTTGCCAACCACGAACGTATCGGGCTAATATGCGGGCGTTATGAAGGCGTTGACGAACGAGTCCGCCAATATCTGGTAAGTGGCGAAATATCCATCGGTGATTATGTTCTCTGCGGCGGTGAACTGCCTGCCATGGTGGTCATCGATTCCGTCTCGCGCTTGTTGCCAGGCGTGCTTGGCGATCCAGAGGGAGCTTCAGATGACTCATTTGCCACTGGATTATTAGAATATCCGCACTACACCCGGCCAGCAAAATTCCGCAATTGGGAGGTTCCTGAAGTACTGTTATCTGGCGATCATGGTCGTATCGCCCGCTGGCGTCGAGAACAGGCTCTGAAACGAACCTGGCAGCAACGCCCCGATTTACTGCTAACCACCTCCCTTACTCCCGAAGACTTGCAATTCCTATCTGAGTTAGACGCCGAATAAGGCAAATATTCCAATCATCATAATATTTGGACTAGGAGATACAACATGAAACAACGCTTTCCTTACGGCCGGACACTTGTGTTGGGTTTTGGCTTCTTAGGCATCAGCCTTATCTGGCCAATCTTCAACACCTTTGTTCCCATCTTCCTCAAAGAGAACTTTGCACTCTCAGCCACATTGATTGCCTTTATCATGACATGGGATAACTACCTAAACATGTTCGTACAGCCTATTGTTGGAGAGCGATCTGACCGTACCCACACTCGCATCGGACGTCGAAAACCCTGGATGTTGATCGGCGCACCGATTGCAGCCATCTTCTTCATCGCTATCCCAGTCATGGGTTCGGTAGTGGGGATTATGTTTGCCATCCTGATTACAAATATCGGCATGGCCCTATTTCGCGCCCCCACAGTCTCTCTGCTGGGTGACCTGTTCCCATCTCACCAGCGTAGCACAGCAAATGGGATTATCAACCTGATGGGCGGTCTGGGGGCAATAATGGCTTTCTTGATTGGTGGGATCCTTTATTCCATAGGCCACATCACCCCGTTTATTTTTGGCAGTGCCATGCTGTTACTGGCAATTGGTGTGGTTTTATTATTCGTAAAAGAACCAAAATCACCGCATGAAAGCAAAGCAGAAGACACTGGTGGCGGACTGGTCGCCAATTTGAGAGAAGTTTTTTCCTCATCAGATCGCTCGGGGTTGTTAATCCTGCTGGCGATCCTGTGCTGGTTCCTGGGTTTTAACGCCTTGGAGACCTGGATCTCCTCATTTGGGAGGTTCTCTTTAGGGATCGAACCAGGCAGGATGTCAATCCTGGTCTCAGGGCTAGCCCTCATGTTTGTGATTTTTGCAGTACCCAGCGGCTTGCTGGCCACCCGTTTTGGCCGCAAGCGCATCATCCTAATCGGCATTGCCGGGTTGAGTTTAATGTTCCTGTACGGCATGGTGGTGATGAACGAGCTGATGCTGATTGGATTGTTAGTACCCGCCGGTTTCTTTTGGGCTTTGATTAATGTTAATTCTCTGCCAATGGTATATGATGTCGGCGGGGATGCCCGCATCGGCGCCTTCACTGGATTGTATTACTTCGCTTCAAACCTGGCTGCAGTAGCCGGCCCTCAGATCGTGGGCATATTGATCGATCTGACCGGGGATAACTACCGGATCATGTTCGTTTTCTCGGCCTTCTTTATGGTCCTGGCTGGACTGCTTATGTTTAAAGTTCGAGAGAAGAAACATACAGTTCCAGCATCTGTAGCTGCTTAGCCACCTGCAGGTGGCTGGACGTATTAAACACAATCCTCTGCTGCCTGCGCTTACCTCATCACTACAGATGATTTGTAGGGCGAGGCTGGTGGCAATTACCTGTCTGAACTTAAAGCTGGTTACCAGAAGGAAAACCTTCTAAAGAAACCCATCCTGGCAAGGTTGGCACTGCACGCCAGTACGTTGGACAACATCCACCTTACAACTGGAAGAAAATTGGTTTTAAAGCTCCCTTGCTGAATGATTTCTCCCAGGCGCTAAAGTATCTCAGGTGAAAATAGGCTGGTGTTCTTGACGTACTTTTCGCTGCATGGTATCATCAATAAGGTAACTATTAGCACTCTCGATGCGAGAGTGCTAAATTATAGGAATTTTAGCATGAAGCTAACTGAACGTCAGAAACTTATCCTGGCACTGGTGATCCGCGATTACATCGAGACGGCTCAACCGGTGGGTTCGCGCCGCCTGGTCGAGTATTACGGCCTGGAGTTCAGTTCAGCGACTGTGCGAAATGAAATGGTTGCTCTGACTGAAGCCGGCTACCTGCGGCAACCTCACACATCGGCTGGTCGAGAGCCATCTGAAGAGGGTTACCGTTACTTCGTCCGCCAGTTGATGGGCAATACCGACCTGCCCAATCATACCAAGCGTCTGATCACTCACCAGTTTTACCAGGCACGATATGATGTTGATCATTGGATGCGACTGGCAGCCTCCGTCCTTGCTCATCAGTCACAGGGTGCATCGCTGGTTACCGCCCCGCATCCAGAACGAGTACGATTCAAACACCTTGAATTGATTGCTACTCTGGGAAGGCAGGTTTTGATGGTGCTTGTTATGGGCGGTGGAGAAGTACGCCAGCAAATGTTAGTTCTTGCTGAGCCAGTCACTCAAGAACGGCTAAGTGAAGTCGCCAACACGTTAACAGAACATCTCCAGGGTTTAAACGCCAAAGAGATCTCAACTCTCAGCCTGCATCTGGACAGCCTGGAACAAGATGTGGTCAAGTTAACATTGGAAGAGATGAATCGCTCGCATGAAGTAATTACCGGAGAAGTTTATCGGGATGGGTTGACTAACGTCTTAAGCGAGCCAGAATTCGCTGAGTTAGGAGCAGCGCGCAGCGCTTTGAGAGTCTTCGAAGAGCGTTCATTCCTGGAAGATCTGCTCTCTCGCACCATTATGACCAGTGGTGTCGGTGGCGTTCAGGTCTTGATCGGTGGTGAAGGTACCTGGGATGAGCTGCGGTCATGCTCAATGGTACTGGCCCGATATGGCGCGCCTGGATTAGCCACTGGTACAATGGGTGTTTTAGGCCCGATCCGCATGGCATATGGGCGCACAATTTCAACTGTACGCTTCGTTGCCGGCCTCTTGAGCGACCTGATTGTTGAAATGCATGGCGATTAGTCGCTAAACAACAAGACAACAGAAGCCTGACTTCAGCAAACACGATGGTAACCTTTTTATGCACGAGCCAAAAATATCCGATAAGGAGATTTTGTAGAAACGATGGCTGAAACAAAGAAGAAACAAGATAAATCTGAACAAGAAACCAAAGAAGAGGAGGTTCACACAGAGAACAAGTCTCCTGTGGAAGAACAGCAGATTGAAGATCAAACACCTGCAAATCAGGACCGAGAATTGCTTCTTGATACACCCACAGAAGATCTGGTAGAAGAGATTATGAACTTAGGTAAAGAGTTAGATGAAATCCGTCAGAAATCAGACGAATATCTGGATGGCTGGCAGCGTTCTCGCGCTGAATTTGCCAACTACCGAAAGCGTGTGGAGCGAGAACGTGGACAAATCTATCAGGACGTATCTGGCAGCATCATCCGCCGATACCTGGAAGTTGTCGATGATCTTGAACTGGCTTTGAAGAACAAACCTGACCATGGAGACGGTTCTGAATGGGCAAAAGGTATCGAATTAATTCTCCGCAAGATACTCACCCTGCTAGAAGCAGAAGGTGTCAAACCAATGGAAGCTCAAGGAGCTGAATTCGATCCAAACCTTCATGAAGCCGTATCCCAGGAGGAACACCCAGATTACGAAAGTGGTCATATCATCGAAGTGATCAAGACTGGCTATTGGATTGGGGATCGCGTGTTGCGGCCTGCTTGCGTGCGAGTGGCACGATAATTGCTCTTTCCGATCTCACCAAGGGTAAACGCAGCCTAATCATTCGATTGGTTAAATAATGAGAAATATAAACAACAACGAAACGCGACTTGAAAATCGCAAACAGATCCAAATTTACACATACAGCGGCGAAGATAATATCGCAGCAACAACAAACCGCTAGGAGGAATTTATTCAATGGGACGAATCATCGGTATAGACCTGGGCACGACCAACTCTGTGGTAGCCGTAATGGAAGGCGGTGAACCGGTTGTGATCCCTTCGGCTGAAGGAGAACGGCTGATCCCTTCAGTTGTTGCCATAAATAAAAATGGTGAGCGGTTGACCGGGCGAGTTGCCCGCAACCAGTCAGTAGTCAACCCTGAGAACACCATTTTCTCAATCAAACGCTTCATGGGACGAAAATTTAATGATCCGGAAGTAAAACATGCACTGGATCGCATACCTTACAAAATAAGCGAAGCCCCTAATGGTGATATTCGTGTGCATATGGGTGGGCGTGAATATTCACCGCCCGAAATTTCAGCCATGATCCTGGGAAAACTAAAAGCTGACGCTGAAGCCTATCTAGGTGAGCCTGTAACTCAGGCGGTCATCACTGTCCCGGCTTACTTCAACGACGCTCAGCGGAACGCCACCAAGGACGCCGGTAAGATCGCCGGTCTGGAAGTGTTACGCATCATCAATGAACCAACCGCCTCTTCTTTAGCCTACGGTCTTGACAAAAAGACCGATGAGGTGATCGCGGTCTATGACCTGGGTGGCGGGACCTTCGATATTTCTATTCTGGATGTTGGAGATGGTGTCTTCCAGGTCCGATCAACAAGTGGTGATACCTTCCTGGGCGGAGACGACTTTGACCAGCGCATCATCGAACATATTGCTGATGAATTCATGAAAGAAAACGGCATTGATCTCAGAAAAGACAGGCAGGCTTTGCAACGGCTGAAAGAAGCATCTGAAAAAGCCAAAATCGAGCTTTCCAGCGTTATGCAGACTGAGATCAACTTGCCTTATATCTCAGCCGACGCCAGCGGTCCCAAACATTTGGTGATGAATATCACCCGTTCAAAAATGGAGCAGCTCACTGGAGACCTGATTGATCGCTCTCTTGGTCCAGTGCGCCAGGCGATTAAAGATGCTGATCTTAAAGATCAAAAGATCAAAGAGGTCATTCTGGTAGGGGGTATGACCCGTATGCCGGCTGTCCAGGATGCAGTCCGCAAGCTTTTCAACAAAGAGCCTCACAAAGGTGTTAACCCCGATGAGGTAGTCGCCATTGGTGCAGCCATACAGGCTGGTGTCCTGGGAGGCGACGTCAAGGACATCCTGCTCCTGGATGTTACCCCACTAACTCTCTCGGTCGAGACCCTGGGCAGTGTTGCCACAGCTTTGATCGAGCGGAATACCACCATCCCAACCCGCAAGAGCCAGATTTTCTCCACTGCCAGCGACAGCCAGTCTCAGGTGGAGATCCATGTACTGCAAGGTGAACGTCCAATGGCGGCGGATAATAAGTCGTTAGGCCGCTTCATCCTGGATGGCATTCCCCCTGCCCCGCGCGGCATCCCTCAAATTGAGGTCACCTTCGATATTGATGCCAATGGAATCTTGAACGTCACTGCTCAGGATAAAGCCACTGGTCGCAGCCAGCACATCACCATCACAGCCTCATCAGGCTTATCGGATACTGAAGTGGAACGCATGCGCACCGACGCTGAAGCTCATGCCGAAACAGATCGCGCTCGGAAAGAATTGATTGAAGCTCGCAACTCCGCTGATAGCGCAGTCTACACTGCCGAAAAGACCCTGCGTGACCTCGGTGATAAGCTGCCTGGCGATCTGAAGAGCCGCGTTGAGGACGAGGTTGCCAAAGTGCGTCAGGTTATGGATAGTGACGATGCCGCAGTGATCCGCCAGGCAACCGAAAGTTTGATGCAGGAAGTTCAGCAGATGGGCGCCAGTGCTTACCAACAACCTGAACCTGAAACCGAAACCCCCGCTGGAGATAAAGAACCTGGGCAGGATGGTAACGGTGAGGATGTAGTCGAGGGTGAATTTCGCAACGAATAATTGAAGTTTTTATATACCATCCCGGAGGATCTCACAATCCATAGCACAAAGAAGCCCTAGTGAGATCTTCCAGGGATCTGATTCAGTCTGAGCAGAATCGCTCAAAAATTGTGTTAATATTTGTAAGCAAAAATGACCAAAAAGGATTATTACGAAGTATTAGGCGTATCCAAAAACGCCAATAATGATGAGCTCAAACAGGCATTTCGCCGGTTAGCGCGTCAGTATCATCCAGATGTCAACAAGTCGGACGATGCTGAAGAACGCTTTAAGGAGGTCAATGAGGCTTACGCTGTGCTTTCTGATAATGACCGGCGAGCAGCTTATGACCGTTTTGGTCATGCCGGTGTTCAAGGCGCTGGCGGAATGCCCGATTTCAACGTTGACTTCACTGATTTTGCTGATATCTTCGGAGAATTTTTCGGGTTTGGACGCTCATCACGGCGTGCCCGCAACGTGCCCAGGCGCGGACAAGATTTGCAAGTTCGGGTTGACTTGGCCTTTGAAGAAGCGGTTTTCGGGGTGGACAAAGATATTGAATTCACCCGCGACGAGGTTTGCAGTTCCTGCGGGGGCAGCGGGGCTGAGCCCGGCACCACTCCTACCCGCTGCGCCACCTGCAATGGGCGCGGGGAAGTCCGCCAGGCGCGCCAGACTTTACTGGGATCAATGGTGCAGGTAACTACCTGCCCAAATTGCAATGGTAGTGGAGAGACCATCAACACCCCCTGCCGGAAGTGCAACGGTCGCGGGGTTGAACGTCACATTCGCCGCAAGGAAATCAATATACCTGCAGGGGTAGACAGCGGCACTCAGATCCGCCTGGCTGGAGAGGGCCAACCCGGTACCAATGGGGGACCTCCCGGCAACCTCTATCTACACGTCCATGTGAAACCGCACAAATATTTCCGGCGTAGGGACAACGACATACTTCTAGAACTTGACATCAATGTAGCCCAGGCAGCCTTAGGAGCTGAAGTTGAAATCCCAACTGTGGATGGCGCTGAGAAGCTACGCATCCCCGCCGGTGCACAACCTGGCAAAGTTATTCGCATACGTAATAAAGGGGTGCCTCATCTGCGCGGTAACGGGCGTGGAGACCAGTTGGTCCTGCTAAACGTGGAGATACCCACCCGATTGAACGCCGAGCAGCGTAAGCTTTTTGAAGAGCTGGCTACCAGTTTGGGCAGCGATGTCCATCCTCAAGAGCGCAGTTTTCTAGATTGGATCAAGGATGCCCTGGGCGGTTCCGGATAAATCTAATTTGAATGAGGGTTTAATTTGAACTGGTTGGAAGTGAGCCTGGTTGTAGATGGAGAAATGGCCGAGGCGGCCTCTGAGGTGCTCTCGCGCTACTCGCCTGACGGGGTCGTGATTGAATCAACAAAGATCCAAGATGACCCGCAGAACGAGGGCTATCCAACTGGACCACTGCGTATCTACGCCTATCTTCCTGTCGATGAAGAATTGGAACAGAAGCAGAAGAAGCTTGAGCAAGCGCTCTGGCACCTGAATGTCATCCGTCCATTGTCCGACCCCCGTTACCGTTCCATTGAGCAGGCTGATTGGGCTGAATCCTGGAAGCGCCACTTCCAACCGGTTGAGATTAGTGAGCGTTTGATGGTCGCACCCGCCTGGCAGGAAACTCCAGACCATTCCAAAGTAGTGATACGCATTGATCCAGGCATGGCGTTTGGTACTGGGGCTCACCCCTCCACGCAGTTATGTCTGCAAATGATTGAAGAGTGGCTCATCAGCACCCACCAACCAGAAAAGACTGCAGAACTAACCATGATTGACCTGGGTTGTGGATCAGGGATTCTGGCTATCGCAGCGCTAAAATTGGGGGTCTCTCATGCTCTGGGTGTTGACCTGGATCCTGAAGCCATGATTGTAGCTCGCGCCAATGCTCTCTCCAATAACGTGGCAGAGCAACTCGATTTGCAAACAGGTTCATTGTCCGAGATCTTGGAAGGAAATTTTTCGCTGAGGCAGGCTGATCTGGTGGTTGCCAACATCCTGGCGCCAGTGCTGGTTCGCATGTTAACAGAAGGATTAGGCGGAGTGCTTGCTCATAACGGCTGTATGATACTGGCCGGTATCCTGGAAGAGCAGGCCGCTGAAGTCATCTCAGCCGCCAAAGACCAGAGATTACGCCTTGTAGATTTCCAGCAGATGGGGGATTGGGTAGCGCTTGGTTTGGAAAAGTAGACAGGCTTGAAACTATCCATCTCGACTCACCCATTTTTCCAACCCCTGCGGAGGAAGATATGCCTCCAACGCATCCATCAGTGCTTCTGGGTCCATCGAGTGAGACAGCAAATCCAGATGTTCGGTGTAAATGAAGCCTTCCCGCTGAGCACGGCTGAGCATCTCCAGCAATGGATCGAAATAACCGCTCACGTTCAGCAGACCGATCGGCTTGCGGTGCAACCCAATCTGCGCCCAGGTCAGCATCTCAAACAACTCTTCCAGTGTGCCAAAGCCACCCGGCAGGGCAATAAATGCGTCAGATAGTTCAGCCATGCGCGCCTTTCGCTGGTGAATGGTTTCAACCACTTCCAAGCGCGTCAGGCCGTTGTGTGCCAGTTGGGGGGTATTAAAGTAGGTTGGAATGACACCAATAACCTGGCAGCCAGCTTGCAAAGCCCCATCAGCTAACGACCCCATCAGACCAGTGCTCCCCGCTCCATAAACCAGTTCCAATCCACGCCTGGCAATCGTCGTTCCCATAGCCCGAGCTGCCTGCAAGTATGCTGGGTGTAACCTATCAGAAGAACCGCAATACACGCATATCGCTTTCATGGTTTAATGCCACCTTTCCTCCATCTCCGAAAGACCCCGTAGGATTCTTTACCATTCAACCGATAAGAAGGTCTTTCAGGAAAATCCTGTCCACCTTGAATGTTACTCAAGGGTTAGTAGCCACAAAATCCAGCGCGTATTGGGCATCATAGTAATTCGAGTTAGCCTCCAAAGCCTGCTGAAAATAATTGATGGCTTCGGACCGCTTACCCTGGCGGTACAATCCCCAGCCATGCCACAGCAGTGCTTCTTCCGAATTTGGAGTCCGACCCAAAGCGTACTCGGTCATCGAAAACAGATCATCCAATCGTCCCGAGTGGAAATAGGCGAAGAATGGTCCAAACTGGTAGCGCAGCATCCGCTGTGGTAGGCCCAGTTTGCGGGCTTCGTCATATGCACGTCCGGCTTCGTTATAGCGTTTAAAGTACACCAGGTTTGTGCCTAAGTTGAACCAGGCAAATGCATCTTCAGGGTCGGCTGCGATCTCCGCCTCAGCCACTTCTAGCGTATGCTGGCGGTTATATTCAACATCCCAATGTGGCCCAAGCAGCTCTTTGACTGTCTGCTCTCGATCAGGTGGATAGACCAAGATGTAAACTCGGTTGAATGCCTGCCAGTTCTTGCTCAAGGTCTCATAGGTGAAATATAAATCCGGCCCACGGAATGAGTCATGCGCCAGGAAAGACTGGCTTGAGTCATCGTAACCGGTCAATAGCAAATAATGCCCTGCCCAGCGGTCATCGTTAGGCCAGTAGGATTCTTCCATGATGAACCCTTCCTCAACCACAACCGGGATGCCTTCAGCCAGAAACGCCTTCATCAGCTCAACATCACCGCCTACCCGATATTCAGTATTCAACCAACCAGCTCGGGTGCGAGCGTAATAAACCATCTCCTCAACATTTACATTGCGATCCTGGGGTATAGGCTTGATTACCTTAGAGATGTCGTACTGGTCTCCCTGCCAGCCATAATACCGCAAGTACATCGACAGACTGGCTGGCCCACAATTGTTAATGCCTTGTTTCTCAAAGGGAGGCGGCGGTAAAGCAACGTAACCTGGCAGTGGGGTGGATGTAGGCACCGGTGTTGGTGATACATCTGGGGTGGGGCTGGGTTGCTCCTTGGTTGGATGCACTTGTGCAATTGTAGCGGTAGCCAAAGGCTCAACCACAACCACCGGTTGGGGCAGTGGCGTTGGTATCGGTTGAACCGGATTAATCACCCCCCTCAGATAAGTTCGGGCAAAATCCACCCGCCAAGAAAGTCGCTGGTTCACCAGCGGGATATGGTAAACCAACACTCCCACCAGCGTCAGCAGAGCCATACTGATTACGAGTTTTACCAGCCGTATCCTGAACATGCGGGGTATTTTATCACAGGCTATCTATTCGTTTTCTGAAATGGAAAAACAGGAATTAATCCACAACTTATTCTCTAGATTAGTGTTTTTAATAATGAAACACCAAAACGTCTAACAGACGATCTCTACCAATATTTCCCTATTATTTCTTTTTGCAAAGGAGGCAAAAA
>Ga0209498_1002139_pt1 | contig 12041 bp, 7 predicted proteins | sample WalLakDeSediment_FD_184131 | JGI IMG/M metagenome (GOLD analysis project Ga0209498, IMG submission 184131) | Lake sediment microbial communities from Walker lake, Nevada to study Microbial Dark Matter (Phase II) - Walker Lake 11/02/13 Deep... | ecosystem: Environmental > Aquatic > Freshwater >...
TCTCGTCCTGGAAGTCCTCCGGGAAGGTGACGGTGAAGTCCCCCGTCTCACCCACCACAAGGGTCCTGATGGCGGCTTCCACGTCGGGGATGGCCTCGCCGTCCCCCAGGACGATCTCGTAGGGCCGGCTCTCGGCGGAGGGCTCCCCGTCCGTCAGGGGCTGCATCTCCAGGGTGACCAGGTCCCCTTCCTGGGGCTCCCCTCCCTCCAGGGGCTTCCAGACCCCGGCCTGGTCCCGGAGACGATCCATGACCCGGACCATGTCCTCCTCAGCCACCTCCAGCACGGGCCGCTGGACGGTGAATCCCCCGAGGCGCTGGAGGTCGATGACGGGCTGAACGTCGAAGGAGATGGAGAAGGTGAGGTCCTCCGACTTCCTGTACTGGACGTCTTCCACCTGCCCCTCGGAGATGGGCTCCAGGGACTGGATCTGGAGGGCCTGGCGGTAGGCGTCCCCCACCACCCTGTCCAGGAGCTCCTGGTCCACGGCGGGTCCCACGGCCTTCTCCACCACATGGGCAGGGACCTTGCCTTTGCGGAAGCCCGGGAGCTTGAGCTTCCCTCCGTACTTCTGGACGATCTTGCTCCGCTCGGACTGGACCGGTCCCGCCGGGACGGTGACGGTGAGTCGCCTGCGCCAGGAGTCCTGCTCTTCAAGGTCGATCCGGAGTACGGATGGGTCGATGGCCATACGGTGCTCGTCTGGGAGGTGATGAAGGGATCAGGAGGTGAGGATGCGAAAGGGGGGACTCGAACCCCCACGGCAAGAGCCACGAGATCCTAAATCTCGCGCGTCTACCAGTTCCGCCACTTTCGCCTCACGTATGCAATCCACGGAAGAGGCCCTAGGGCCGCCCATTCCAAAGATAACACGGGGAGAAGGCGCATCAACACGAAACCTTGACCCTGGGCTCCTCCCTGGACGAGCAGGACTCCCTGGCCGTCCCGGGTGGGGGACGGAACGGGACACACCCGGCCCTCCTTTCCCTGCGGCTCTCTCGGGCGTCGGGGCACCGGAAGAAACAGAAAGCCTGGCGAAATTCGGATCAGGGTCATATTCTGATCTGGAAGTTGCTGGTGGCGTGTAATGGTTTCCCCACGAACTGAGGATCCTGCGGTGCCTCCTGGCCAGTGAGTTGGCCAGGGTGCGTGGGGAGTGTTCAGCAGCTTCCTTTGCTGATGCATGGTCGTTCCTGGAGAGCACGAGGAGGTCCCCCTGCGCTAACGGCGCGGTGCTGAGACCCTCCTTTCGGGGCCTGGCCCTTTCCTGGCCCCCATATTCACACTCCGGCGCGCCGGATCTTGAGAGGAGGTGCCCCCTGGAGGGGTCCTGACTGGCTCTGAAGGAATCCCGCCGGCCTTGACTAGGCCGGAACGGAGGCACGACCACACCGAAAGGAGTATCGGCGTGATACCATCTCATCGTTGGTTCGCCACACTCACCCTGGCGGTGGGTGTTTTCATCGCCTTGGGTGCGCCCCCTTCGCTGCTCGCGCAGCAGCAAACGGGGACAGTTCGAGGCACAGTCATCAACGCACAAACCGGGGAGCCCGTCGACGGGGTGCAGGTCTCGGTGGTTGGCACCCAGCGCGGCACCCTCACGGATGCCCGGGGTGTGTATATCATCCCAGGCGTGTCCCCTGGCGCGCACCAGGTCCGGGCCCAGTATCTCGGGTACGGGACCATCACCCAGACCGTCCAACTCGCCGCGGGGCAGACCCTGACCGTGGACTTCGGCCTCCGCTTCGCCGTCCTGGACCTGGGGGAGATCGTGGTGACGGGGACGGCGGGGGAGGTGGAGCGGGCCAAGCTCCCCTTCACCGTGGCTCAGCTCAAGGGTGAGGACATCCCCGTGAGCCGCCTGAACGTCGGGAGCGCCATCCAGGGGAAGATAGCCGGCGCCTCGGTGGTGTCCGGGAGTGGCCGGCCCGGCTCCACGCCCTCCATCCTCCTTCGGGGGGCCACCAGCATCATCGCCTCGGGCCGGAGCCAGGACCCCCTCTTCATCGTGGACGGCGTCATCCTCAGTGCCAGCGTGGTGGACATCGACGCCCTGGACATCGAGAGCATCGAGGTGGTGAAGGGGGCCGCGGCGGCCTCCCTCTACGGCTCCCGGGCCGCCGCCGGGGTGATCCAGATCAGGACGGCCAGGGGCAGCCAGTACGCCGACGGCCAGGTGCGCTACACCGTTCGCTCCACCTTGGGGGTCTCGGACCTGCCCGGCAGGTTCAGGGCCCTGGAGCACCACGCATGGGCCCTGACGCCGGATGGGAAGAGGTTCGTCGACGTCAACGGGAATGCCTGCACCTTCAGGGGGACCCCCAGCTGGGATCCCAACAACGAGTGCCCCGGGACCATGCGGTTCGCGGGCCAGCTGGCGGGGCCCGGTGAGAGCCCGAACATGTGGAACAGCGTGGCCAGCCAGCCCTGGCCCGACGGCATCTTCGACCAGGTGGCCAGGCACTTCGACGGCGGGTTGCACCAGGAGCACTACATCTCCGCCGCCGGGCGCCAGGGTGCCACCAACTTCCTGGTGGCCTTCAGCCGCATGGACGACGAGGGCCCCATGCTGAACCGGGACGGCATGCAGCGGAACTCCTTCCGCCTCAACCTGGACCAGATGGTGACCCCCGGGGTGAAGGTGTCCACCAGCGCCTTCTACAGCCGCTCCACCATCGACAACTCCGAGGGGGACATCTTCGCCCTCACCCGCATGCAGGCGGGGGTGGACCTCCAGTCCTGCGAGCCTATCCGCCGTGCCGACGGAACATGGGAGCGGAGGCCCGGGTCCTGCATCGGCGACCCCCGGAACCTCCTTCTCAACGTGAATCCCACGAACCTCGAAAGCCAGAATCCCCTCTACGGCCTCCTGGTGCAGGAGCGGACCTCCACGAGGGGCCGGTTCCTGGGGAGCGCCAACGTCCGCTGGACCCCCAGGCAATGGGTGGACGTGGAGACGGACGTGAGCTACGACCGCCTTGACGCCGACAGTTGGTCCGTGAACCCCAAGGGGTGGAGGACCCTGACACCGGGTCCCGCCAACCAGGGGTTCCTTTCCATCGGCAACACCCTGGCCGAGTCCATGAACGCCTCCGCCACGGCTCTCTTCCGCTGGCAGATCTCCGACAGGATCAACAACCGCACCCGGCTCCGGTACCTGTACGAGGTCCAGGACGTGGAATTCAACTCGGTGTTCGGCGGAGAGTTCGGCGTTCGGGACGTGCCCACCATCGCCAACACGAACCCCGACCGCCGGGACGGTGGCAACTCCCAGACCCGCGTCGTCTCCGACGGGTACTTCCTCATCTCCACCTTCGACCTCTACGACCGGTACATCCTGGACGGCCTCATCCGGAACGACGGCAGCTCCCTCTTCGGGGCCGACGAGCGCCGGCAGTGGTACTACCGGCTCGGAGGGGCCTGGCGGTTGAGCCAGGAGCCCTGGTTCAACGTCCCGGCCATCGACGAGCTCAAGTTCCGCTTCTCCCAGGGCACCGCCGGGGGCCGTCCCTTCTTCGCGGCCCAGTATGAGACCTACAGCATCGTGGCGGGGGTGCCCGTCCCCGTGAGCCTGGGGAACCGGAACCTGAAGCCGGAGCATTCGGTGGAGAACGAGGCGGGGGTGGACCTGGCGTTCCTGAACCGGTTCGCCCTGGGCCTCACCTATGCCCAGACGGAGACCTCCAACCAGATCATGACGGTTCCCCTCCCGGCCTTCCTGGGCTTCTCCAGCCAAGTGCAGAACGTGGGAACCCTGGAGAGCAAGACCTGGGAAGCGACATTCGACGCCTCCATCATCCGGACCCCGGAGTTCAGCTGGACCGCCCGTCTCCTCTACGACCAGACCCGGACCGTCATCACCGAACTCAACCGCCCACCCTTCCGCTTCGCCAACTTCGGCGGGAATGCGGCCCCCGTGTTCCTGGCCCAGGCGGGCGTGGCCTACGGCTCCTACTACGGGAACATCGCCGCCTCCAAGTGCGCCGACCTGCCGGCCGGTATGAACTGCGACGACTTCGTGGTGAACGACGACGGCATCCTGGTATGGGTGGGCCCCGGCGGGAGCCTGAGCGACAATAAGTGGGGCACTGGGGCGGGCTTCAACATCCAGGGGCTCCCGGTCCTCTGGGGCGCCGCCATACGGGGGGAGTGCGACGACCCCATCACCGGGGGTAAGACCACCTTTTGCAAGGTGGGGGAGACCATCCCCGACTATTCCATGAGCCTGTCCTCCAGCATGCAGTGGAAGGGCTTTTCCCTCTACACCCTCTTCGAGTCGGTGCAGGGCTTCGACATCTTCGACATGCCCACCATGTGGGCGGTGTTCGTGGACAACTCCGGGGTCATGGACCAATTCGGCAAGCCCGCGGCCCAGCAGAAGCCCGTGGGCTACTACAAGGCCCTGTACGACGTCTCGGGGCTTTCCAACGCCAACCAGTTCTTCATGGAAGACGGAAGCTACATCAAGCTCCGTGAGCTGTCCCTCCGCTACCAGCTCAGGGCCGACCAGCTCTCCCGGGTGCCGGGCCTGTCGATGCTGCACGGGCTGGGCCTGAACGTGTCGGGCAAGAACCTCATCACCTGGACGAATTATCCCGGGTTCGACCCGGAGACCGGCGGGGCCGGAGGGGCCACGGGCTCCGCGGCCATCGCCCGGGTGGACGGCTACCGGTATCCCAACTTCCGGACCTGGACCTTCACCGTCGACCTGACCTTCTGAGGGGAGGCTACCATGAACGAACAGAATCGATGGATTCGAAGAGGCCTGGCCTCCGGGTTCCTGGTGCTATTCGGATTGACCGCCTGCGCGGATCTCGATGTGGTCAACCAGAACGCCCCGGATCGGGAGCGGGCCATCGCTAGCGCCGGGGACGTGGAGTCCCTCATCTCCGGAGGCTTCAGCCAGTGGTGGAACGCGAGCCATGGTTTCGGCACGGGCTGGGGGCTTCCCCCCATCATCGCCAACCAGACCTTCATGTGGAGCGGATGGCCCGCCAACTTCGGCATGGTGCAGTATTCCAGCTTCCCCCGGATGGCCATCACCAACATCGCCACCGACCAGTTCTACGGGAACATGGTGGGGTATGCCTGGTCCACGCTGTATCGAGGAGCTTCGGCTATCGCCGTGGGCTTCCAGTCCCTGGACGACCCGGAGGTGGCGGCGGAGCTGGGGGAGGCCCGGGTACGGCGCCTCAGGGCCTACGGGAAGTTCGTCCAAGGCCTCATCTACGGCTCCTTGAGCATGCTCTACGACGAGGCCTTCATCGTGGACGAAGCCACGGACCTTTCCGCCACCCCGGAGGCCGTGGGCTACCAGGAAGTCCTGGCCGCGTCGGCGGGCTACTTCCAGGAGGCCATCACCCTGGCGAACCAGGGCGGGTTCGACCCCATTCCCTCCGTCTGGATGACGGTTAGCGTCACCCCGGCGGAGCTGGCCAGGCTGGCACACTCCATGCGGGCCCGGTACCGGGCCAACGTGGCCCGGGACCCGGCGGAGCGGGCTGCGGTGGACTGGTCCGCCGTCATCGCCGACGTGGACGCCGGGGTGCAGGACGCCTGGTACATGCAGACGGACTACTTCGGGGCCAGCGTCAGCGTCTCCCACTACACCGCAGCCTACATGTCCCAGCCCTCCATCGGCTGGGCACAGGTGAGCTACTTCGTCTTCGGGATGGCGGATCAGTCCGGCATGTACCAGGACTGGCTCTCCAAGCCGCCGGGGGACCGGATGCCCCAATTCGCCGACGGCAGGCCCCGCCTCATCATCACGCCTGACAAGCGCTTCCCCCAGGGAGCTACGGAGGCTGAGCAGGTGGCGAACCCCAGCATCACCCATGCCCTTACGCCTTCGCCCTATATGACCATCGGGCACAAGGACTGGAGGCAGCCGGGCCGGGGGACCTACCGGTGGTCGTACTACCGGAGCACCCACATGGACTTCCACCGCACCCAGGGGACGGCTACGGCCACGCCGGAGATCACTCCCACGGAGATGCGGATGCTGAAGGCCGAGGGGTTGATCCGACAGGGTAACGCCGATGGGGCCGCAGCCCTCATCAACGTGTCCCGGACGGCGGCGGGGCTGAACGCCACCGATGCCCAGGGGACCAACACCTCCTGCGTGCCCAAGCTTCCCAACGGGCAGTGCGGGAACCTCCTGGAGATGATGAAGTGGGAGAAGCGCATGGAGACCAATGTGTGGGGTGTCCACACGGTATCCTGGTTCTTCGACGGCCGGGGGTGGGGCGATCTCTACGCCGGAACCGCCACCACCTTCCCTGTGCCCTGTCAGGACCTGGAGCTCCTGCTCCAGGAGTGCAGCACCTTCGGCGGGGCCCCGGGGGAGCGAGGCTCAGCGGCGGTGAGCACCTATCAGTATCCCTTTGAGGGGTAGGGTAGTCGATAGGTCATTTCAGGATGCCGGCGGGGGCGGGCTCAGGCACGCCCCCGCCGGTTCGCCTTCCGCCCACCGCCGGGTAAGCGAGGAGGAATTCAGGAGGCTGGTAACACGAGAGAGAGGATGGAAATGAGACAGTCGTTGGCGGTTGCTTCAGCCCTCGCCTTGCTGATGATGGTGCTGAGCGCCTGCGCCGGCGGGGGAGAAGGCCCCCGGACCGAGTCCCATCCCGAGCGGCTCACCCGGGAGGAGATCGTTTCGGCGGGGGTGACCAACCTGTACGATGTGGTGCAACGGCTCCGCCCCCGGTGGCTTGAGGTGAGGGCCCCCAGGACCATCGTGGGGATGGACACGGGGGTGGTGGTGCTGGTGGACAGGACGTACGTGGGTGACCAGGAGGAGCTCAAGAGGATGGGGATCGAGATGGCCGCCTCCATGCAGTACATGCCAGGTTCACGGGCGGCGGCGGAGTTCGCCCTCCCTCGGGACCGGCACATCGAGGGGGTCATCATCGTACGTACAGTGAATGACCCCCGATAGGGCCCACAAGGGGCTCCCCAGCCCCTGGAGAACGGCCGCCGCCGACCCGTTGGGCGCAGGAGACTATGCGAAGTAGAAGCCTTCTGCTGCTTGGCGAAACGCGGTCCCGTCAGGGTCCTTTGGAATGCCGGGCGGGTCCGGGTCCTCTGGGGTGGTGGGGTTCTTGTTGCAGGAACCGAGGGTAAGGACCGCGCCCAGGGCCGCCACCAGGGCGAGGGCCGCCGTGACGGAGGGTTGCCTATTTGCGAGTCTCATGTCTGTCTCACCTCGAAGATCCTATCCGACTTATGCTCGGTCCCACGAGAAACACTTTCCATCATATGATACCCACATCCCAGCTCCGGGTTCACGTGCGTGGAAGACCGGGACCTCCTTTGCTGCCGCGCCCCACTTCATGGGCTCGTCCCGCCACCGGGGCCCCCTCTCCGGGTCCAGAGGGCCACCACTCCGCAGTGGGCGTTGGAGTTGAGGAACTCGGCGGGCACCGTGGAAAGGCCCCGATACACCTCCATCCCCTCCAGGGCCTCGGGAGTCACCAGCTCATCCACGGAGACGTCGCCGGCGGCGGCCCTGGTGATGAGCATCCCGTCCAAGAAGATCTGCACCGGGCAGGCCCCACCGCCTCGGCCCACGGGGGTCCGGTTCATGGTCACGATGCGGCGATGCCCGGCACCGCTTCCGCTCAGGGAAACCCCCGGAAGGCGCTGGAGGAGATCCGTCACCCGGAGGGGCCGGAGGGCCTCGATCTCCGCCCGGGTGAAGAAGGACCCGAACCCCAGGTGCCGCCGGTGGTCGAACCCCTCGAAGAGGGGGCTCCGGTCCAGGCGGGTGCCCCGGGCCACCACCTCCAGGGGCGCCAGAAGGACCGCCTCCACGTCCATGTGGATCTCGATGACGAAGTAGTGATGGCCTCCGAAGTCCAGGAAGGGGGTCTCAACCGTGGCATACCCGATCCGATAGGCCTGGAGCCAGATTCCCGCCAGGCGCCGCACCTGGACGGTGAACTCTCCCAGGTCTCCGGTGACGCGGCGGGCCATGGGCTCCCCGTAGGAGTCCAACACCATCACCGTGGCTCCCGGGACGGGCTCGGAGGTCCTGGCGTCCAGGATTCGCCCACGGATCTCCACCGATCGGGGCTCCTGGCCGAGGATGGACTCGGAGCCCAGAAAGGACGTGGTGACCAGGAGGAAGCCGACGATCAGGCGCGGTAGCAGGCACATAGTGAAATCCCCAATGGCTCGGGGGAGGGGCGCGGGCTCCCCACCAACCTGCACATGGTACACCCGGGGACGGAATTTGTTGGTTCCCTCCCATGCTAAGGGAGTGCCTGGTGGAAGGTCAAGAGAAATAGGGGCCATGGACGAGGTGGCGCAAAGGGGTGATGGGGGCGAAGATTGGTCGTGGGCCCGGGAGGGGAGCGGCCCCATCACGTGGGGAAGCCCGGGTCAGGGTGGTGGCTACTGCGTCGTCGCCCTCCCCGTGGGGGAACCGGGGAAGACCCGGGGCGAACAACTGGGTTTCCCTTCAACAGGAGAGAAGGTGGAGAATGCCTGGGAAGAGCGATGTCCTTGTTGTACTCACAGCGCTGCTGCTCCTTGGTTGGTGGACGGAACCGGCTGAGGCGCAGGAGGGCATAGGTCTGCGGGAAGGCCCCCAGTGGCTGGTGGGTTATTCCGCCAAGCCCCCTCAGCAGCTCCTGGGAGGAGGGTTCGCGGCCATCCTCTCCCCTTCGGGCCGGTGGGGGTTCCTGACGGACGGCCGCATCTCCACCGACGGGCCCCAAAGCCGCTTCATCCGGCCGGGCGTGGAGGCAGGAACCTGGCCCTCCGGGGCGAAGAAGGAGACGTGGGCCAACGTGAACGCCGCCGTTCTCCGGACCATGACCCCGGAATTGGGCCTCTACCTGGGGGGAGGGCTCTCCTGGCGGACCGGAACGTACGCCCAGTACGAGCGCTGGGAGGAGAACCAGCCCGTGGACATGTACTGGGTGGAGACGGGAGGAACCAGTGAGCTACAGGGGAACCTGGTGGTGGGAGGCCTGTTCAGGATGACCTCCCGGATCGCCCTGCAGTTCGGCTGGCAGACGGCCCCCGGCGGGTTCACCGTGGGTGGGTACTTCAGGGTTCGCTGAGGGGCGTTGACCATGGTTTCCAGGCAGCATGTGCGGCTCCGGCTGGTCGCCCTGGTGGTTCTGCTCTTGGGATTGGGGGCTGGTCCCTGGGGCTGCGGGGACAAAGGCCCCGGGGACAGGGCGTCGGTGCCCGGCCGGATCCCGGACCTCCGTCCTGATGACGGGCTCCTCCACTCCGAAAAGCTTCAGGCCGTCGTGGAGCTGCAGGTCAGGAGAGATGGGCCGTCCCTGGTGGAGGCCCTGGGGGATCCGGACCCGGCGGTCCGGGCCCGGGCGGCCTTCGCCCTTGGCTCGGTGGGGTGGGCCGGTGCCCAGGAAGCCCTTTCCGCCCTTCTGGAGGACCCGGAACCGGCGGTCCGCCGGGACGCCGCCTTCGCCCTGGGGCAGCTGGAGCTGGCGGATGGCGGGCGGTCCCTGGCGGAGGCCCTTCTCCGGGAGGAAGACCGCCAGGCCAGGCACTGGATGATGGAAGCCGTGGGTCGAGGCGGAGACGAGTGGGCCGTGGGTTATCTCATGGCCCTGGACGCCGGAGGGGAGGAGGCCGCCCGGATCCGAGCTCTGGCCAAGGCCATGCTCCGGAACGTCCAGCCGGAGGGGGCCCTGGCGACGCTGGCGGCCCACCTGGCCCATCCCGACCCGGAGGTGCGGGAGGCTGCCGCCTATCCCTTCGGCCGCCTGCCGGAGCCGGAGCTCTGGAGGGAGCACGTGGGGGAAGTGAGGGAGGCCCTGGACGGGTACGGGGGAGACGACCCCGCAGCAATGCACCTCACCCTGGCCCTGGCCCGACTCGGGGATGGCGGGGACCTGGAGCGTCTCCTGGGCTGGCTGAGGGAGGGGGAGGACTGGCGCATCAGGGTCAACGTGGCCCGGGGGTTGGGAGCCCTCCCCTGGCTCGAGCGGGATGGAGTGCGAGGTGCCCTCTTCCAGGCCCTGGACGACCCTTCGGAGCATGTGGCCGTCATTGCCGCCAGGGCCCTCACCCAGGGGATCTGGGTACCACCCCACGTCCTGGAGGAGATGGACAGGCGCATCCGGGGCCCGGCGCAACATTGGAGGGTCCAGGCTCCCTTCCTCTGGCAATTGGCCCATTTCCATGACCACGAAGCCGTCGTGGCCTGGACCCGGAGGATGGTACGGGTGCACCCCGCGGCAGTTGCCCATGGCCTGGCGGCCCTTTCCGGGAGCCACGTGGCCGGCGCCAGGGACCTGATCCTGGAGTTGGCCCGCCACTCCGATCCGGAGGTTCGGGCCGTGGGGGTGGGGGCCCTCGCCCGGGGTTGGCAGGTGGTGGTTGCCACGGGGGACGGGGAGCACGAGGTCTACGAGCTCCTGGTATCGGCGCTGCGGGACGGGCTGCCCCGGGGAGCTGTCCAGGCGGCCCAGCCTCTCCTGCACCCCTCCTTCCTGGAGCTGGGGGCCCTGGAGGAGCTCCACGCCGCCTTCCACCGGTGGGCCGGCGCCGGCGAGCTCCACGTGGCCAGGACGCTCCTGGATCTCCTGGCCCAGTTCGGGGACCCTTCGTCCATGGACCTGGTGGAAGAGGCCCTCCGGCACGACGAACGCTCCATTCGGAGGGCAGCGGCCCGGGCCATGGAGGAGCATCGGGGGCGGCCCGTGCGTCTGGAGGAGATCCGCCTCGGCGAGGCGGAGCGGGACCTGGACTGGGAATTCCTGGCCTCCCTGGGCTCGGCGCCCCGGCTGATCCTGGACACGGAGAAGGGGCGGATCGTGGTACGCCTGGTGCCGGATCAGGCTCCCCTGACGGTGCAGGTTCTGGCGGAGCAGGCCATGGAGGGGCTCCATGATGGAGTGCCCTTCCACCGGGTGGAGCCGAACTTCGTGGCCCAGGGAGGGGACGTGGCCGCCGGGGACGGCACCGGAGGCCCGGGGTACGCCCTTCGAAGCGAGTTGAACCAGCTCCTGTTCTGGAGGGGAGTGGCGGGGATGGCGTCAGCCGGGAAGGACACGGAGGGATCCCAGTTCTTCCTCACCCACTCCGCCCAGCCGTATCTGGACGGGCCCATGACGGCCTTCGGCTGGGTGGAGTCGGGGCTGGAGGTCCTGGACCGGATCTACGAAGGGGACCGGGTGGTGAGGACGTCCGTCGTCCCGGGATGGGGAAGCTGAGGCGCCCGCTCCGCCACCAGAGGCGGAGCGGGCGCCCAAGAGGTCTTCGCGTGAGGCCCCTCTACCCCGTGACCCTCACGGTCACGATGCGGCTGGAGCCGTCGGGCCTTCCGAGAAGGAGGGACACCACCGTGCCATCCTGGACCCCCCGAAGGATCCTCCTCACGTCGTCGGGGGTGTTCACGGTCTCGTTGTTGATCTCCAGGAGCTTCTCCCCTTGTGCCACGCCCCGGCGGCCCGCAGGACCCAGGGGGGTTACCTGGCTGATGACCACCCCCCCGGCCTCGGCGAACCCAAGCTGCTGGGCCAGGCCCGGCGTCAGCTCCCTGATTCCGATCCCGAGCTTCGCTTCAGCCGCCGGAGCGTCGGGCCTCCGCTCCGCCTGCTCCACCGGCGCCAGAGGGGCCTCCCCCAGGCGAAGGGTGAACTCCCTCGGGGAGCCGTCCCGGTAGATCTGGACCGTCACGTCCTCCCGGGGCCGCTTCTGGGCGATGAGGTTCTGGAGTCCGTTGGGCCGGAACACCACGGTGCCGTCCACGGAGTAGAGGACGTCCCCCTTCCGGAGGCCGGCCCGGGCCGCGGGGCCCCCGTCGGTGACTTCCTGGATGAGGACCCCCGCCACCTGGGGAAGGTTGTAGAACTCCTTGTCCTCCTGCTGGATCTCCGAGATCTGCACGCCCAGCCAGGCCCTCCGGACCCTGCCGAACTCGATGAGGTCCTCCATGACCCTGGCTGCCAGGTCCATGGGGATGGCGAAGCCGTAGCCCGCAAAGGTCCCGGAGGGGGAGAGGATGGCGGAGTTGATCCCCACCACCTGGCCCCGGAGGTTCACCATGGGCCCCCCGG
>Ga0209498_1002140_pt1 | contig 12041 bp, 13 predicted proteins | sample WalLakDeSediment_FD_184131 | JGI IMG/M metagenome (GOLD analysis project Ga0209498, IMG submission 184131) | Lake sediment microbial communities from Walker lake, Nevada to study Microbial Dark Matter (Phase II) - Walker Lake 11/02/13 Deep... | ecosystem: Environmental > Aquatic > Freshwater >...
CTACTGCCATGGACATGCCAAAAGCCGTATCCAGTTTTTTTGAAACACCAAGATAGGGACAAATACCTAAAAATTTTGTAAATACAACGTTATTAACAAAAATTGCACCGACGATTAAAAGCAGATATTGGGACATTATTTTTTACCCTCCAGAGCTTTGCTGATCCGATTCATGCCTACCAACATGAAACCAAGTGTTAAAAAGGCACCGGGAGCCAGCACAAAAACCAAAATGGTGCGATAATCTTCCGGCCAGAATGCATAACCCAAAATGGCACCGGAACCGAAGACTTCACGAATTGCGCCTAAAATGAACAGAGCGAAAGTAAAACCAAGTCCGTTAGTAATTCCATCGATAAACGAATCCCATACCGTATTTTTGGAGGCAAAAGCTTCAGCCCGTCCGAGAATGACACAGTTTACCACGATGAGTGGAATAAACAGTCCCAGGGTCTTATGCAATTCGAACATGGTGGCCTGCAGACCCATATCGACAATGGTTACAAAAGTAGCGATGACCACAATGAAAGCGGGGATGCGCACGCGGTTGGGAATTACATTTTTCAAAGTCGCGATAACCAGATTAGAACAGACCAATACGAATGTTGTGGCTAAACCCATTCCGATTCCATTCTCCGCCGAAGAAGTAACGGCCAGTGTCGGACACAAGCCCAGCAGTAATCCGGTGACCGGGTTTTCGGTAAAAAAGGTTCTCTTTAATTTTTCACTCAATTTCATACATTGACCTCGTTCTTCAATTTTTTGAACAGGAGCAGGGCGCGGTGGACACCGCCGGTGAAAGCCCGCGAGGTAATGGTCGCCGCGGTTAAAATATCGAAATCACCACCATCCTTAATAACATTCCAGTTGCTGTTCTGCAAATTTTTCCCACGGTATTGTTTTTTAAACGGTTCCCTGGCCATACCATCCCCCAGGCCCGGTGTTTCCTTGTGATCCAACACATAGGTATCGATAACCGTACCGCTGGAATCCAATCCTACCATCATATCAAAATCGTTGGTAAAACCATTGGGACCCTTCACGATGATGGCATAGCCTATAATGGAACCATCCGCCGCCTGAGCCGGAAAGTATTTTACCGGCGAATTATCAATCTCCGTAGCAATGGGTTCTTCAGGATAGGTGTAATCGGTGAGCGTACTGAGCACAATCTCAATTGCTTTCTTGGTTTCAGCCCTCTTGTTTTCTTCGATGGGGCCGCTGGTTATGTTATTGACATAGGCCAGCAGAAACGCGGAAAAAAAGGCAATAAGAACCAAGACAATAATAACCCGGAATGCAGACTCATTTTTAGCCATTTTTTACCATCCCAAATTTTTTATCTGGTAAATATTTGTCCAGAAGCGGAACCATTGCATTCATCAGCAAAATAGCAAATGAAACGCCTTCGGGATAACTTCCGAAGATACGAATGACAATGGTGAAAAAACCACAACCGAAACCAAAAATCAATTTTCCTTTATAGGTCAGGGGTGAAGTGACCATATCCGTGGCCATATAGAAGGCTCCTAAAAATACACTGCCGGTTAATACATGAAAAGCCGGACTGGCGTATTGAGTGGGATCGATCAGCCAGAAAATACCGGCAAAAACGAAAACGGTTCCGATGAACAAGATGGGGACTTCCCAGGTGATGTAACGCTTATAGATCATATAAGCAGCTCCGATAAGCAAGGCAATGGCGGAAATTTCGCCCAGCGATCCACCCATGTTGCCCATGGCCAAATCAGCCAGATTGGTATCGGCCAGGGCGCCGACTCCTTCGGTTTTAAGTATGCCCAGTGGGGTGGCGCCGGTTGCTGCATCGACCTTCTGCCCGGGCACCGGCCAGGAAGTCAATTCAACGGGGAAGGAAATCAGCAGAAAAACGCGGGCAACCAAAGCCGGGTTAAAGATATTCTGGCCTAATCCACCAAACACTTGTTTGCCGATGACAATGGCAACCAGAGAACCGATGAAAATGATCCACCACGGCGAATTGGCCGGCAGATTCATGGCCAGCAGAATTCCCGTCAGAAGGGCGCTGCCATCCATATAGTCAATTTTGTAGGAAGCGAAGCGGGCTATTAAGGCTTCAGTTGCTACACAGAACAATGAGGATAACACAATAACCCGCAAGGCATCCCAACCAAAGATCCAGACCGAAACCGCCAGTGCCGGAACCAGGGTAAGGGACACTGTATACATGATTCGTCGTGTGGATTCGACCACCCGCCCCTGCGGGGATGAATCCATGATTAATAAACGATTGACTTGATTTGCTTCCACTACTAATTCTCTCTCTTTATCATCAGTTTACCAAAGCGCATCCAATGCACCAGGCGGCGATCGGCCGGACAAACATAGGTGCAACTACCGCATTCGATACAATCCATAATCGAATCTTTGATGGAAGTAGCGATATTGTTGGCTTTTATCATTTCCGTCAATTGCGCCACAGCCAAGCCCATCGGGCAGGCTTCAATACAGCTGCCGCAACGGATGCAGGGATTCTCCTGCCGGCGTAAAATGCGCGATTCATCAAAAAACAGTAACGCTGAGGTTGTTTTGGTGATAGGACTTTCAAAGGAATAGGATGTTTTACCCATCATCGGACCACCCGAAATCATCACCCGCACTTTTTCTGTATCGATTTCAAATTTGTTAATCACGTAGGATACCGGCGTTCCAATCGGCAAAAGAATATTGCCCGGATGCTTGACAAGATTCCCGGAAATGGTTACCACTCGCTCCAGAAGGGGACGTTTATGGTAAAAGACATCATGAATAGCCAGTACCGTCGCCACATTCTGGACAACTACACCGACATCCATCGGCAGACCTTTGGAAGGTACCTCACGGTTCAGTACAGCTTTAATAAGCTGTTTTTCACCGCCCTGGGGATATTTGACCTGCAGAGGAACAACCGATATGTTTTCATAGGTTTTGCATTCCCGCTCCATAACCTCAATGGCATTCGCTTTATTAGATTCGATGCCTATATATATGGGAATACCCCCAAACAATTGTTGTAAGATTGCGATCCCCTTGAGAATTTCTTTACTCTTTTCAAGCATTAAACGATGATCGGAAGTGATATACGGTTCACATTCCGCACCGTTGATAATCAGGGCTTCAATTTTCTTATCAGGAGGCGGTGAAAGTTTCACATGCGTTGGAAATCCCGCACCACCCATACCGACGATGCCGGCCTCGTTGATGGTTTTGCGGATGTCTTCGGCGGTCATCTGGTCGATATCAATGTTGTTCTCGGGTTCATTGTTAAGTACTTCCTGGAAACTGATACCGGGATTCTCGGGAGTAACCAGGACGCAATTTCTGATTTGCCCGCCAAGTTGGGGAAACCGAACAATCTTCTCGACCTTCCCATCAACGGGTGAATGAACATTCGAGGAAATAAATCCGGTTGATTTGGCCACGAGGTCGCCGCGTTTCACCACACTACCCTTTTCAACAATGATTTCACAGGGTTTACCGATATGCTGATCCACAGGAATCAGCAATTGGGCGGGAATTTCGCCACAGGTAATAGGCTGATCGGCAGAAATTTTTTCTTCCGGCGGATGGATTCCGCCCTTTTTAAACGTTTTCAGCATCGACCATTATCCTTCTGATTTCGATCGCATTTGTCGGACACGCTTCCACACATTTTTCACAAAGCGTACATTTTATATAATCAATTTTTGCTAAAAAGTTATTGACATGGATGGCATCATCCTCACAAGCTTTTTCGCACTTCATACAACCGATACAGGCAACCGCACAGGCCTTGCGCGATTCCGCGCCACGATCGGTGTTAAAACAGGTCACTGTGATAATTTTATTTTTGGGACGCATGTGCAATATATTTTTGGGGCAGGAGCTGATACACATTCCGCAACCGGTGCATTTTTCATCATCAATGACGACAATACCTTCTTCAATACGCATGGCATCGAAGGCACAGGCGCGCACGCAGGTACTTAACCCCAGGCATGAGAAAGAACAGGCCTTGGTGGTATCATTAACCAGCATGGCCGCCCAGCAATCCTCAATACCGGTATATTCCGTTACCAGCTTGCAGTTCTGAGAGGTTCCTTTGCACATCAGGGAGGCTACTTTTTTCTCGGCACTGGTTGCCGCCAGTCCCAGTAAAGCGCCGATTTGCGACATGGTTTCATCATCGGCAACCGGACAGGGCTTATTGAGTGTGTTATTAGCAACAACATAATCCGCATAGGCCGCGCAGCCGGCAAATCCGCAACCACCACAATTGGCACCCGGTAACAACCCGGTCACCTCAGCAATACGGGGATCCTCGTAAACATAAAACTTTTTCGCGGCGATAAACAGACCGGTTGAGGAAATCAGTGCGAATCCACCTAAAATAAGTCCGGGTATGAGTATTTCGATCATCCTTCGTCCTCAATTCTATCCATTAATGAACGGGCTTAATATCCAGTTTATATTTTGTTTCACCATATATTTTATTCAGATAATGTATGATTATTAATGATGCACCGGTAGATAACAGGGCGCTCAGGAAAAGAATCAATTCATTGTCCGTTTTGAAAATGACCTTGCCCAACAGAATGCCGGCAAAGAAAAACAATATGGGCATAACGTAAATGATCAGTGTTGTCTGAAAAACCTTTTCGTATTGCACCAGAACTTTTTGACCTGGTTTAAACTGATCCAATTCAGGTGATCTCTTAATCTCGACCACTTTATTGGAGCAGATGGCATTCATGCTGCAACCCTTACAGTCGCTCTCTGTTTCAAACGATATCTCAAGATGCGTAGGCGTCACCCGGGTAATCAACCCGTTGAGACAATGTTCATTCAGTGACATAGAAATTTACCGCTAATTTTTTCTTATTAACGCAAATAATATACCATTATCTGCGCTCTGTCAGATATAATTTTATCCTACTGTTTTTAATATGCTTAAATACTCAAAAAAAGGAATGGGTGTGTTTTGCCATTTCCGAATTTTAATTTAATAAATATTTTAATTCTTAAAAACAGGAAATATTTGGGAATAAAAAAAAACGACGCCCCATTGAGTGAAGCGTCGTTCGAGCGGCAGGTCTATTTCAAACGGTTTTCAAAACCAAATTCATACCCTACATCGATAGCTTTCTTATTAATATCCATCAGGCTGCGACGCTTAATGGCGGACTTCAACGTTTCATACAGCAGCTCCCGTGGAAACAAACCGCTATAGGCAGCATAGGCAGCCAGGGTAATCATATTAGCCGTCCGTGTATTTCCCAGTTTGTCAGCCAATTCCGTGGCTGGAAGTCGTAAGACCTCCACATCCGTGCGTTGGACATCAATGTCGATTAATGAGGAATCGTAAATAATCAGACCACCGGGAAGCACATCTTTTTCAAATTTTTCCAGTGAAGGGCGGTTCAGGCAGATCAGTACCGTCGGATTGTTTACCACCGGTGAACCTACCGGAATATTTCGAATATTGACGTGACAATTGGCCGTTCCTCCGCGCATTTCCGGACCATAGGAAGGTAACCAGGATACATAGTAATCCAGCAGCATTCCGGCCTGGGCCAGTGCCGCGCCGAGCAATAATACGCCTTGCCCACCGAATCCGGCCACTTTGATCTCCGGATTCATATAGCGTTGAGCGACCTCCCCTTTTTCGAACTCGAGTTCTTTTTCAATGCTTACCTCAATCAGTTCTTTTATTTCTGCAGCGTTCGGTTTGAAGGGTTCAACTTCATAGGGTTCGACTTCAGCGGTGATATCCTTGTATACACCGAGGGGAAATTGCGGCAGCATGACATCGCGGATCCACTTCATCGAATCAACCGGATCCATTTTCCAGCCGGATGGACAGGGCGATAAAATTTCCACCAGAGAGAAACCCAGATTGTCAATCTGATTTTTGAGGGCTTTGCGCACAGCCATACGCGTTTTGGCTCTCTGTTTATTATCAAATAAAGCCACCCGCTCCACATAAACCGGCGCCCGCAATTGACTGATGAGTTCAGCCACTTTTACAGGAAACCCTTCGTTATGGGAATTTCTTCCGCGGGGTGTCGTTGTTGTGCGTTGCTCGATCAATGTAGTCGGTGCCATCTGACCGCCGGTCATACCATATATGGCATTATTGACGAAAAATACGGAGATGTTCTCACCGCGATTGGCGGCATGTAAAATTTCAGCCGTGCCAATCGCTGCCAGGTCACCATCACCCTGATAAGTGATCACAATACTATGCGGATGAGCACGCTTTATACCGGTGGCAACAGCCGGCGCCCGGCCATGCGCGGATTGAATATTACCCGTATCAAAATAATAATAGGCAAAGACACTGCATCCTACCGGACTAACAAAGATGGTCCGGTCAGATACTTCGAAATCATCAAGGGCTTCGGCGATAAATTTATGAACATTGCCATGCCCGCAACCCGGACAATAGTGCGGCATTTTTTTATCCGCACTGGGATTCCTGAAATATTTATCATAAAAGCTGGTTGGCTTTCTTAATACTTTCGATGACATATTCAACCCCGATCGTTAATTTTTTGCTTGGATCAATTTCTTAGTCACTTCCATCAACTCGGCAAGGGTTGGTACAACCCCGCCCATTCGACCGTAAAACTCAACCGGCCGGCGGCATGAAATAGCCAGACGAACATCATCAACCATTTGCCCGTTACTCATTTCAACCACCAGAAACTTCTGTACGGTTTCGGCGAGCTCGTTCAACTTTTTCCTTGGAAACGGGAAAAGAGTGATAGGGCGCAGAAGACCCACTTTAATCCCATCTTCTCTCATTTTTTCCACAACGGTCTTGAGAACCCTGGAAACAATGCCATATCCCATGAGAACGTATTCGGCATCATCCAGTTGAAAAGCTTCAAAACGCACTTCATGTTCTTCAATTGTCCGGTATTTTTCCTGCAATTTTAAATTATGCTGTTCAAGCTCCTCAGGATCAAGAAAAATAGACGAGATTAAATTTTTCTTGCTTTCGGCATCACCATAAAGGGCCCAATCATGACGCGGCAATTTCATAAGGGGTTCTTTGAATTCGACCGGTTCCATCATTTGGCCGGTATACCCATCCGCTACGAGATAGACCGGGGTGCGATATTTTTCGGCAATATCGAAAGCCAGCTGGGTCAGATCACTCATTTCCTGACCACAGTTGGGAGCCAGTACGGGACATTTATAATTGCCATGACCGCCGCCCTTAACAATCTGATTGTAATCACCCTGTTCAGGGGCAATATTTCCCAGTCCCGGCCCGCCGCGCATAATGTCGACAACAACGCAGGGCAGTTCGGAACCGGCAGCGTAGGATACACCCTCCTGTTTTAGACTTATACCAGGACTCGAAGATGCGGTCATAGCCCGCACACCACCACTGGCTGCTCCGTAAACCATATTAATGGCCGCCACTTCGCTCTCGGCCTGTAAAAAGGTACCACCGACTTTTGGCATATAGTTGGCAGCAGCCTCGGCAATTTCACTGGCCGGGGTGATCGGATAACCAAAATAGATACGGCAGCCGGCTAAAATGGCACCACGAACGATCGCGTCATTTCCTTTCATTAAGATTTTTGCCATCAGGCCACCTCCTCTCCAGAATATTCATAACCTTTCTTGAATACAATGATGGCCTCCGGTTCAGGACAGGCATAAAAACAGACCCCACAACCCGTACAGGCTTCTCCCAGATAATAGGCATAGTGATATCCTTTGCTATTAAACTTTGGATGAAACTTCAATACCTGGGGCGGACAGGCATCAATGCAGAGACCACAACCCTTACACAACTCGGTTTCGACTTTGACAAATGGTTTATCAAGTATTTTCTTGCCCATGACCACCTCTATTGATTTGATGAAAAAACAGCGCAATAATCTTCGTTATGTATGCTAAAGGGTTCAATTTTCATGCCAGCACTATAGCCAAAACAATGATTTATATGTAGGAATTAAGTGTTTTTATTTCAACAAGTTATGAAATAATGAACACAACCAGGAGTTGAGATACTTTCCGATTTATGAAAAATATAATTTTTATTTTACTATTAATCGGAAAGACTATTGCAGGTGAGGCGATGCTGAATGCGGCACCCAAAAGTCAATTGGTTTGGGAAGCAATTATTTTAGTCCCTTCCATTTTACATCGGGCTGACCAGCAAGTTTATTCTGATAGCGTGCTAAAACAAAAAACAGATCACTCAGACGATTCAAGTAGATGAGTAATTCTTTACGCACCAAAGGATCTTCGCTCAAGGCGACCAGTTTTCGCTCGGCACGGCGACAAACGGTACGGGCCAGATGGGCAAAAGCCGCAGCTTCAGTGCCCCCGGGTAAAATGAATTGCTTTAGCGGATCCAGATGCTCACTGAAATGATCAATGTGTTTTTCTATTCTTTGAATATGATGCTCATCAATACGATCTACGAAACGGTTACGCATTTTCTCCTCGGGAGTGGCCAGTTCAGCGGAAATGACAAAAATTTCGTTTTGGATCTGATTTAACAAACCGTCTACTTCTGTATCACTGTTTTTAGAGCGTAGCAGGCCGATCACAGAATTTAGCTCATCAAGGGTCCCATAGATTTCAACCCGGGCATGATTCTTTTTAACCACCTGACCACCAAACAAGGCGGTATTACCTTCGTCACCAAAACCGGTATAAATTTTCATTGGACGTTTCCTTCAATTATTGTCACGGATTATTTACTTAGTTGGGTACCTTCTCATTTATAATTTCTAAAAAAGAAAATAAGCAAATCAGGCAACCCGTTACACCTTTTGAAATAAAAGTACCCGAAACTAAAATCCGCTGATAAGGTTCATTTTTCAGGAAATTGCAGAAAAATAGATTCCGATGGAAGTGAATATACTGATTTTTGGCAGATAAAAAAAAGAGAGGGAAATAATTCATATTCTTTTGGGGGGGGGTAAAGGAGGCTAAAAAACCTATTTTAAGGAGAGATATGAATTATTTTGTCCCTCTCAACCAACGACCTAACTCGACTATTAAATGTTCAAATATTGTGCCACATAACTGACAAAAATATTAACACCTTGAATTTCATAGAGTTAGCTCGTGACACTGGTAACCCAGTCTTCTCGCATTTGTATAAATAATCATCATCCTAATGGTTAGATTTCAACCACCAACCGATTAATTATTCATACAAAAAGCTATATTATTAATGAGTTTAATTTAAATAAGTTCCCAGGTGCTGCCTTCGGGACTATCTTTTATGAGGATGTTTAATTGGGTTAACTTGTCGCGGATTTCATCGGCAAAGGCGTACTGTTTTTCCTGGCGTAATCTACTGCGAATTTCTAACAGCAACCCGATAAGTGCACTCAGGTTGCCCTCTTTTTGATTTTCCCAATAGGAATAATCCGCAGGCAGGAGACCCAAAACCCCACCAACGGTTTTTTCCAATGCTTCCTGAGCGTAATCAATCGTGGACCGGGCTGGTGTTTTATTTTCATCCAACCAAATATTGATATCACGGATGAAATCGAATACCTTAGCCAAAGCCCGGGGTGTATTGAAATCATCGTTCATTTCGGAATCAAATTGTTCCCGATACTGCTTGATACGATCTATGAACTCTGTATCATCCATTGTTTCGATCGTTTTTGTCCTCAGGATTCGTAAAAATCCATGATGTAATTTATGCAGACCCTTTTGGGCCGCATCCAGGGCAGCATCACTGAAATCCAGAGTGGAACGATAATGACTGCTGAGAACAAAAAAACGCACGGCCAGCGGTTCGTACTCTTTGATGATATCTTTAACGTTCACGGAATTACCCAGGGATTTACCCATTTTAATCCCATTGATCGTAACCATATTATTATGCAGCCAATAGCGGGCAAACTCTTTTCCGTGAGCCGTCTCGCTTTGGGCAATTTCACATTCGTGGTGGGGGAAAATATTTTCCAGCCCACCGCCATGAATGTCGAAGGGTTGTCCTAAATATTTGGTGGACATGGCTGAACATTCCGCATGCCAACCGGGATACCCCCTTCCCCAGGGGCTATTCCATTGCATGATATGCTCGGGTTCGGCACGCTTCCACAGGGCAAAATCCGCGGGATGCTTTTTATCTTCATGGACATCCACACGGACTCCGGCTAATAATTCCTGTATATTCCGGCCCGATAATTTACCATACTCAGAAAATTTCTGAACATCAAAATAAACATTACCATTACGTTCATAGGCAAACCCCTTGTCCAGAAGGGTTTGAATGAGTTCAATCTGCTCCGGGATGTGGCCGCTGGCCCGCGGTGAAATGTTGGGGCGTAGAACGTTTAAGGCATCCATGTCTTCAAAAAAACTCCGTGTATACGTTTCGGCTATCTCCATGGGCTCCAGATTTTCCAATCGGGCCTGTTTTAAAATACGGTCTTCTCCCTCATTGGCGTCCCCCAGCAAATGCCCGACATCGGTAATGTTTTGAACATAGCGGACGCGGTAACCCAAACAACTCAGGTAGCGAGTAATAATATCGAAACTTATATAGCTTTTGGCATGTCCTAGATGGGCATGACCATAAACCGTCGGACCGCAGACATAAATACCAACAAACCCGGGATGAATCGGTTTAAATTTTTCTTTTTTGCGGGTAAGTGAATTATAAACATGCAGAGTTTTCATTACTAAACCTTTATCGTTATGGCATTTAAACCTTAATGAGGAAATTAAGTTCTTCGTGTATTCAAATGACTAAAACCAATTAACAGAAGCTATGTCTTAACGGGCATTGTTTCTCTTCCTGATAATGGCCTCATCAAGAATCATCTCGATGAGCCGGTTAAAATCGATTCCCACCGCCCTGGCTGCCTTAGGGACCAAACTGGTTCCGGTCATTCCCGGTAAGGTGTTCACCTCAAGGATATAGGGTTTGTTATCCGGTGATAAGCGCATATCAACTCTGGAATAACCCTGGCAACCCAGTACCTGATGGGCGCGCAGGCCCAGTTCCTGAATTTTTTCGGTCAAATGCTGATCGATTTCCGCCGGCACCACATACTGACTCATACCGCTGCTGTATTTACATTCATAGTCATATAAGCCATGCCTGGGAATAATCTCAATAATCGGGTAGCCTTTTTCGCCCAAAATAGTGACGGTTATCTCGCGCCCCGGAATATATTCTTCGATTATGATTCGATTGCTGTACTGGAAACTATCCTCGATGGCCGCATGCAACCCATCCATATTATCTACAATATGCAGCCCTATGGTCGATCCCTGATTATTGGGCTTTACAACCACCGGTAATTTTATCGTGCGGAAACTATCGATGCGGGTGTATTTACTTTTATCTACCACCAGGCCTTTGGCTACCGGTAAACGGCAGGATTTAAAGATCGTCCGGCTGATATCTTTTTCCATGGCTAACATACTGGCGATGCGACCTGATCCGGTATAGGGGATTTCGGCGGCGTCGAGCATTCCCTGAACCACCCCGTTCTCTCCTTTTCCGCCATGCAATCCGATAAATACCACGTCGACCTTAAGGCGTTTAATAATCAGAATATTTTTTGCATATAGGCTTCCCCGGTGCAGGGGCAGGGTCTCGATATCCGGATAATCAATGCCGATCCATTGGCGGTCCGTTTGGTTTATAGCCGTTTGCTCTGTTTTCGTGGCTGTCGGATCGATCTTAATGACCTCATGACCGTTTTCCAGGAGCGCTTTATATATTTGCTCACCGCTAACCAGTGAAACTTCTCTCTCGGTGGAATCTCCACCCATTAATAGGGCAATTCTCATTTTAAAAATCCTGTACTGATCTGCTAATTTCCAAAAAGTAAAACGATCGTGTAATTATCGCGGTTCGATCCCGGCGTCCCGGGATTTCGTTTCACTCAACAGGTCCGCCGTAAGGCTGATCCGCCTACTGGCGTGACTCACCGTGACATAAATATGTCAGCCTGAGTCCGCCGCCAGTCGTGAGCCGGGTCGAACGAGCCGGCGGATCGAAGGCTTTAGATTCTAATGGTCATTCATACTCTTTGTGA
>Ga0209498_1002143_pt1 | contig 12034 bp, 12 predicted proteins | sample WalLakDeSediment_FD_184131 | JGI IMG/M metagenome (GOLD analysis project Ga0209498, IMG submission 184131) | Lake sediment microbial communities from Walker lake, Nevada to study Microbial Dark Matter (Phase II) - Walker Lake 11/02/13 Deep... | ecosystem: Environmental > Aquatic > Freshwater >...
TAAAACATACTTCGGCTATGAAAGCAGCTTGTCGGGGAAGAAGCGGGCGGATCACACAGACGCGCAATGGAAAAGTTTACTCAGGGCAGATCTTGACGCGGGCCGCCCCATTCTGTATGCGGGATTCGGATCCGGCGGGGGACACGCATTTGTATGTGACGGTTATAATGATAACGATTACTTCCATTTCAACTGGGGATGGGGCGGCAGTTCAGATGGTTATTTTATTTTGAATGCCCTGAATCCCGGAAATTTAGGGGCAGGCGGCGGAACAGGGGGATTTAATTCAAATCAGCAAGCCATTATTGGAGTAAAGCCACCTTCGGGACCTCAGACATTCAACCTGAAACTCTACACCTATGTAACCCCGTCGCCCAGCTCAATCTCCTACGGGCAATCATTTTCCGTTTCAACAAACATCTGGAATAACGGCACCATAGATTTTAGCGGAGATTATTGTGCCGCCATTTTTGACGCCCAGTGGAGCTTTGTTGATTTCGTAGAAATAAAATACGGTTGGTCGTTGCCTGCAAACTATATCTATACCAACGGAATCACATTTTCAAATGCCGGTTTGCTGACAATGTTGCCGGGATCATATTACGTGGGCATTTATTACCGGCCTACCGGAGATAACTGGGTTTATGTGGGGGACAACGGGAACTATACCAATTTTGTTGAAATGACGGTATATTATTACAGCGATATCGAATTAAACTCGAACATTACCGTCTCACCCGGCCCGGCTGACCTGATACAGGGCCAGCCCATATCCGTCAATGTCAATGTCAGAAACGACGGCAGCAGCACCTTCTTTGGAACCTACTCTGCCGACCTCTATGAGCTTGATGGTACCTGGGTTACAGAGATCGGTGCGCTCGTTGAAAACAACGGCCTGCCCCCGGGATATACCTATATGTCGCCATACCTGACATTCAATGCTTCTTCATTGAATGTGGACCCCGGCACATATTTGTTAGCCATACTTTACAAACCCAATAACGGCAGCTGGACATTATCGGGATCATATTATTACCAGAATCCCGTGGTGGTGACAGTAAAAGCCGCATCGCTTCAGCCAGATATGTATGAGGTGAATAATTCGGTTGCCCAGGCTTACAATTTGCCGGTCTCCTTTTCCGGGAATATTGCATCCGTGAATACGGCCGGCTCAAATTGCCACACCGGCAACGATTATGATTATTATAAAATCAACCTGGCGGCGGGATACAATTACTCGATCAATGCCCGGTTGCACGATTCGTATAACAGCGGAAACGGAAATGTTTACTCATTGGATGCCCTCTTTTCTTATTCAATGAATGGCAGCACCTGGTCAGACGCTTATGACGACGTAATGCCGGGGAATATATCCGTCACTGGCGGCGGGACCGTTATCTTTTTCGTTTCCCCTTATTTCACTGGCGAAATGGGAACATACCTGCTGGACATGTCCATTACCAGGACCGCCGGCACCGGGATAGATGACCCTATCTATTCAGATCTCATAAAAGTCTTTCCTAACCCTGCGAAAGACTATGTCGCGGTTGATTTAAGCGGGTTCCTTGAACCGCTGAGGAGTGTTCAGGTATTAAATGTTCAAGGGCAGCAATTGTATTCAGGCCATCATTTCTCCAATAAGCAATTATTGGAATTGCCTTTGAATGGATTTGCCGCAGGAGTTTATTTTATCAGGATACAGGGGGAATATCACACAGTTACTAAAAAAATCATCGTATGCCCATGAAAGCGCTCATTTTCATTTTGATATTGGTTCTTTGCGGATGTCATACAAATCATAGAGTATCGAAAGACACCGGCAAGAATGACACTGTTGACTTTTCTCCGCAATATATTCCCGGCCCGCAGGCATTGGTGTATAAAACAAAAGCTGATTACAACCATTTGGTTCCCGTGTTATTATCGGAAGACAAAACCGAAATAGTTTCTTTCCCGCATCCGTCAGATATTAAGATTGGCGACAGTTATACTGTGCCAACGGTATTGAACAACGGTTATCTGCTCGACAACAGGGGAATCGGACTGCATGTCGCATTTCTCAGCCTGACTTACGAGGAGTATGCCCGGCTTGAAAATGCGCCATCTGTCACCGCACTTTTTGAGTGGCTGATCGACAAAGACCCGCTGCTGGAACTTTGTAACTGCGGGATTAAGGGCGCATTTTCAGATATCACGGAACAGCTCAACCAGATCATCGATGAGGATAAACTGCGGACAATTTGCAAAGTGATCAAATAGCGGTTAAGATTGTCAAATTCTAACTCCCCTGCAGCCTCAGGTTCGTCAGCCCAGCCTGGCGCGCGGCCGCGACCGCCGCCTCGTATTCCCTCCGGGTAATGCTCCGGGATATTTCGGGATAGCGGTTGGCCCGGAACATGGGGGTGTATTGCGACATGATGTTCACGTACGTGTCCTGTGGCAGGTTTTTACCGATCCATTGCATGACCTTGTCGGAGCGGGCCACGTTATTGGGCATCACCAGGTGGCGGATCATCAATCCCCGGTTCATCAGCCCCGTTTTGCTGTCGGCACGGGCAACCCCCACCTGACGGTGCATCTCCAGCAATGCTGTTTTGGTAACCTCCGGATAGGTTTTGGCCCCTGGCGAATATTTGTCGGCCGCCGCGGCATCGTCGTACTTGAAATCGGCCAGGTAGATATCCACCACGCCGTCGAGCAATTGCAAGACATCTTTCTTCTCCCAGCCGCAGGTGTTGTAAACCAGCGGCACTTTCAGCCCTTTTCCGGCCGCTTCGTCGACCGCCTTGAGGATATGGGCAACATAGTGGGTCGGGGTCACGAGATTGATGTTCGGGCAGCCCCGGCGCTGAAGCGAGAGCATCATGCCGGCCAGAGAGGAAATGCTTTCCCTGCTGCCCCATCCCATCTGGCTGACATCATAATTTATGCAGAACACGCAATGAAGCGAGCAATTCGTGAAAAAGATGGTACCCGAACCGTTCCGGCCAACCAGTTCCCGCTCCTCGCCAAAATGGGGATGGTACGATGATATCTCCAATTCCGCGGTGGCGCGGCAATCGCCACGCTGACCGCGCAGCCTTTCCTTTTTGCATTCCCTCGGGCATAACGTGCACATTTCCATAATATCCCACAGGATCTCCGCTCTTTCCTTCAGCGACCCACTGCGGTGCAGTTCGAGGTAAGACGGCTCATAACCGCCCTGACCTATATTATCGTTCATTAGCATATCATCCGGCAACAAAATCCTCACTGCGCCTGCCGCCGGCAATACAGCGCCCCCGAGCGCCATCCCGCCGATAACCTTCAAAAACTCGCGGCGACCGGTATTTCCCCTTTTATTCATATAAAAACCTCCGCAGTCTACAAATATACAAATATTTCATATGAAAAAAAAAGAATGATCAGTCCCCGTGAAACGCAGCGCAGCCGGGGAAGCGGAGACTTTCCCTGGTCGTGATTTTGGGTTTGTTGATATTTCATTTACCTTAAACGGCCAGGAAAGTTCCTACAACATTGCATTGGAAGTCAGTTTCGATGCCGGAAATGTTTATACGGCGATTCTTCCGGAATCCCTCAATGGCGATCTGGTAAATATCCCTCCCGGTGTGAACAAGCAGATTACCTGGGATAGCCCGAATGTTGGCGCAACCAACGAAGTCGGCTGGTCGGGACTGCCGGGAGGCTACCGTCAGAGCCAGGGAGGTTATGGCGAGCTTGGCGCTACCGGTGTATGGTGGACATCCACGGAAATCGATGGCACCCTGGCCTGGGGCCAGTTCATTATTAACAACGACCTGTCAATTATTCATAACAACGACTTCTCAAAATGGTACGGTCTCAGTGTGCGTTGCGTCTGGGAAGAAAACCCGCAAACAACATTGCCATCCGTGATCACGGCCGCAGCGCACAATATCACTTCGCAGGTATACAGGTGGAAATCTATAATATCATGGGAGAAAGGCTGGAAAGCGTCGAACTGGCGGGACAAGACTCATATTTATTTGATCTTTCTGCCAATCCGGCAGGAATTTATCTGATCAGGGTAAGCCGGAGCGAGGAGCAGGGGACTTTGAAAGTTATCATGCAATAAATCCTTTGCATATTTCCCATCCCATTTCGCCTGTTCGCCGGATCAGGATTTCGCCGGATCACTTCGCCTGTTCGGGATTTCGAACGATCTATATTGTTAATGCAATGTTAAATAATTTATTTACGATAATATATACATAATCTTTGCAAAAAATATAAACACCATTATGACAAATGTCGATTTAGTAAAACAAGCGTATTCCAATTTTGCCACCGGAAATGTCCCTGGCGTATTGGATCTCTTTGATCCCGCAATAGAATGGCACGAATGCAAGGGAATGCCCTTTGTGAAAGGCAATGGCCATTACATCGGGCACGAAGCGGTAGTTACCCAGGTTTTTATGAACCTGCCGGTTTTCTTTGATGGTTTTAATATTGCCGTCAATGAAATTTTCGGGTCAGATGATAAAGTGGTCATGGTCGGCTATTACCAGGGAACGAATAAGGCTACAGGCCACGCCTTTAAAGCCAATGCAACTCATGTCTGGACAATAAAAAACAGCAAACTGGCCCATTTCTTCCAGGCAGTGGATACGGCAACGATTAATGGTTAACCCGGATAGCGCGCGATTGCATCGCGTCATTGAAAAATAGCGCCCCGACGACAGGGCAATACAGTGTGCCGATAGCTTACCGAAGCGGAAAACCGATTTGGCTGCTATTAGAAATCCAATGACGCTCAATTCGTTAATGACTATAAATGTGGAAGATTAAGATGAGTCCCGGATGGGCCACCAGTATTCGTATAAACAATTCGAAATTTATAGCTTCCATCTCAGAGATTACTATTTATTATATAATTATAAATGTTTATGAAGGCAAGAATACTATCAACATCTGTGACGTTCTGCATATCTGTTCATTACGGTTTGATTTATTAGAATCAGCCTGGTAAACAAAGGTACATCTATTCACTCAAAATGTTTTTACAGTAGCCCCTCTATCGCCTTCCCGTAATCATACTGCAAATCTTCATGAAGGGTGAGGATGGATTTTTTAATGGAATCCATTAAGCGGGAGTAAAGATTATTCATTGATGTATTGCTCAGTACCGGCGGCCTGTAATTCTTCATTTGGAAGCAGAAATAGATCAGTAGCTCAACCTCGGTTTCTTTTTTCCCTGAATAGCGGATATGTTTCCTGGTGTTTTTCAGGATTTTCCGTATACTCTTTTTTATAAAATAAGAAGATGTCGTGTTGATCTGCTCAAACTGTTCGTCCATATCAGATTTAACACTTTTAATGTAGCCTGGCTCATCAGTTGAATCAAACAGCAGGTAGGTCAACAGTTCTTTGTTTTCTTTCTTGAACCGCGATAAACGAAGACATAGCTCGACCAGTTCGCCCGCTGAGCGTTGCCTTAACTCTTCTTTGAGTCCCTTTATAGATTCCGGCTTATTAATCATAATTATTCTTGTCCTATTCCCCTCTTCCCCTCTTCCCCTTAAGGCTCAACCCAGTACCCTTCCCTGCTCAGCAAATGATCCAGGTTGGCAACCCCGTAAACCACGATGGCAGTGACGATGGATACATGTTCCTGATACTCCGCGATACTCTTGTCATAAGTGTCGCGTTCGGTATGCCAGATCTCCCTGTAGTTAAAGTTATATCCTTTGCTGTCGGCGGTATTGAAGTGCAACGTGGGAACTCCGGCTACGGCAAACGGGCCGCTGTCGGTGCCCCAGGCCCTTTCGGGCCGTCTGGCGGGTTGCCTCTCTTCAATTTTAAACGGAAATTCCGGGTTGATATCGTTCAGAGGGGCGCAAATCATTTCAAAATCTTCGCGCATGGCGGAAGGCACGCTGATCCCAGTGATCACCGTCGGTCCCCCGTCGCGGTTGAACATGTTGCTGATCCTGTCCAGCTTGTCGGGATTCCGGTCGACCCAGCTCTGGGAACCCAGCAGGCCAAATTCCTCAGCGCCCCACAGTGTGACCAGGATGGTCCGCCTGGGTTTACCGCCCGCCGCCATGATCAGGCGGGCCGCTTCCATGGACGGGGTTGCGCCGGAACCGTTATCCACCCCGCCGGTAGCCACATCATACGAGTCAAGGTGCCCGCCGAAAATGACATATTCATCGGGAAAATCCGTCCCGGGTATGACCCCTATGACATTATGATATGGAATGGGCCCCGGCCGGAAATGGTTGCGGATATCGAATTCCAGCAGAAAAAAGCGCCGCTCCTCCGCCATTTGTTTGATGATCCTGTACTGATGCTCATCCAGCTTGATATCGGGTACGGTCGGAAGATTATCAAAGGTCATGCTCATGAGGTTCTTCCGGTCGTACATCGCCTGGATAGGCGTTTTCGACGCCTGGATGATGCCGAGTATCCCCGCTTCGCGCATCTCCCTGTAGAAGAGAGCGGGCTCCTCATTCATCGGGAGAAGTTCTTTTTCAGGAAGCCCCTTCTCACGGTTTTCACGGTTTTTAGAGCGGATCAGGTTGTTTTCCTCTGCTACCTTTGCGTTCGCCACCTTGATGGAATCCCGCAGGCTGTCGGCCCTGGCGGAAATATCAACCGGGTAACCGTTATTCTCTCCAAGAATAAGTACCCATGCGCCATTAAGCGTCCCTTTCATACGGTCGAACTCAGCCTGCGTCCGAGGTTCGATCAGGACATGGCCGCGTTGCACGCCCCTGGTCCCGGCCGTATAGGAAGGCGTCGCAAAGTGCAGGATCATCCCCTCCTCCGATAGCATCCTCCCAAACCAGGGCCCGCGGTTGAAACCTACCGGCAACACACCGATCTCATCCAGGATCACCTCCATTCCCCATTCCATGAACTTACCGGCAGCCCATATGGTGGCGCTTTCATAGGCACTGGAACCAACGGGCCTTCCTCCGATGCGGTTGCACAATACATCAAGATGATCCATGGTTTGATTGTCGGTCTTGCCGATCTCGATGATCTTTTCTACGACGGGGTCGGTTTGTGCAAGTGCGATGCTTCCCAGTAACAGGCTGAGTAAGAGAAGGATTAATAGTTTTGCTTTCACGAGTGATTTTTATAATTTAGGATGGGTAAATATAGCAAATTCCGTCATCCCCTATATATTTAAGTTACTGGCCCTAATTTTGTTGTACCTTTATAGAATATAAAATTTCGATACAATGAAAACATTCATCTCTTCTTTCCTGATCCTTGCAGTCCTGATTTTCAGCCCGCAACTTTTCGCCCAGGTCGATGTAAAATCAGATCAAAAGCAAAAAGAAAAAGATAAGCAGACCGAAACAAAAGGGGCTGATGTGAAACAGGACCAACCCGCTGCCACGGGAGGTTATACACGTAGCGGGCAGCAGATCGCCGCTCCGCCTGCTACACAGCAGCCCGCAAAAGACGACGGGGGAGCAGTGAAACCTCCCACCCCTGCCTCCGGCCTGGTCATATACGACAGGATGGGCCAGATCATGGCAACCATCGGAGTGAATGGAATGATATATGACCCGGTGGGAAATGCCATCGGTCAATACACCAATAGAGGCGAATATAAGGGGCCCGACGGGGAAGTGCTGGGTACGATCCGGAATGGTGTGATCACCGCCCATAATGGCAAAGAGATTGGCAGGCTCTCTCCCGACGGCAAGGTAACCGACGACAGAGGCAATTTACTGGGCATCATCTATGATGACGGGACCATACGGAACAGCTTCGGGTCCAGGCTGGGCTCAGCGCCCGGGGTGGATAAGAATATTTCAGCCATGATCTTCTTCTATCAGAAAAATCAATCCTCCAGAGGGAAAAAACAAAATACCGGCTCTGACCCGGTATTTAAGACGAAACCAAAAGGCAAAAAGTAGCCTGCGGTCAATTTTTTCAGGAAGATATCATCTCTATCCAGCCGTCACTGGCACTCTTCGCTGGCGATATTGGTGATAGTATTGTTTAACAGTACCAGGGTTTCATTACTATAGGGAGCGTTGATGGCGCATGGGGCATTGGCCGCAGCATCGCGCAAAATCGTATTGGTAACTTGCTGAAAAGCGTTCGCCCAGACAATGATCGTCCCCAGGTCGCCGTTGCTGTTGTGCGATCCGCCACCGGCATAAGCGATTTCGGCGTAATCGATCACATTTCTTGTATCGCTGGAACGATTGATGATCCCTTTCCAGGACCCGGGCTGCTCCGCCAGGCCTGCCAGGATCACCCTGTTACCTGCCTCGCCGTTTGCGGCAAGAAAGGCCCCATCATCTATACTGATACTGCTGCTATATTCAAATCGGACATCAGCTCCTGCAGAAAAGGTAAGCGATCCGCCGCTGACTATCCGCAAGTTCCCATCTACAAAATACGGGACATTGGTTTTGTGCCATGTGCGGTGGTCCCCGATCGTCTGTCCCCCTTTCATGTAAATTTGGTTCTTGCCGTTACCTGACATTTCATTCACCCCGCTAAAAAGATGCCCGTATTCTATCCTGGAATAGACGGGATGCTTATCGTTGTTTTTGATGACATTGTTTTCGAAAGCATTGATGTCAGTGTTGCTGTAACTGGCATTAAACCCATGCTCTTTGCCGTGGCTAATTTCAGTATTTGTAACGGAAACCTTACAGGCATAACATATCACATTTCCGCGGTCGTTATTCGAATTGAACGAGTTCCCGCCGGCGTAAGAAACAACGGCATGGTCAAGGATATTATTAACACTCTGGCTGCTGATGAATATTCCCCTCCACGATCCTTTAACCTTTGTTTTTCCTGTAAAAACCACCTTACTGGACGCGGTGCCCTCTACTTTCAAAGAACCGGTATTTACTGTCAACCCCGCATCATCTTCAAATTCAATCACAACCCCTGCTTTAATAACGATATTTGCCGTTACCTGGGCTACGCAGGTTACAATATAATCGACCGGGCGGTTTGGGTCATTTTCCAGTACCCGGTCTGTTTTGAAATAGTTGCAATCGAGTACGATGGGCTCAAGTGCCACCGGTGGCTGGTCGTCCTTCTTCTTACATCCATTGATAAACAGGGATGCTGCAAATAATGCGGCTAAGAATGGAATTGCCTTCGTAAACAGCAATTGTTTTTTAATTGTCATGATAAATATTTAGTGATGAATTGGCTATTTCTGATTTTCAGAAATATTTTAAAAGATTTTAAAATGTATAAAATGATCTGCAAACTTACTCCTGAAACTTCACATAGGCATGGATAAAGTATAGTTTAACATATATTTAACATATTGAATGTTAATTACATCCTATGAATATATTAAAATAGCAGCTTATTTTTCAATGTAATCAGGTAATTTTATTACTTTTACGCCTCAAATTTAAAAACCGATCTATGAAAATGAAATTCTTTATCTTAACCGTATTCTTCCTCGGAATCGGTATCGTATCTTTCGCCCAGTCGAAACCCGGGGCTTCGAAATCTAAAAAAGACTCCCAGACCCAGGCAGCCGCTTCTGAAAAAGCGACAACAACAACTGAAAAGAAAGATTGCACTTGGGTTGATGCCAATAAGGACGGCCTGTGTGATGTTTGCGGAAGCAAGGAATGCAAGGGCAAAGCTGCCGCTACCGCGCCCAGGAAATCAGGTTGCTCCCCATCCTGCCCGATGTTAAGGGAATGTGGCAAAGCCGAAGGTACCGCCCCTCCAAAAGAAGATAAAAAACTGGATTGATCGGTCCTGGCTTTTAATCTGAAAATTCTTTATGCCTGATGCATGATGCATGATGCATGATGGCACATTTGAAAAATCGTAGTCCCACTATAGTGGTAGTACGATTTTTTCATATTATCTCCGTAACTGCATCTTTTTCCCTCAAATATTTTAATTTTGCGGCCTAATTGATTATTAGCATCATGGAAAACAAACTGCAGGAACTGACGTCAAAAATTTATGAAGAAGGCATCGCCAAAGCCCGCGAGGAAGCGGAAAAAATAATAGCGGCTGCCAACAAAGAGGCCGATGAACTGCGTGGCAATGCCAAAACTGAGGCTGCCAAAATCATCGAAAACGCTGAAAAAGAGGCCCGGGAATTGCGAAGGAATACCGAATCGGAGGTGAAACTCTCCGCCAGGCAGGCTATTTCCACCATCAAACAGGAGATCACAGCCCTTGTTACCGCAAAAGTCGCCGGCGACCCCGTGAAAGAAGCCTTCAAGGATAAAGATTTTATCAAAAAAATAATCGAAACCACGATCAAAAACTGGTCGCCAGGTAAAGAAGCTTACGACCTGCAACTCCTGCTTCCAAAGGAAGATGAAAAAACGTTGGGAGAGTATTTTAAAGCTAAGCAGAAAGAACTTCTCAACGGCACTCTCGAAGTGAAATTCGATGATAACCTGAGCGCGGGGTTTAAAATCGGACCGAAAGACGGCCGCTTCCTGATCAGTTTTACCGATGAGGATTTTGAGAATTTCTTTAATGGCTATCTTCGTCCAAGAACCACACAACTGCTTTACGGAGGAGAATAATGTTCAGCAGGAATTACTATTACCTGGTCGCCGGGCTGCCCGATCTTTTACTGGACCATAAAAAGCTTCCCGCCGCTGTTGCTGAATTCAGGGATGAACTGGAACACCAGCTCCATCCCGATGACCTGCGACTGGTAAAATTACTGTTCCTGCCGGCTGATAATACCAACCTGCTGAACCTGCTGGAGAAAAACCAAAAACCCTTCGACGAGACCGGGAATTTCACCCAGCACGAGCTGGAACAGGAGATCAAGGAGCCGTCCGGCTCCCCGGAGTATATGCAACGATTTATCCATGCATTCAAAGAAGACTCCCCGGTCTTCACAGGCTACTTTTGGGAAAACCAGCTCACCTGGCTGTATTATGATTATATCCTTGGTCTGGACAATGACTTCCTGAAAGAATGGTTCACCTTTAACCTTCACCTGAAAAATATCCTGACCGCGTTCAACGTCAGAAAATATAAATTACCCAGGGAAAATGCCTATATCGGGGGAAATGACATCACTGAAGCGCTGAAAAAAAGCACTTTGAAAGATTTCGGGCTTTCCGCCGATTTCCCCCACATGGAAGCGCTCCTCTCCATCGATGAAACCGAAAGCCTGCTGGAGAAAGAAAAGTCGGCGGAAATGCTGCGATGGGATTTCCTGGATGAGTTAAACACTTTCAATTATTTCACGATCGAAGTTCTGCTAGCCTTCATTATCAAACTATTCATGGTGGAGCGCTGGCTGCAACTCGATCCCGAAACAGGGAAACAGCTTTTCCTGAAGCTGATCACCGATCTCGAAAAAAGTTATGCGCATTCAAAATGAATTCAATATAGATGAAGCCGGAAAATAGCAAAACCAAAGGTATTGTGGCGGGAATTATCGCCAATCTTGTCCAGGTGGAAGTGGACGGACCCGTTTCACAAAATGAGATATGTTACATCAGCCAGGAGGGAACAGACCTGATGGCCGAAGTGATCAAGGTCTTTGCCAACAGGGTAGATGTGCAGGTATTCGAAAGCACGCGCGGACTGAAGATTGGCGCCGGTGTAGCTTTCACAGGATTCATGCTCGAGGTGACTCTCGGCCCCGGTATTTTGTCGAAAAACTATGACGGGCTGCAGCACGATCTCGACAAAATGGAAGGGGTGTTCCTGAAAAAAGGAGATTACACCCCGGCCCTTGACCCTGATCAAAAATGGCATTATAAACCCATTGCGAAAGCCGGAGATAGTGTCATGGCAGGCGACTGGCTGGGCGAAACCTCCGAAAACGAGATGCCGCACCGGATAATGGTCCCATTCAAGTTCACCGGGAAATACACTGTAAAATCGGTTGTTTCCAAGGGGGAGTATAAAGCCTCCGATACCATTGCAGTCCTGCTGAACGAAAAAAAGCAGGAGGTGAATGTCAGCATGATCCAGAAGTGGCCGGTCAAGCTGGCTGTGAAGTCTTACCGTGAAAAACCGCGTCCCTACAAACTGCTGGAAACGGGTGTACGGGTCATCGATACTCTCAACCCGA
>Ga0209498_1002144_pt1 | contig 12033 bp, 9 predicted proteins | sample WalLakDeSediment_FD_184131 | JGI IMG/M metagenome (GOLD analysis project Ga0209498, IMG submission 184131) | Lake sediment microbial communities from Walker lake, Nevada to study Microbial Dark Matter (Phase II) - Walker Lake 11/02/13 Deep... | ecosystem: Environmental > Aquatic > Freshwater >...
GGCTGGAAGAGGCCGTGGCCGCCGCCGGTGGAGCGCTTCGGGTGGAAGGGGAGGAGCCCGCTGTCTCCGACCCGGTGCGGGCCCGTCTGCTCCGGGGGGTGGAGGCCGTCTTCACCGGGACGGATGAAACCGGGATGGATGAAACCGGGGCTGATGGAACCGGGGCTGGCGGAGCCGGGGCTGATGGAACAGGGGTTGGCGGACGAGGGACCGGACTCGCTGATGCTCAGGCCGGAGGAAGGGAATGAGCCGCGCCATGTCGGAGGCCGGGGATTCCCCCGTGATGGACGAGGAGATGGCCAGGCTCCGGAGGCCCCGCTCTGCCGGCGAACCGGGGCTGGCGACCGGGGCGGCAGCGTCGGGGTCGGCAACCGCGAAGGCGGCCCCCCACCCCGGCGAGGCTTCCGAGCCAGGGGAATCAGATTCCGGGGAATCGGAGTCTGGTGTGCCGGATTCCGGGGCGCCGGAACTCGGGGAGCCGACACCGGCGTCTCCGACCGAACTTCGGATCCGCCGGCCCGCCGACCGGGGGCTCGTGGGCGTCGTCCCGGTGGATCCCGTGGCCGTGGTGGAGGCCTCGGTGCTCCGCGCCCGGGCCGCCCAGGCTGCCTGGGGGGCTCTCCCGGCACGCGAACGTTCCCGGCGCATGGGGGACCTGCGCCGGGAGATCGGCCGGCGCACCGACGAGATCGCCGATCGGATCATCGCCGAGACGGGGAAGCCCGAGGACGAGGCCCTGGTGGAGGTGCTCATGGTTCTCGACCTGCTCCGCCATTACCAGCGGACCGCGGGCAAGGTGCTCGCACCCCGGCGGGTCCGGACCGGGTGGTTCCCCGGGGGCTCGGCCCGGATTCACCTCGAGCCCGTGGGAGTGGTGGCCGTCCTCTCGGCCTGGAACTATCCCTTCATCCTCTCCATGGAGCCCGTGATCACGGCGCTCTTCGCCGGAAACGCCGCGGTACTCAAGCCATCGGAACATACGCCCTTCACGGGGGCGATCGTTCCGGAACTCTGTGAGGCCGCCGGCCTTCCGGAGGACCTGGTCCTGGTGGTCCAGGGGGCCGCAGCCACGGGCAGGGCCCTGGTTGCGGCACGACCTGACCATGTCCATCTGGTGGGGGGACCCGAGACCGGGCGCGCGGTGCTGGCCCAGGCGGCCCCGCTCCTGATCCCCGTTTCGGTGGAGCTGGGTGGGAAGGACCCAGCGCTGGTGCTGGCCGACGCCAACCTGGACCGGGCCGCCCGGGGCATAGCCTTCGGCGCGTTCTTCAACGCGGGCCAGACCTGCGTCTCCACCGAGCGCGTCTATGTGGAGGCCCCGGTCTACGAGACGTTTCTTCGTTCCCTGGTCCGGGTCACCTCCGAACTGAGGGTGGGGAGTGGTGGCAACGTGGAGGTGGGTCCCATGGCGCTGGATGCCCAGCTCCGGATCGTGGAGGCGCAGGTGGAGGACGCCGTGGCCCGAGGAGCCCGCGTCCTCTGCGGGGGCGAGCGCGCCGATCCGGCGTCCAACATCTTCCTCCCCACCGTGCTGGCCGATGTGCCGGAGGGGGCCCGGGTTCTCACCGAGGAGACCTTCGGGCCGGTGGTGGCCGTGGTTCCGGTGGAGGATGTGGAGGAAGCCGTCGTCCGGATCAACGGGCACCCCATGGGCCTCTACGCCTCCATCTGGACCCGGGACCTGGCACGGGGTCGTGCCCTGGCCCATCGGCTCCGGGCCGGCGGCGTCTCCATCAACGACACCCTCTCCCACTGGGCCGTGCCGGGGCTTCCCATGGGCGGGGTGGGCGAATCGGGGTGGTCCCGCACCCGGGGTCACGAGGGGCTTCTGACCTTCAGTCGCAGCCGGAGTGTCCTGGTCCGACGCGGGCGCAGGCGGAGAGAACTCTGGTGGTTTCCCTACGGCCCGGGGAGCCGGAAGCTCACCCGCGCCCTCCTGGGGTGGCACCGACATCGCGGAGTGCGAGGACTCGTGGCCATGGTCGTCCGGCTCTTTTCCCGGGAGCTTCGATGATCCGGTCGAGCCCCTCGGCAAGCTCGCCGGCCCGTCTTCCTCCACGTCCTCCGGCGGGTCCTCCGGGGAGTTCCCCGGCGAGTCCCCTGGCGAGTCCTCTGGCCCGGGCCCTGGCCGAGCGCGAGGATCTGCTGGGCCACTGCGTCCACTGCGGCTTCTGCCTTCCGGCCTGCCCCACGTACCAGGAACTGGGGGACGAGGCGGATTCTCCCCGGGGCCGACTGTACCTCATGCGCGCCGTGGTGGAAGGGCGGCTCGATGCAGGGGGGGACGCCTTTCAGCGCCACATGGACCGGTGCCTCGGGTGTCGGGCCTGCGAGACGGTCTGCCCCTCCGGGGTGGAGTACGGGCATCTCCTGGAGCGGGCGCGCTCCGTGGCGGCAGAGGCGCTTCCTCCGGGGATTCTGACCCGCGGGCTTCTGGCCGCCATCGCCGGGCCTGTCGTCTTCCGAGTCTGGATGGGGGGGAGCCGGCTCTTCCGGGCCAGTGGCCTCCCCCGCCTTCTGGGCGCCCTCCTGCCGGCGCGGGGCCGCCTGCGCTCCATCCGCCTCGGGCTGGCGATGCTCGAAGCCTCGGCTCCGACCAGGCTGGAGCGGTTCGGGCGAGGCGGCGGTGCCGATTCGGGGAGCCTGGATGCGGTGGCATCCGATGCAGGGTCGCGCCCCGGCGAGGCTACCCGCCTTCCCGTTCATGCCGCCGTTCATGCCGCTGATCTGCCGCCGTACCGGGGGCGCGTCGGTCTCCTCTCGGGGTGTGTCCAGGATCACCTCTTCCGACGGGTCAACGCGGCCACGCGCCGCGTCCTCGAAGCCAACGGATGGGAGGTGGTGGAGGTGCCGGGACAGGGCTGCTGCGGGGCGCTCCATGCCCATGCCGGTGCGCTGGACCCCGCCCGGGAGATGGCGCGGACGAATCTCCAGGCCTTCGAGGCCGCCGGAGTGGACAGGATCGCGGCCAACGCCGCCGGCTGCGGCGCCGCGCTCCGGGCCTATCCCGAACTCTTCGACCATGGATCCGGGGAGGCGAGCGCCGCCGGGGTCCTGGCCGCGCGGGTCCGGGACATTTCCGAGCTCGTGGCCGGCGACGGCATCGAGCCCCGCCAGGGTGGCGTGATCTCCCTCAAGGTGGCGTTCGATCCTCCCTGCCACCTCCTCCATGCCCAGCGGGTGGTGGACCCCCCCCGCCGCATGCTGAGGGCCATCCCCGGGCTGGAGCTTCTCCCCCTGCGGGATGCAGACCGGTGCTGCGGAGGAGCGGGCATCTACGGCCTCACGCATCCGGAGCTGGGAGCGCGCTTCGGGGAGGACAAGGCGGAAGCCATCCTGGAGACGGGATGCGAGGTGGTGGCCACCGGAAACCCGGGGTGCGCCATGCAGATCGGGGGTGTCCTGCGCATGGCGGGTCGACGCCTCCCCGTTGTCCACCCGGTAGAGCTCCTCGACGAGAGCTATCGCCGTGGTGGGGTGTACGACATCCGGGAGGCACCCGCAGGGGCATCCCTCCCGGCGGGAGGTGAGCTCCCGCCCGGACCTGATCCTTCACGCGAGAGAAGAGCGCCATGACGTCAGACGACGAGCGGGCCGCCGGAGCCAGCGGTTCCGGATCCGCCGAAGCCAGTGACTGGGTCGAACTCGACGCCGCGCAGCCCATCTGGGAGCGCTTCTTCACGGTGAATCCCCTGGTCCTCATCGGGACCCGGGAAGGGGACGGCCATGACCTGGCCCCGAAGCACATGGCCTTTCCCCTGGGGTGGGAGAACTACTTCGGCTTCGTCTGCACTCCCCGGCATTCCACCTACCACAATGCGCGGGAGGCGGGGGGATTCGGCGTGAGCTACCCTCGACCGGACCAGCTCCTCCTTACGAGCCTCGCGGCGCAGCCCCGCGAGGAAGAGGGACCCACGCCCGGCCTGGAACTCCTTCCCACCGAGCCCGGCCGTCTCGTCGATGCGCCCCTTCTGAGGGGAGCCTACGTGCAGCTGGAATGCGAGCTGGAGCGAATCATCGACGGGTTCGGTCCCAACAGCCTGATCGTGGGGCGCGTGGTGCAGGCCCGGGTCCGCCGTGAGGCTCTTCGGGCCACGGACCGGAGCGACACTGCACTGGTGGACCGGACCCCTCTCCTGGCGTACGTCCATCCCGGCCGCATCGCCGAGATCCGGGATACGCGTGTCTACCCCTTTCCCGCGGATTTCCGGAAATGAGTGTGCGTGAGGTGGGAGGGGGTGGGCGGACGGACCGGCCGGCGAGGACGGTGTCCAGGCCTTCGCATCAGGAGAGGGGTCCCGATCCGGATACGGTTCTTCGCATCCTCGAAGAGGTGAGGGCCCGAGAGCACGCCTGGGCCTCGTTCGTCGAGGAGCTGGCCCTCATGGAATCTCCCTCCACCGAGCCCGAAACCCAGCGGCCCGTGCAGGATCTGCTGACGCGTACCCTTGAGGAGGTGGGGTACCGGGTTCGGCGGCGCCCCGGTTCCCGGAGCGGGGGACTTCTCCTGGCGCGGCCCGCTTCTCCTCCTTCCGGACCGTTCCAGCTTCTCATCGGGCACTGCGACACCGTCTGGCCGGTGGGGACCCTTGAAGAGATGCCGGTGGTCCGGGAGAACGGCAGGATTCGTGGTCCCGGGGTCTTCGACATGAAGGGCGGGCTGACCCACGTGATCCTGGCCCTCCAGGTTCTCCGGGACCTCTCGCTGGAGCCGGTCGTTCCCCCGCTCATCCTCGTGAACAGCGACGAGGAGGTGGGGAGCCACGAATCCACCGATGCCATCGTCCGCATGGCCCGTCGGTCGTGTCGGGCCTTCGTCATGGAGCCGGCTCTGGATCCCGAGGGGAAGATCAAGACGGCCCGGAAGGGCACAGGACGCTTCTCTGTCCGGGTGACCGGCCGGAGCGCCCATGCCGGGCTGGACCCCGAACGAGGGGCCAGCGCGATCCAGGAGCTGGCCCTGGTAATCCAGGAACTCCACGGGCTGACCGACCTGGAGCGGGGCCTGGTGGTGAACGTGGGCGAGATCCGGGGGGGTGTGCGGCCCAATGTCGTGGCGGCGGAGGCCACGGCGGAGGTGGACGTCCGGGTGAACTCCATCGAGGACGGGGCGTGGCTGGCCGAGCGGATCCGGAAGATCGGCGCGCGGGTTCCAGGGTGCCGGGTGGAGATCCGGGGAAGCGTTGACCGGGCCCCCCTTGAGCGGACCCCCGGAAACCGGATCCTCTGGGAGGCCGCCCGGGCCCTGGGCGCCACCATGGGGGTGCCGCTCGAGGAGGGGCGGGCCGGTGGCGCCTCCGACGGCAATACCACGAGCCTCAGCACGCCCACCCTGGACGGTCTCGGTGCCGTTGGGGACGGGGCGCACGCCCTGCACGAGTACGTGGACATCTCCCGGTCCGTGGAGCGGTGTGCCCTCCTTGCCAACCTCCTCCTCCTCCCCCGGGAGCCCCTGGCCGGGGGGCGACCCGGGGTGGAAAGCGAGCGATGAACCCGGTTCCGGTCCGAGGTCTTCCCTCCGGTGCCCCGGCCTTCCGCGCCTCCCTCACGCGGATCTGGCCCGATGGGCTGGAGGATCCCGTGGTGGAGGTGCTCCCCCGCTCCCGCTGGGCCTTCGGCGACTACGTGGTGGGCGAGGTGGAGAAAGTCTGGGGAGGGCGATCGGTGGAACTGGCCGACGGCCGTGAGGTGCCACTCACGCCCGGGGACTTCGTCATTGGAGCCCTGGGGAGCCGGTTTGCCACGCTGGAGGCCACGGGAAGCTGGGAGGATGTGAGGGCGGACGGGGTCTTCCACCTCCTGAGTGGGGGCGGAATCTTCGGACGGGTCCGGAGCATCTCGAGCCTCCTCGTACCCCTGGTGCAGCTGCGGTACACGGGCCACGCCATGGACGGAGCGGAAAAGCGGACGATGCAGGGGTGCGCGCGCCGATTTCCGCCGGCGAGCGTGTCCTCGGGGGCGGAGGCGGGGGTGGAGGCGGAGGCGGGGGCATCCACATCGGTCGGCGCGCCGGGCATTTCTGGAACGCCCCCCGGGTCCGGCGCCTCCGGCGCCGGTGCGGTCGGCACGCCCGTGGTCCTGCTCACCGGGAGCTCCATGTCGGCGGGAAAGACCACGGCGGCCCGGGTGGTGGTGCGGCGGCTCCGGGGCATGGGCCTCCGCGTGGTGGCCGCCAAGCTCACCGGGGCCGGTCGGTACCGGGACATCCTGGCCATGCGGGATGCGGGCGCGGAGGCCATCTTCGACTTCGTGGACGCGGGCCTGCCGTCCACGTACTGTCCCGCGCCGGACTTCCGGGCGGCGGCAGAGAGGATTCTGGCCGGGATCGAGGATGTGGGGGCGGACGTGGCCGTGATCGAGATCGGAGCCTCGCCCCTTGAGCCCTACAACGGCACCTCGGCCGTGGCCCTCCTTCGGGACCGTATCCGCTTCCACATCCTCTGTGCGTCGGATCCCTACGCCGTGGTCGGAGTCCTTCAGGCCTACGGCGTGGTACCGGACCTCGTCACGGGGACCACTTCCAACACCGAGGCCGGCGTCCAGCTGGTGGACCGACTCACCGGGCTCCGGGCGCTGGATGTCCGTCTCCCGTCGGCCATGCCCGATCTGGATGCCGCTCTCCGAAGCGCGCTCGGGGTGGATGGCAGTCTGGCCGGTGGAGGGTTGGTGGGTGGAGGGTTGGCCGATGGAGAGAACGGATGACCCGTTCTCCGACCCGGTCCCCCCTGCCGACCATCCGCGACCTGGTGACCCCGGAGGAATTCCGTGCCTGCGTGCAGCTCCAGGAGCTGACCTGGGGCGCCGGGTTCTCCGAGAAGGTGCCCACCGCCATTCTGGGCATCGCGGCCCGCATGGGGGGCGTGGTGGCCGGAGCCGTCCTTCCCGACGGGTCCCTGGCGGGGTTCGTGTTCGGTCTCACGGGGCTGGAGGACGGCGTTCCCACCCACTGGTCCGACATGCTGGCCGTTCACCCCGGCTACCGGGATCGGGGGCTGGGATGGGCGCTCAAGATGCACCAGCGGGACCGTCTTCTGGCGCTGGGCGTGACCGAGGTGCGGTGGACCTTCGATCCCCTGGAGGCACCGAACGCGCACCTGAACCTTGCCCGGCTCGGCGGGGTGGCGCGGGAGTACGTGGAAAACATGTACGGGGACTCCGACTCGCCGTTGCACCGGGGCATCGGGACGGACCGGCTCATTGTCCGGTGGCAACTGGATTCCCCCCGGGTGCGGATGCGGCTGGCAGGGCAGGACCCGGACGACTCGCTTCGGAAGACTGGCCCTCCGGTGCCTGTTCTCTCGGTGCAGGCAAAGGTCGATCCGGCAGGGGAGCCGACGGAGGTTCCAGGCTCCGCGCGTCTCGACCTCGAGGATCCCGTGCTCGCCCTTCCCATTCCCCCGAATCTCCAGGCCCTCAAGGCCCGGGCTCCGGATGCGGCCCTCCTCTGGCGGGAGCAGACCCGTCTTCTCCTGCGGCACTACCTCGACCGGGGATGGGAGGTGCGGGAGTTCGACCGTACCGTTTCCATGCCCCGCTACCTCCTCGTGCGACGGGAAGGCTTTCATGCGCATTGACCGAATTGAACTGAGAGAGATCCGCCTCCCCCTTCGGGAGACCTTCGTCACCAGCTCGGGAAGCTGGGAGAACCGTCGAATCCTCCTGGTGAAGCTGGAGGGGGAGGGGCAGGAAGGCTGGGGGGAGTGCGTGGCCGCCGAAGATCCGGGCTACTCCTACGAGACCACCGAGACCGCCTGGCATGTCCTCACCACCCATCTCCTCCCCGGGCTGGTGGGCCGGGAGATCCTGGGTCCGGAGGAGGTCTTCGACCACGCCCCCCATGTCCGCGGGCATCCCATGGCGAAAGCGGCGGTGGAGATGGCGATCTGGGATCTTCATGCCCGCGCGGTGGAGCTTCCCCTCTGGGAGCTCCTCGGAGCTTCCGGCCAGCCGGTTCCCGTGGGGGTCAGCATCGGCATCCAGCCCGATGATCACGCCCTTCTCCGCCAGGTGGAGCGCTACCTGGAAGAGGGGTACCGACGGATCAAGGTCAAGGTCAAGCCCGGGCGGGACCTGGGCATGCTCCGCGCCGTGCGCGACCGGTTTCCGGAGATCCCCCTCATGGCCGACGCCAACTCGGCCTACGGCCCGGAGGACGTCCCGCTCCTGCTGGAGATGGATGGCCTGGAACTCCTGATGATCGAACAGCCCCTGGGCCACGAGGATCTCCTGGACCACGCCGACCTCCAGTCCCGCATGCGGACCCCCATCTGCCTCGACGAGTCCATCCGCTCCGTGGGAGACGTTCGCCTGGCCCTCCACCTGGATGCCGGTCGGGTGATCAACATCAAGCCCGGACGCGTCGGGGGGCTCGCCGAGTCCCGGGGCATCCACGATCTCTGCCTTGCCGCCGGAGTCCCTGTCTGGTGCGGGGGCATGCTGGAATCGGGGATCGGTCGGGCCTTCAACGTGGCCCTTTCGGGACTTCCCGGCTTCACCTTCCCCGGAGATCTCTCCGGGAGCCGGCGCTACTGGGACGAGGACATCGTGATCCCCGAGTGGACGCCGGTGGATGGAACCATGGCTCCCCACGAGGGGCCCGGAATCGGGGTCGAGCTCCGGATGGACCGGATCGAGGACCTGACCCGTCGCCGCTTTCACCTTCCCGATGGCCCCTGACCCCGTGAGCCACCGATGATGCGAAGAATTCTGGCGGTTCTCCTCCTGTCGCTTCCCATGCTCGCCCTCTCCGCGGGCACGGCGGGTGGGGACGCTCCTCTCGGCACGGGCATCCTGGCCACTTCAGCGTCAGGGGTCGTGGACGACGTCGAGGCGCCCCCCCACTGGCAGGGCCCCTTCGATCTCCTCCTGGTGGGAGGTCGCCTGGTGGATGGCACCGGAAATGCCTGGAGGTATGCCGACGTGGGTATTGCGGGGGACCGCATCACGGCGGTCGCCCCCGCCGGGCGGCTGGACCCGGCCCGGGCGCTGCAGGTGGTGGACGTGACCGGTCTCGTGGTGGCTCCCGGCTTCATCGATCTGAACGGCCAGTCCGATGGAACCTACCTCACCGATGGATCCGCCCTCTCCAAGATCTTCCAGGGCGTGACCACCGAGATCATGGGAGAATCCAACACCCCGGCTCCCCTGAACGCCAACACCGGGGCAGCCCCGAATCGTTCCGACACCACGGCGGTTCGTCGGGCCCGCGAATGGGTCCGCTTCGACGCCTGGCTCGAGGAGATGGAGCGGGGCGGGGTGGCGCTGAACGTGGGTTCCTTCGTGGGAGGGACCACCGTCCGCCGGTGGGCCCTTGGCATGTCAGAGCGCCCCCCGTCACCGGCCGAAGTGGACTCGATGCGGGCCGTGACCCGCCGGAGCATGGAGGAGGGGGCATTCGGCGTCGCCACGGCGCTCATCTACGCGCCGGGTGCCTTCGCCGAGACCGAAGAACTCGTGGAGATCTCCCGCGTGGTGGCGGAGTACGGAGGGGTCTACATCACGCACCTGAGGAGCGAGTCCTACCACATCCTCGAGGCGCTGGACGAGGCCATCGCCATCGGGGAGCGCTCCGGTGTTGCCCTGGAGATCTACCACCTGAAACTGGCCGGGGTGGACAACTGGGGGCTGACGGACCAGGTCGTCGCCAGGATCGAGGAGGCGCGCGCACGGGGGATCGACCTGAGTGCCGGCATGTACCCCTACACGGCCGCCTCCACCGGGCTCACCGCCTGCTTCCCGCCCTGGGTCCAGGCTGATGGCAACCTCTATCGCAACCTCGCCAACCCCGAAGCCCGGGTCCGGATCCGGGCCCAGATGACGGGCCCGCCCACCCGGTGGGAGAACTGGTGCCGGCTGGCCACACCCGAGGGGAGCCGGATCGCCTCGGTCTCGAACCGGGATCACGTGCGCTTTGTGGGACGCACCCTGGCCGAGGTCGCCGACGAGCTTCAGACGGACTGGGTGGAGGCGGCCATGGACCTGGTGCTCCACGACCGGTCGCGGGTGGGGATGATCTATTTTGCCATGGATGAGGACAACGTCCGCCGGAAACTGACCCTTCCCTGGATGAAGTTCGGGACCGACGGGTCCGGGTGGAATCCGTCGCGGGGCGGGGGACAGCCTCATCCCCGGGCCTATGGGACCTACCCGCGGATCCTGGGTCGCTACGTGAGGGAGGAAGGCGTGCTCCCGCTTGAGGATGCGGTCCGGAAGTCATCGTGGGCCGTGGCGGATCGGATCGGGCTGGCCGACCGCGGCCTTGTCGTGGAAGGGTTTTATGCCGACCTGGCGATCTTCGATCCGGAGACGATCGCCGAGCGGTCCACCTTCGAGCGCCCTCACCAGCTGGCCACGGGAATGGTCCACGTCCTGGTGAACGGGGTGCCCGTGATCCGGGACGGAGAGGCGACGGAGGCTCGACCGGGACGCTTCGTGCGAGGGCCCGGCGCGATCCTGCGTCCGACGGGACGCTAGGTTGATCCTACCCCCGCCCACGTCAGTCGAGGTTCGATCTGTCGAAGGTGGGGGTTCGCGTCTCGTACCGCTGGACCGGGAGCCCGAGGGCCCGCACCAGGAGGCGGCGGAACCCCCGGCCCAGAACGCTCCCCACGTTCTCCTGCCCACCCACCGCCGCCCCCATGTCTCCACGAAGCCAGCGCCGCAGCTCCTCCAGGTCGGAAAGGGAGAGGGTTTCGACCTCGATGCGGGCGAGGTAATAGAAGCGTCCCTCACGATCTGGCTGGAGGGGTGGGGCGAGTCGGGCCTGGAGGGCCCTGCGAGCCTCCTCGGCGGACGCCACATCGAGGGTCTCGCCTCCGGAGGTCTCCACCAGGTAGCGGGTGGTGAGGGGATCGAGTCGCACGGTGGCGCGCCATTCATGACGTCCTTCCAGAGCGTCGAACGTCCGCACCCGCCACAGTTCCGTCACGATGCGGATGCGGACGGGGAGGCCTGACCCGAGGCTGGTGCGCACGCCTTCGCTGGCGAGGACCGGGCCCAGGGTGACCCGGGGCCGACCCGTGGCTCCCACCACCTCTACCCCGAGCGGTGCTCCGGACGGGACCTGCGCATGAAGGACGAGCCCCCACCCCGGACGCTTTCCGTCACCCTCGGGTCCTGCCCCAGGCACCATCCCGGGCATGGCCGGAAGGAGCGCCAGGGCCAGCACCAGGGCCACCCCAGCGGCGGGCACGACGGCCGGCATCCGCGGGAGAGCCGCGATCTTCCGGGGGCGTCCGGGGCGAGGGGAAGGAGGGGTAGGGCTCACCACGGGACTCAGAAGAGGTGGGTGAGGCGAACAAAGAAGTTCACGCCCCGGTCCCGGCGGTTGAGCGGCCACGCCCAGTAGACCCCAAGGGGGCCGACGAATACGCCGACGCCCATGTCGGCCCGAAGGGGGGCGTCGGTGCGGGGTCCCATTCCGGTCCCGCCCTCCGGGTCCTCGTAGCTCCACCCGCGGCCGGCTCCCACGAAGACGCTCCAGGCGGGCTGAAGGGTCAGGAGGGAAGCCATTTCCCACTCCGGCCGGTCGGCGCCGGGGCTCCACGAAAAGGGGAGTCTCCCCTCGAACTCCAGGCGGGCGAGCGCCACGCCGTCGCAGCCATAGGCCGGAAAGACGGCCTGCGGTGTCGGGCCTTCCCCGCCCCCGTCCAGTTCGCCGGCTGGAACAATGACCTCGGTCCGGGCACCGCAATCGAGCGCGAACCGGGGGTGTCCGGGGAGCGTTCCTTCCCCTCCGAGGGATCGCTGGTGCTGGGGGAGGAGGGGGGTGCGGTTGAGGGATCCGGATACCAGGATCCGGGCGTTCAACCGGGCCTCTGGCCCCAGACGGGCATACCGCCGAAGGTCCAGGTGACCGTCGGTGGCCAGGGGGAACTCCCCCGCCCCGGCGACCACGGAAGACGGAAGCCGGGGGGTTCCGCCCACCTGGCGACGGAGCTGACCCTCGATCCACCAGCCGTCGGAGGGATCGAAGGGGTCATCCCTGTTGTCCAGGAGGAGGCTGAAGGCCAGGGTGCGGACGGCCCCTTCGGC
>Ga0209498_1002145_pt1 | contig 12032 bp, 8 predicted proteins | sample WalLakDeSediment_FD_184131 | JGI IMG/M metagenome (GOLD analysis project Ga0209498, IMG submission 184131) | Lake sediment microbial communities from Walker lake, Nevada to study Microbial Dark Matter (Phase II) - Walker Lake 11/02/13 Deep... | ecosystem: Environmental > Aquatic > Freshwater >...
AGTAGGGGTGGCGGTTGGTGTGCGGGTAGCTTTAGATATACCCATTTGAGCAATTGAGACGGGGTCTGGGGCTGAGAATGCATAGGTAAAAGTGGGATTATCAAACCAAAACAGGGCAATTGCCAGTGTTGCAATAACTACCATCGCCAGCGGTAAAAGCGCAGTTCGTAGAGATAGCTTGGTGCGAACGAGGGCTTCATCATCGACTGGATGAACCAGTATTTGTTTTTGTGGTTTTGGAGATTCCTGTCTTTCAATTTGCCTTATGCGTTTGATTGCCCAATGCATGCCCTCCCGGGCTCTCCGACTTTGAGGGTTTATCTCCAGAGCATGTTTTAAGTGGACAATACTAGCGCTGGGGCTTTCCAGGGCTGCTAATAAAAGCCACGGTTCTTCTCGCTCAGGTGCAAGAGAGGCGGCTTGTTTAGCCCAGTAGCGCGCTTTAGGGCGGTCACCCTGGTGAAGCAGGCGATAGGCTTCTTTTATGGCGTAAAGGGCCTGGCTTTGGTCTGGGTTCATGCTTCAGGGTTATTCTACGGGAGAGATATCTTCATTATAAATATAACACAAGATCCCATCAGTGATACCTTTCGCGATCAGGTCTGGTTGTTGAGTTAATATCTGCCTGTCCAGGTTTAGGAAACCAATCTCGATGATAGCTGCCACGGTGTTGGGGTGAATCTCATCAAAGGCATGATAGTAAGTCATGTCGGGAGTAACTGAATTGGCATGAAATGTAAGCCCGGTAACCCTTTCATAGCGATTGCGAAGGCAAGCAGTCAGGCGGGCAGCTTTTTCAGGATGGGTGCTGGAGAGGGTTGAAGATATTTTAAAACCGGTTGCCTGGTCGTTGATGTATTCACATGAGTCAGCATGGATCGAGATTAGAGCCAGAGCTTGATAACCGCTTAATTTTGGATCGAATTCCTTCAGTAAGTCGACCTCGAAATCCAAGGCGGTCAGGCTTTCTTTGACTTTTGTGGCAATATTCAGATTTACTTCTACTTCAGTTAATCCATCAGAGCATACTGCTCCTGGATCATTTCCCCAATGTCCAGCTACAAGGCCGATGCGGGGATAAGGTCGGGCTGTGGGAGTTGGGTAGTCTGCTGCTGGGCTTTCTGGAGAGGGTGCAAGAGCATGCGCCAGGATTTCATTCAGGCTACCAGGGAGTAAATCGGCCGGTGTCCAGGCAGTAAAGAGGGTGGCTACCAGAAACGCTACCGCCAGGACTATCTGCAGATTATAAAATGTCCCTCGCCGGTCTTCAACTACAGGAACATTTGTGGTTTTTTGTCCAACTGGTGTTTTCATTTTTTTTTACTCATCGTACCTTAAACAATTCAAGAAAGCAAGTATAATTAAAAGACAAATGATTTATGGCTTGCTAGGAACTGACATGCTCAAATACAAAGTTGTAGTTTAGCTTCGAAGGATGCTAGGTTGCAAGAATAATGCCGGGGTTATTGAAAGAAGCGAACAGTTTTTTCCCTGAAGGAATTCATACCAATTGTTAATCAAATGAGTGCACCAAGACAGGAAATTTCAAAATCTGGTCGGCTTACGCCTGAAGAACAAAACTATTTATTGAAAATGGCAAGGCGGGCAATGGAAGATATAATCCTTTACGGACGAGTGGAGAAATTAGATCTTGATGAGATACCAGCCTGTCTACGTCAGGAAGGCGCCTCCTTTGTAACATTAACAAAGCACGGTGAACTGCGAGGTTGCATGGGTGCGATTGAGCCAATACTGCCCCTGGCAGAAGATGTACGCCAACATGCTATTGCGGCTGCAATTCACGATCCACGTTTTCCTCCAGTTATACCAGAAGAACTACCTGATATTAAGATCGAAATATCATATCTTACGCCTATTCAACCTGTAGATTATGCCACTCCAGATGATTTGGTGTCTACATTACGACCAGGTATTGACGGCGTTTTATTGCGAGATGGGTATCTGCGCGCAACTTTCTTGCCTCAGGTATGGGAGAAGGTTCCAAAGGCAGAGATGTTTTTAAGTTCATTATGCCTAAAGATGGGAGTGTCCCCTGATTATTGGCAGACGAATAAATTAAATGTATCAGTTTACCAGGTAGAGGAATTCCACGAATAACAGATTGGCTGAGCAACCAACAAGATCCGATTCAGGTTGTAGACCGATCATAATTGAGTGAATTGGTCTACCCTGATCACAAAGAGTGTTGCTCGATTGGTGCCTTGAGAATCCGCTGGAGAACAATTTTCGTCCACAAGCTGGATGGCTTCGTCAAGCTTATCGTCATCTATGCCAACCAACATGGTTGTAGAACCACGACGAAGAAAGCCACCAGTGGATGCTATGCGAGTCACACCAAAGCCAGCTGCGACAAGTGAATTTGTGACGGGTTCGCAATCCTGATCGCGCAAGATTGCCATAATCAGCTTCATTGTAAAATATCCATTAAGTCGAGGTTTATATACCAATTTTACCACTATGAGAAAAATCAACGAGGTTAAATCAAAAAGTGTTTTTATCACAGGAGCATCGACTGGGATAGGAAAAGCATGCGCTATACATTTAGATGCAATTGGATTTCGTGTTTATGCGGGAATTCGCCAAAACAAAGACGCTGAAGAGCTGCGAAAGATTGCTTCTGATGGTTTGGTCCCAATCCACCTTGATGTAACAGACCAAGAATCTATTAAGGCTACAATAGATACATTAAGTGATAGCGTGGGTGACAAGGGCTTAGATGGATTGGTTAATAACGCGGGAATCGCGATCACCGGTCCAATGGAATTTCTACCAATTGAAGAACTGCGTCGGCAGTTCGAGATCAATGTTTTCGGGCAAGTGGCTGTTACTCAGGCGTTTTTGGGATTGTTGCGACAGGCACGCGGTCGAATAGTGAATATCAGCTCGATCAGTGGTCAGGTTGCCCTACCATTTTTAGGGCCATATGCGTCTTCAAAATTTGCATTGGAAGCAATCTCTGATGCCTTACGGGTCGAATTACGACCGTGGGGTATTCATGTCATCTTGATCGAACCAGGCCGGATCGCCACCCCAATTTGGGAGAAATCTCTGGAGAAAGCAAATGAAAATATGCAAGCTCTACCACCTCAAGGAAAAGAGTTGTATGGTTCAATCCTTGAATTTGCAAGAGAGTCGATGATGAATCCAAGCAGGTCAATGTTGACGGTAGAAACGGTGGCTGAAGTCATTGAGAGGGCACTAACAACAAAAAATCCAAAACCCCGCTATGCTGTCGGTCGGAAGGCCGGACGACGAATATTGCTCTTTAAACTCCTGCCCACCTGGCTGCGTGATAAGATGATGGCACAAAGGATGGGTTTGAAGTGATTATATAAATGTGGGCGGAAAATAAGCAAAAAATTTTTCTTTAAGGCTTTTTTCATATATTGAAAAATGCTTCAATATAAGGGTGAGTGATTTTTAGGGGGGAATATGGGAACTGATGGGACTCGGCGAATGTCTATCAGTATCCCAGTGTGGATCAGACTAACATCTTATGGGATCACGATGTATGGTTGATCACTAAATTATTGAGGAAGGTATTGTCAACTGCTGATAATGCCACCGCTATCCCCTGTGGACAGCCAGTGATGGTTCATTTTCCTGATGTGGTGGCATCAAAAATTGATATACAGGTGGAGCGAAGGTAAGTCATTTCCGAGGAACGCATCTCCAACAGAATTGGAATTGGGATCGCTGTTTCCTCAAGGCTAAATATATCTGTGTCTATGCCTCGTTTTTTCCATGGCTGAGGTTGGGATATTGTTGAAATACTTCTGGTAAGAGATCAAAGCTCTCGATAATCGTCAATTTCAAAGGTGAAGATAGTCGCTCCGCCAACTGGAACCGGCATTGGTGTTGGGAGATGGAGTGCAGTGCCTTCGAGTGGAGTAGCGATGTATTCAACCCTGCTTCGGCAGTTGTCATTGAGGGTCTGCACAATGGCTTCTTCCTCTCCGGCAGTAAAACCGATTAATAAGGTGACGTTTCTGCGTCCCAGGAAGCCACCAGCGCTTGCCAACCGAGTGACAGATAAACCCAGATCAAGAATGGCGTGATTGGCTTTATCAAAATCCTGTTCTTGAACAACAACCATCATTAGTCGGTTAATGTTCTTCCTTTGAGTCATTTTGGACATTCCATCCTCCCATTCAAGTGGAATCGATAGAAACGATACAGGGGTTCGGATCGTTCACCTCACTGGTTTGACCGTCTGGAAAAACCACCAGGGATTTCTCTTTCTGGCGCAATACTGTCAACCCCTTATATTTTACCGTGATTGGCCAGGGAAAAGGATTGAATCCCTCCAATGCAACACGATAGGGAGAAATAAGTCGGACCCCCAGGGTCTGCATAAAAAGGGAAAGCGGGGCTATACCACCCAGGCTATCTCGTTCTCCCAAACCATCACCAGTTTCAGCTCCATAGAACCTGCAGAAGGCACCTTGTCTCTTCAACGATGAGATAACTGCTTGCATCAGTCTTGTGACTAACTCAGCAGCTTTATCTCGATAACCGTAGATAATCAGCCCCTCACCAACCAGGTTATTCCATGGAATATGGACTGTTTGACAGATTGGCGATTCTGGTTCGGAGGTTGTGATTGGACAGACAGGTAATCCATATGGGCGCCAGAAGCGGTCACTGGCTGTGATTGTTTTTGTAACCAGAGCTTCTGCGCGTTCACGAGATGGTATCCCGGCCCATAAAGGTAGTAAAAGGGTATGATCTATCTGATCTATACTGGCGCTGAATATGGAAACTGAGTCATTCTGATCAATCCCCTGGATTTCGATGTATTCAATGGAAACATACGTTCGGTCACTTGTAGCAGTGCCCAGTTCAAGAAACCAAAGGAAGCGATCAGAGTTAATGCGTTCGATATAGTGGTTTCGCGTCGGTCCTATCCCATGGATAAAGATGCGAGCATACCGGGTTGATTCTCGCCTGACATTCAAATGGATCACAAGACGGACGGATTTTTCAAAGGTCTGGTTTATTGGGATTTGACCGGGTCCACGTCTTTCGCCAATTCTTCCTCCCGATGAAACAAAGTGTGTATCACGATCCCAGTAATGGTAGCTGGAAGTTGCAGGATTCCAGGAGGCTTCCACAGCTGAGTGAAGATTTTCGGAATATTTTTTTAAGACCGGTATCGCATCCATACGACCAATGATATTAGCTATTTCGATTAATGTCTGGCATTCACGGAACAAGAACGCACATAACACCGGACTTTCGACGGTTGTGATATCGATTCCCTTTGCCCAGGTGTGCCAGCGTGCAAATAGAGGATGGTCCTCAAATCCAGCCTGCATGGGATGATCCCATTCGGGGATCCCATCCTGGTCTCGGTCACGCTCGTTTGAAAACCATGCTTGGATAAATTCAATAAGGTGAGGGAAAATTTCTTCTAAGAAAGATTGGTCCTGGTTACACTGATAAATACACCAGGCGAGTGAAGCAAGTAAGGGGGTTGCCTGCCGGTTACCTCGTTGACCTCCCAGACCTGGTTTCCAATCGATAACACCATTTTCATCCTGGCAAGCCAAAAAATTCATTAATAGCCCACGGGCAAGGTCTGGTGCGGTTGGTAATATCAGATTGGTGAGTGTATAAGCGTCTAGTGCAGATTGACCATTCCAAGGTGGACCATAATCAGATCCATCCCCAAGAAACGAATATCCTTGATCAGGATGACGCATTTGTACTAATGAAGCATAGGGTAGTTTTTTAGTAGGCCCTGTAAAAAGGTTGAGGGCTACCTTCTGGGAGATAGCAAAGGCTGTATCCCAGTCAACATCTCCAGTATAAATCTCAACCTGTCCCTGATTGAGCATTTCTATACGAGCATATTCAGCGTCCCAATTGCGGGCAGCAATGCTTCGGGCTAAATCGAATGATTCACCCTGTGAGGACAGAGCTACCACGCTCCAGATAAGCTGGTGAGATTGTCCTGGGAGCAAATCCAAGGTCAAATTTAAAGATGGATACGAGCCTCGGGTTGCTGTGGCGCCACCAGTCAGGAACAGAACGGGTTCAAGATCAGCAGTGCAACCGGAGAGAACTGGTGCAGCCTGGATTTCAGCTGGTGCCATTGGTAAACCACCCTCGTTTGCCATCAACAGGGCAACCAAGTCTAACATAATGTGGCGGGTTGTACTGCTTTGATTGGTAAAACGAATACGGCCTGCGGTAGCCTGTGATTGCGCGGCCCAATATTCCAAATTAACTTCAATTTCATTAAATGGATAACAGGCAACTGTCAGATAGTTTGGGTAGAAACGACGAATAATTGGTGTTATAAAAAAGTCTGCTGGGTCTGAAAGGGTGGAGTCACCTTCTGTAAAACGAGGGAAGATGCGAAAATTTCGCGCCCGTAAACCAAGCGTGGTTTGGAGAGCAATGGCAGGCGGTTCACCACCTTCTAATTGAAGCTTCCATATTTGGTCATTTGAGTAATCTGGGTTATAAAGACGGGCGTCAGCTGCCAGGATCAAAGATAGGGGGTCGCCAGGTTTTAAATTCCATTCTCGCATGTCTCAATTGTACGGGGTCTTAACAGAATGGTCAAATCATTATTAATTCAATGTTTGTGCTAGAATCATCTGGTGATTTTTTTGAAGGGACACAGGTCTGAACCTTGCACCTGAAATAATGCTTGAACCAGACAGACAATATTGTTATAGGAGAGGATGAGAATGAGCACGATGCAAACTGATCCACGAGGGCTTTTTTTTGAGGAATTTGAACCTGGGCAGAAAATAATCAGCACAGGTAGAACTGTAACTGAGAGTGATGTGGTCACCTTTGCTGGTTTGTCAGGAGATTTCAACCAGATCCACACTGACGCTGAATACAGCCGAAATACACCCTTTCAAGAACGGGTTGCTCACGGGCTATTAGTTCTATCTATTGCATCTGGATTGGCAGTGCAGACTGGTGTATTGGTAGGCACTATCCTTGCTTTTCGGGAGATCAGCGAATGGAAATTTGTCAAACCGGTCTTCATTGGTGATACGATCCACGTTCAAATAGCCGTCAAACAGACCAAGGCATTACCTCGTTTGGGAGGCGGTATGGTTCTGATTGAAGCTGAAGTAATTAACCAGAAGGATGAGATAGTAATGAAAGGGGACTGGAAAATTCTGGTTTCTGGCAAAGGTGATTAATGTGTAATTAAGTGCACCTGGTTGTATTCTGCGGTAAGATATTAATATCATTTGCTAGAATATTTAACGAGAACAAATTATGTCTGATTCTATTAAACAATCTCAAGAGAACAATTCTGAAGAAAGTCAACAACCTGAGGTATCAGGTATAGATGAAAGGACTGATATTTCGGTGCGAGACAAGAGCTCGAACGATCAAACCAGTAAAGGCATTTCTGCACAGGATAGTCCTGGCGAAGAAGAGGCTCCTGTTTCAAGTGAGCAGGGTGAAGCTGGGTCTGAAAGCCAACCATCTGGTTCTGACCTTGAAAAGGATGGCAAAATAGAATCGGTTACGGAAGATGTTGAATTGGATAAACCCCTAGTAAATGACGATACTGAACCTGCCGAGGACACAGAGAAGCAGACAGAAACTATTGCATGGCCGGAATATGATGATTCGGACAAGAATGAAAAACCGGTCTCTGCATTTATTGATAGTGACGAATTTGAATGGGAACCCTCTGGGACTGAGAAACTATCATTCGATCCGGAAAGCGACGATGACACTGAATTGACCGTTATGGAGGAAGAGAGGGATGAAGCTGATACCCACCCGGTGAAAATTGAAGACACCCAACCCAGCTTGAGGGGAAATGAGCCAACAATACCACCGATCAAGTCAGGTGATACAGCGCCGGTACGCCGCCTGACTCGAGATACGACTGGATCAGCGCTCCCCAGGCATGTGAGTCAGGTTGATACCGATGCTACCAGGGTAATGCCCTCAGCCTATGGAAGACGTTCATCTCGCTACCACAATGCGTCATCGTCAGCGATGTTGACAACAGCACCACGCGCTACTCAGCAACCTGAGGCACCAGCTAAAGGCTTTAATTGGAGTAAAGGTTTAGGGTGCCTTCTGCGTTTGGCAATTGTGAGTTTATTCTTTATTGTAATCATCCTGATTGGTGTTGGATCAATAATTCTTTACCAGTATTACAACATTGCAGCAACTTTGCCTAACGTAGACGATCTACGCGATCGCGCAGCACAATTCGAGACCACGCGCATATTAGACAGGGATGGCAATGTTCTTTACGAGATTCTCGATCCAACCGCAGGACGGCGTTCGTACGTCCCTTTAGAGAAGATTTCTCCTTATATGGTGGCAGGTATTGTTGCAGTTGAGGATAAAGATTTTTACAGCCACCCTGGTTTTGATGCCAGAGGAATTTTGCGCGCTTTCTGGCAAAATTACCGCAGCGGGGAGACGGTCTCTGGCGCATCTACAATCACCCAACAACTGGCGCGTGCATTGCTCTTCACGCCTGATGAACGCCAAAGAACTTATGAGCGAAAAGTGCGCGAAGCTATTCTTGCGGAAGAAATAACTCGCCGGTATTCAAAAGACGAGATCCTGGAACTATACTTGAATGAGTTTTATTTTGGCAACCTGGCGTATGGTGTTGAGGCGGCAGCGCAGACTTACTTTGGAGCCTCAGCAGATAAACTGACTCTCGCTCAAGCTGCTTTCCTGGCTGGATTACCTCAGGCACCGTCTGTCTATGATATCTACACCAACCGTGAGGTGACATTACGACGGGCTGAGCAAGCTCTCTTCCTGATGTATCGGGCAAGTCAGGAACAAGGTTGTATATATGTGAGCAACAGTCCACAGAGAGTTTGCGTGGATGCTCTGGCAGTTGCAGCCTCGTCAAATGAGCTGGCAAATACTGTGTTTACTTCTCCATTGGTAGAGATGCGTTTTCCGCATTGGGTGACTTACATCCGTTCATTATTGGAAGATCAATACGATCCACAAACAATTTATCGTTCTGGGTTTACAGTTTACACCACAATTGATCCAGACTTACAAATGGCTGCACAAAGGATGGTAGCTGAGAAGTTAGCTTTGCTTGAAGAACATAATGCCACTAATGGAGCTTTAGTAGCAATTGAACCAAAAACGGGAGAGATCCTGGCGTTTGTCGGTTCGGCTGACTTTTATAATGCAGATATCGATGGTCAGGTGAATATGGCGATCAGCCCCAGACAACCAGGATCAGCAATTAAACCCCTCACTTATACTGCAGCTTTCGAAATGGGTTGGACAGCATCTACTCTGATTTGGGATGTGCCATCTGAATTTCCGCCTTCGGGGCGAGATGATGACCCGCGCCCTCCATATAAACCGACAAACTTCAATAATCGCTTCCATGGTCCGGTCACTGTACGGGATGCGCTGGCTAATTCATATAATATCCCGGCTGTCAAAGCATTAGATTTTGTAGGAATCTACGATGATCCCGAAACCCGGCGTGAAGAAGGATTGATTACCTTCGCCCAGAGATTGGGGATCACAACCTTGACGCGAGATGATTATGGCTTATCGTTGACTTTGGGTGGGGGTGAGTTATCGCTGTTGGAGTTCACCAGTGCTTTTGCTGTTTATGCTAATGGAGGGCGCATGGTTCCGCCGGTTGCTATCATGCGCATCGTTGATCACCATGGCAATGTGGTTTTTGATTACACGCCCCCCGCCGGTGACATTGTCATCCGTCCGGAACATGCATTTCTTATTTCATCCATTCTTTCTGACAACCAGGCGCGTACACCGATGTTTGGAGCCAATTCAGTTCTCAATCTGCCTTTTCAAGCGGCAGCTAAGACAGGAACAACCAATGACTTTCGAGATAACTGGACGATGGGGTATACACCTGATATCAGCGTGGGAGTTTGGGTGGGTAATGCCGATTACACACCCATGCAGAATATTACTGGAATTGCTGGTGCCGGACCGATATGGGCAGATTTTATGAAATATGCGATCGGGAATTTAACTGGGGGGAACCCCACACCATTTGCCCGACCATCAGGCATAATTGAACGGGTTATCTGCGGTGTTTCGGGAGCTGAGCCTTCACGTTGGTGTCCCAGCCAAAAAGGTGAGATTTTTGTTGCTGACCAACCACCTCTACCAAAAGATGAAGACCTTTGGCTAGAAGTTGAGATAGACACCTGGACAGGTTTACCAGCTTCGTCGGTTTGCGATAAGTTTGTAGAAGAAATTCTGGTCTTAAATGTAACTGATCCCTGGGCGATCAAGTGGTTGAAGAATAATTCGCAGGGCAAAGCCTGGGCTGAAGAAATGGGTTTCACAGAACCTCTTTACTTTGTGGCTGAACGGAGCTGCCGCGCGGACGATCCCCGACCATTGCTACAGATCACTTCGCCAAGAGATGGTGAAATGGTGCAAACCAACCCGGTGGAGATAATTGGACAGGCTGGCGCGACTGGCAAATTTGAATATTACCAGTTGGAATATGGTGTAGGGCATGATCCAATCCACTGGGAACGCCTGACCAGAGAAGGGCTGCCAATTAACCAAACCGAAAAAATCTTTGAATGGGATGTGACTGACCTACCTCCTGGTGAAGTGACGTTGCGTATATATTTACACAGCACAGATGACACTTATGCTGAGTTGAAAGTGCGGATAAACCTACAAATCCCAACGCCAACACCGACACCAACGGAGACGCCCACACCAACGGAGACACCAACGGAAACCCTTACGCCGACCCCTACACCGACAAATACACCCACGCCCACGCGGACATTAACACCAACGATAACGCCAACACCCACTGAACCACCAAATGAGACTGGTACTCCATCAATAATACCTATGACGCCATTAGTACCGACCGAGACGCCGAATGATACACCGACAGGTTCATCTGATGTGGGATGATTTGAATGAAAATTCACTACGCCAGGCACGAATGTGACTACTATGCATTTTTAGCGACAATCTTTGTTAATAAAACCGGGTTTCAGCTAATAATCCCTGGAAAATTTTAGTGGATAAAAACTAAAAAGGCTTCAATTATTAGATAAATTGAAGCCTTTTGTGATCTAAAAAAGTCGATAAAAAGATTAAGGTTGGTTGTCGGGTTACAATAACCGCATTTGTGGAGCAGTCTCGGTGAGGGGGTCTAACTGCATCTGCTGATCCAGGTTCTGCCGGCTAAGGTTTGGCATGCTAACTAAACCCCGGAGATGGCGGAATTTCAGAAACTGCCATTTTCCCTCAATTATCGATCTTAAATAGGGATTGTGGTTAATTTTGTAAAGAGCCAGACCAGCGCGACCTCCTGGGATAACAATCCAGCGCCTTACTGTGAGTGGAAGAGAGCTTGTCTGAATTTCACCAAAACAAGCTGATACCAGAACAAAGAATGTGTATACATCGTCTCCCAGCTCATTTTTCCACACAAGAGGATGATCGCCACCTGGAATATAGCCCAGTTTCTCTCCTAATTTATATAGTGAAGTGCATACTTCTTGGACTTCTGCATTGCGGGATTCTCGGATCTCTTGTGGATGAAGCTGCCATCCTTCGCTGTTAACTGGATCCTGAACAGCATAGGATTCCAGACAGGCTCGGATGATTTCCCAATCAGGAGTGAGTAATCCTGGAAATTCTCTACAGATAAAATGGTCGAGGTCTGGTAATGTACATATTGGAACTGAATGAAGGTAATCGACGACTGCGTACTCGACCCTGTCAGCCAATGGTGGTTTTAGATTATCATTTGGTTGAACCCACCATTGGCCTACTTCCAGCGACTTACCCGTGCCTCCATAATGTAATAAACTTTTATTCAAGGTAAGGGCTCTTTCGAAAATTGTGTGTAGTTGAGTATAAACATCACCAGGGGATCTTTTCTCGATGTATGAAATCTTGTTCGCCATTGATAATGCTGACAAAGCGGCAGCATGTAAACGCACAAAGCTGGCTGGTTCTCCGCGTTGTCGGATAAGAGAATATGCGGCTTGAACGGATATCTCTTC
>Ga0209498_1002146_pt1 | contig 12026 bp, 9 predicted proteins | sample WalLakDeSediment_FD_184131 | JGI IMG/M metagenome (GOLD analysis project Ga0209498, IMG submission 184131) | Lake sediment microbial communities from Walker lake, Nevada to study Microbial Dark Matter (Phase II) - Walker Lake 11/02/13 Deep... | ecosystem: Environmental > Aquatic > Freshwater >...
GAGCGGAGCGAAGTGGTTAGAGACTCCCTACAAGGACGGCAGGCGGCACGGCGTCGCTATAGGCTGGTACGAGAGCGGCGCGAAGGAGTACGAGATACCCTTCAAGGACGGCAAGGTGAATGGCATCGCTATCGGATGGTACGAGAGCGGAGCGAAGGAGGGCGAGGTTCCCTACAAGGACGGCAAGAAGGAGGGCGTCGGTATAGGCTGGTACGAGAGCGGAGCGAAGAAGTCCGAGACTCCCTTCAAGGGCGGCAATGAGGACGGCGTCGCGAAGGAGTGGGACGAGCAAGGAAATATGACGACGAAGACCTTCGAGGACGGCGTCGAAGTGAAATGACTGACGGCCATACAGACGGCTCTATGTCCGTAAACCCCGCATTACGGACATAGAACGAGAACCTAAGAAAACCTAACATTCGGACGCGAGTAGCTACCTCGAACAGAAAGCAAACAGGAGAAAACATGGAAACAGGAGAAAACATGGAAACAGGAGAAAACATGGAAACAGGAGAAAACATGGAACCGAGCCAAGCACAATACGACGCGATTCTCATGCGTCTCGGGAAACTTGAGAAACAGAACAGGAGGCTCAAGCGAATAGGCATCGTTGTGATTATCGGGTTCCTTGCCCTTGGCACTACGGCCTGGACTTCCGTGCAAGAGCGTTCATATAGTGCTAGGACCTTCACCGTTGTAGACAGGCACGGCGGACCAAGGGGGATGTGGTTCGCGGAAGGGGGGGCAACGGCGTTGCTAATGGGGGACATCGGTGGTAAATCGCCGGTCTTGCTCTTGGGCCACGATGAAAACAATCAACCCGGAATCATCCTCAGCGATGCTGCAGGGACATCACGAGCAATGCTCGGATTCGGCGATGATAAGCGGACGGTCAACTTGTGGCTGAAGGACGAACGCGGGAAAACCATTTGGCAGGCAATACCATGACGACAGGAAAGCGAAGCAGCGGACGGGACCGAACGAGCGGCGGAACGGGATTGACGCCAATGCAGGAGCGGGCGGTGGCATTGCTCGTTTCCGGCAAGGGAATGCAGGAAACCGCAACCGAGCTGGGCGTAGACTGGGGCACGTTGTACAACTGGCAACGGTCGATTCCCTTTCAAGCGGAATACAACCGCCTGAGAGGCGAATTGAAAGGCGTTGTGTTGGGCGGATTGTTCGACTTGCACAAGCAGGCGTTGGAAACCCTCCGACGGTGCTTGGAATCGGAGAACGAAGCTCTTGCGTTCAAGACGGCTTCGCGGATTATCGACCCGGTTGCGAGTGTTCGGGTAGGTGAGACGGACGTTAGAAAGCTGCTGGAATCGGAATGCCGGGCGAAGGCGAACGACGACATGCTAGAGGATATCATCGAGGGGCATACCGTAAGGTATGAGTCGGAGTTGAAGAGGTACGGCATCGTACCGTAGTAACGGAAAGCGTTACCCCGGAAACGCTCGCTGCGAAAAACGAAAGAAGCAATCTTGTTGCACCACTGTTGCACTAATCGCATTTCGCCCAATAAAGACGGGGTACAGTAATATCATGGATTATGGAGATCTACGACGAGATGAAGACGTCGATGGAGAGCGGTGGTAGGTGCCAGACCTGGGTCGGCTCATGGTCTGCGGCTGAGAGGGTGGCACATCGAGAAGTACATCCCGAATACACTAGGGATGAGCTTAAATCAAGAGATTACGAAAAGCAACCCTACAGGTATGAGATCCCATGCCGAAAACTCATCCATCGATTGCGTCGTGCTCGACCCACCATACATGCACTACTCCGCTGGCACGGCGTATCGGAATCACACCGACTTCGCTGATCGGTACAGGGTCAACACGAAGCATCACCATGAATTCAAGTGACACGATGCGGTCTTGGCGATGTATTTCGAAGGAGCGGAAGAAGCGAAGCGCGTGTTGAAGCGGCGTGGAATATTGATCATCAAGGCGATGGACGAGGTTGCTGATAGGCAACGACTAACTCATGTGGTGTTGATCAACCATCTAACTCATTACGGGTTTCTTGTTGAGGATTTGTTCGTGCCGTCCCTCAATCGCATTCGTTTTCAGTAAAGAAATAACACGGTTGAAACCAAACGCTATCGTGGACTGCGATCGGGCTTCTGCGATCTCCGAGTCTTGCTCCGGTACCGATGTGTAAAGGAGCGGATCTGGTTTTTTTGGATTGAAAGGATCGAATATCTTCAAGTAGGCTAACGCTTCTTCAAAAATTGCTGTATCCGCGCTGATCCGTCGCTGTTTGAGATCGAAGTTGTAATAGAACACGTACCAGTTGTGGGAGTACTTCGGAATCACGAGCCGCTTCTCGCGGGGCTTGCCATCACAGTATCCTTCGACAGTGATGGCACCCTCCGTTTTCCGTCCTTCTGATCGCTTCTTTTTCATGCACTCAATTCGTATCTTTATGATTGCTGTTTCGCGATTAGTCGGAATCACTAGACTGAAATCTGGATTCGTTTTGACTAACGCAAGGAAAAAAACAAGTCAACGCGCCAGATCAATCTTCTGCCGTGAAAAACTACAGTAAATGCAGGAATGTTTGACGAATAACTTGACTAGATGTTGACTAAACCGCAATAGTTAGTCAAATGGAGATTTGGAGAAGCGATGTGTGTAAGGAAGGTAAGTCATTATATATCAACAACTTAAATTACTTGCGAACGTGGTGAAATTGGTATACACGCCAGACTTAGGATCTGGTGGGCCTAGCCCGTGGGGGTTCGAGTCCCCCCGTTCGCACGAGAACAATCAGTTGTACATAGAGGAATTACATTGGAAGTATTAATCAATTCCCGCACCGAAGTCGCGCACGAAATCGAGATCATCGTTCCGTACGAGGAACTGCACCCGCATTTCGAGAAGGCATATCGTGAGGAAGCGAAAAACATCTCCATCCCCGGCTTCCGCAGGGGACGTGCACCGTTGCAGATTATCAAGAAACGTTTCGGTTCCGCCATAGAATACCAGGTGATAGAGAAGCTGTCGAATCAGTTCTTCCGGACGGCATTGGAGGAACGCGACATTTCACCTCTTGGTCAACCCCAGTTGAACGATCTCGACTATCAACCCGGGCGACAGCTCACGATCAAGGTCAGCTACGAGACCGCACCCGGTGTGCTCATACGCGATTACAAGGGGCTGCAACTCGAGCGTTTACGGCATACCGTCACCGAGGAGGAGATCGATGATGAGTTGATGAACATTCGTAAATCGCGAAGGACACTCGAGGATGCGGAAATCCCCGATGACGAACACTATGTGGTGAGCATAGATATTCAGATTCTCGACGAAGCAGGCAATCCCATTCCGGGAAGACGCAACACTGACCTGAGGGTAGAGATGGATGACGATGCTATGTCGAGTGATCTCATTTCCGAACTATACAACATGAGAGTTGGCGAAGAGAAGGATGTCGAATTCACTTACGACGATGAGAGTACGGAACGTGCTCGTGTGAAGGTGAAATCGGTGCAACGCATGATTCTTCCCGAACTGAACGACGAGTTCGCGGCTCTCGTCACGGGTGGTGCGGCTCCGACGGTGGATGAATTGCGCTCGGTGATTCGCAAGAAACACGAAGAGATATGGAGCAAACGCTATAGAGAGTGGCTCGAGAAGGAACTCGTGAGTGAGATACTCAACCGCAATCCCTTCGATGTGCCACAGGTTGTCGTGAATGGTATTCTCGATGACGCCATTGAAAGCTGGAAGCAACGTCAACCCGGCAAGCAATTCCCCGACGACTTTGATGAAGCGGAATTTCGCAAGCAGAGGGAACATGAAGCCGTCTGGGCAGTGAAGTGGATGTACGCGCGGGACAACATTATCGAACAGGAGGGAATCGCTCTCGAAGAAGCCGATTACGAAGCGAAAGCGGAAGAAACCGCCGAGTTTCTTAATATGGACAAGGAGCACATCATCGAGTTCTACAAGACCAGTTCTGAGCACCAGCTCCCTCTGCTCATTGACAAGCTTTTCGATTTCTTGTTTGCTGCGTCCAAGATCAAGGATGTCGACGACAATGACATCTCGAGAGTGGGGACTACTCCGATTACGTTGCAGGAAATCACCGCCGCTGATGCTCAGGTATCGGAAGACGACGAGTATGCTGCAGTGACCGACCGCGGGGGAAATCCCGAGCGCGAGAATGAAGAAGGGTAAGTCAATTGTATACCGCAATGAACACAATCACACGAGGATAACGAATGTCACTTCATTCATTGGACTTCACCAGCATGTCGCAGCCCGCAACGGATCAACTCGTACCCATCGTTGTTGAGACGACAGGGAGGGGCGAGCGAAGTTGGGATATTTTTTCCCGGTTGCTCCGCGAACGCATCGTGTTTCTCGGCACACCCATCGACGATCATATTGCGAGTCTGGTGGTCGCGCAGCTTCTCTTTCTGGAGTCGGAAGACCCGGAAAAGGATATCTTTTTATATATCAACAGCCCCGGAGGCAATGTATCCGCCGGACTTGCCATCTACGACACGATGCAGTACATACGCGCCGATGTTTCGACGATATGCATCGGCATGGCTGCGAGCATGGGGGCAATACTGCTCGCAGGTGGAACTCCGAAGAAGCGCATCGCATTGCCACATGCCCGAATAATGATTCATCAGCCCATAGGCGGCACCCAGGGGCAGGCGTCCGACATCGAAATCTACACGAAGGAAATGCTTCGTACACGTGAACAGCTCTATAAAATCATAGCAAGTCATACTGGGAAAAGCGTGGAAGAAATCACAACGGATTCGGATCGTGACAAATACATGTCTGTCGACGAAGCACTCGAATATGGAATCATCGATTCGGTGCTTCTCAAGAAGCAAACGAAAACAGAAGAAGGCTGATTTCGTTCATCGTATCGTATTGTGTCGTATATTCGGTAGAAAGCATGTCCACCGGTTATGTTCGAGGCGATCATGAAGCGTTCCGTTTTGACCGGCTGCGTCGTCGTGGCGTTGCTTGCCGGATGCTCGTCGGCGACTGTCGATGAGTCCATACGCACGTATCCCGTACAAATCAGCAATCTCGGCGCTGCCGTCAACAGTTCGCTGGACGAATTTTCACCAAGCGTCACCGCGAATGGACGAAGGTTGATTTTTACCAGAGGCCACACCCGACCTCCGTTCAATCGCGATTTCTGGGAAAGCAGTCTGGACGGAGAATTCTGGACGACGGCCACGCGGCTGCCCGATCGCGTGAACAGTGAAACCAACGAGGGGTCTCCGTCTTTTTCCGCAGACGGACAAACGCTGTACTTTGCCGCAACGGATCGCCCCGACAGTCATGGGAAATCGGATATTTACATTGCACGACTCGTCGGCCGCGAATGGGCGGAGGTAGAGAATCCCGGTTTCCCTGTGAATACACGGCATTGGGAGTCGCATCCTTCCACATCTGCGGATGGACGAACACTGTACTTTGTTTCGGACCGCCCAGGAGGACAAGGTGGTCTGGATATATGGGTGACCTGGCTGGACCACGAGGACAAATGGCGCGTCCCCGTTAATCTTGGTCCTCCAATCAATACTTCCGGCGACGAGGTGACGCCCTTTATTGCGCAGGATGGAAAAACGCTGTATTTCGCTTCGGACGGTCATCCGGGATTGGGCGGGACGGATATGTTCGTCAGCCGTCTCGTCGGTGATCGCTGGTCGAAGCCTACCAATGTCGGCCGTCCGCTGAATTCTCCCGACAACGACGAATTCTTCAGCCTGGCGGCCGAAGGCTCGGTCGTGTATTTTTCGTCGCGACGTGAGGGAGGTTTTGGCGGCTACGACATTTACCGTGCGGAACCCAACCCCTTCCCGCCGGGTGCCGTCATCGTACTTTCAGGAACAGTGCGCGATGCACGGACAAGGACACCGCTGGCCGCGCAGTTACGCGTTCTCGACGCGATGACTGGTGACAGTATCAGTTTACAGCATAGCAATGCGTACAGCGGGGAGTATATCATTATTCTGCCTGCCGGAGCGGTGTACAACATCACAGCCACTTCGCCTCCCTACCTGCCTGAAACGGAATTGTTCGATTTCCTGACTCAATCGGTGTATGGGGAACAAACGCACGATTTTCTTTTGCGCAAGGAAGAACAGCTTGCCGCACTCGAAGTGTCGATCACTACGGATGTGTTGGATTTCTCTCTTCTGAGAAGCGCTGCATCGCATGCAGGGCTTAGCATCGAGGAGCAGGTGCGCCGAGAAACGATGCCACTGCTGAACTACGTGTTTTTCGGTGAGAACGACGCCGAATTGCCTGAGCGCTACGTTCGTTTATCAGCCGAACAAAGCTCCGATTACGATGTGAGGAGTATCTCCGAAGAAACCTTGTCTCGATACTACCATTTGTTGAATATTATCGGGATGCGCCTTCGCGACGATGCATCGATAACAGTCACACTTACTGGTACGACTGACGGCAGTGAAGCACCCGAGATCGCGCGAATGCGTGCCGAGCGCGTCGCATCCTATTTCAATACTGTATGGGGAGTTGCACACGATCGCATGCGCATACTTTCACGCGCATTGCCTGAAGCTCAGTCAAGTAGCCGGTCCCCGGAAGGGCGCGAGGAAAATCGACGTGTGGAAATCACTTCCACGGATCCATCGCTCCTGGCTCCGCTGCACATCGAGGATGTGCAACATGTGCTCAAACCATCAAGTGTTCGATTCTATCCCTCCATCGTAGCCGAGGCCGGTGTCGACGTTTGGCGCTTCGAGGTCCGCCAGGGTGCGCGTGTGCTCCGGGAAAGCGATGGCTTCGCGACTTGGCCGGATTCCATTCCATGGAATTGGAGAGATACCGAGGGGAAGCTTCCCGATCCGGATGTGCCTTTGACGTTTTCGCTTTCCGCCAGAGATACACGTGGACAGGAAGCTCGGAGTGAGGAACGCGAGATACCGATACACATGGTCACGCTGGAACGCAAACAGATCGAACAGTTGCCCGACCGCACAATAGAACGCATCAGTCTGATTCTATTCGATTTCGATCGGGCCGATATCGGTACACGGAACGAACAGATGCTTCTCGCAACAGCACCCAGGCTTACCGAAAAATCCACCATTCTCGTACGCGGGTATACGGACGCAATAGGGAACGAAGAGTACAACCGTGCATTGTCGCAACGACGAGCGGCTGCGGTGAAGGAAAAATTGCAGACGTTGGTTCCGGGGCGATCTATTCGATCCGAAGGTCTCGGAGAATCGGTGCTGTTATTCGATAATACATATCCGGAAGGACGTTTTTACTGCCGCACCGTACAGATACTCGTAGAAACCATCAAGTGAGGATGTCATGAAACGTTCGCCCATCTATGGAGTATTGATGCTCCTGCCCATCGTGTTCTGCTCTTGTCTGAATTACGAACAGCATACCATACTCTCGGAGAATGGTTCAGGCAGCATGGAAATCCATTACTGGATAGAGGAGAGTATTCTGAGTTGGATGGAGGGGGGCAAGCTTTCGTTCACAGAAGACAAGGTTCGCGAACAGTATGAAGGTGACGGTGTGTCGGTGCAGCGCGTCGAAATTACAACCGAGGCTGCGGACTCGACTCGTCACGTCCGAGTGTCGTTGAGCTTCGACAATATTGCCGCGCTCGCTGGTGTGCGTGGATTCAAAAACAATTCCTTCGAGTGGATGCGTGAAGGAGACGTGTATCGTTTCGAGCATGTGCTCGGCCCCACGAACAACTCGGACGACTCGTCGCTTGACCAATTCACCGTGCGTTACAGTTATCGCTTTCCGGGGGAAATACGCGAATCGAACGCTGTTCGTATCGATGAGAGTACTGCACTCTGGGAGTATAAACTCTCGGATCTGGGTCGCGAGCATGTGATGACAGCGGTTGTAATCGCGAAAAGTGGAAGCAACACACTGTGGATAGTAGGAATTCTGGCAGTCGTACTCGCACTTGCCATGCTGTTCAGGGCTATCAGGCGTAAGCAGCAGCGTTCAGAGTAGTGAGGACACGAGTATTCCAGCACTCGGCATTCTGTACGGTATGCAAAAGTCCCATGTTACTGCCTCATGCTCCCGTCAGCTATCAGGCTACGTAGCTCTGCATCTCAGCGGGTGCAGGCAATCATGATGTGCTCCGTTGTTTCACACGGATGGTTGCGGAGTCAAGCTCTGCGAGCCTCCCGAGATTCCTTACGTGATGTTGTAGTTGCATACCGTTGCAGAAGGGCTTGCTTCATCAACGTATTGCGTAAAACTACTGCGTAGTGGTGCAATACAAAAAAGCTGCCGTTGTTCGTGCGGCAGCCAGTTTCATGAATACGCCTTGCTTATTTAACCAGCATCATTCGCTTGCTGATCAATGTCGATCCAGCACGCAATTGGTAGAAATACACACCACTTGCAAGCTTGTCCGCAGTGAACAAGTAGGAATGGAAACCTGGATCGAGCGCTTCATCCACCAATGTCGCCACAAGCTCGCCCAGCGCGTTCGTCACGACAAGCGATGCATGACGTTTGTCCGGCAGTGCGAAGCGAATCACCGTGGACGGGTTGAAGGGATTCGGATAATTCTGGTATAGTTCGACGGTGGCCGGCAGCGGCAGATTCTTTACATCTGTCGGGTTGCGGTGATCGTCGATGGCGAAGTTCAGTTCCACGATACGATTAATGTCATCGCGACGGCTGTACGTCATTGTCATGGGCATGATCAGACTGGGCTTCGCTGGAGAGAAATGGACATTGTACGAGTATTCGGGATTATCCGCGTATATGATGTAATTATCCGGATCCAATCCAGTGATGGAGTACCAGCCAGTGCTGTCTGTGATCGCGTAACCGACAATACTGCCGTCGTGTTCACGCTCAGCGAAAATCAGCGTACCCGGAACGGGAGTTCGCTTGTTGCCTTGACGTAGCACGACTTGGCCGTAAAACGTGCCAATACCGTTTTTGACAACGCTTTGCAAATGAAAATCGATGTTTTGCACCGTTCCGAGCGGAGCGATTTCCTCGCTCTCGATGAAATTCGTTCGGCCGCCGGAGGAATGGAAGTACTGCGGCGCCAAGCGCGAGTCCATGGGGATTGCTAACAGGGCTGTCGGCGGGGAATCGGACAGATTGTCGAAACTGAACACACCGTTCGTATCGGTGACCGTGGAGTAGTATTTCCTGAATGTATGACCGCCACCAGCGCCGCGCTTCAATTCGGAGTCGATGAGCACTATCGTTGCTTGCTTGACTATTCCGCTAGCTTGACCGTACACCTTGCCCATCAACGTGTTTTGCGACGAACCCGCTTTCGGTAAGGTATAGGTGAGTCTGAGCCCGTTTTCAACTCGGAAGGCCCTGGCCTCCATGGCATTCGTCTGATCGCTGTTGAATGTGCGGAGGTGCTTGTCTTCTTCGACAACGGTGTAATAATCATGACCGACGGGGAGCATGCCGATGAATTCACCATTGAAATCGGTGAAAACCGCCGTATCAATCACGGACTCGCGCCAACCCGGGGAATTTTCCTGCCAGAGCATGTTGATGCGCGTTGTGTCTCCGATATGGATGAAATCCTCTTTCCGGATGAAATTCACTTTCGCGTTGTTGACGGGATTGCCTTGTTCGTCCGTCACGCGTCCATGAACCGGACTGATGACACCGATGTTCGGCATGAGGTAGAAATCATAGAACAACGTAGAATCCTGAATAAGAACTCGTTCCCAAGCAGTATGTATCGTAGGTTGATTTATGTAGTACTGGGGAGCGTACTCATTTGTCGGTCCCTGTGCGTAGGCGTAAATCCGTCCGGCCTGGACTTTATTGAGTTGGAAATACCCCATGCTATCTGTCACAGTCTGATAACCAAGATTGCGTCCTGTTCCGATTTGCCAGAAACGGACTGTGCTGCCGGGCAATGGATCGCCCATGTTCGTTCTGACGAAGCCACGAATCGTGCCCGGCCGGTCTGCGACAGTGATGCTGAATTCCTGATACGCATGCGCTCCGGTCGTGTAATCGGCCACTTGCAGTGTGATGTGCGCCTGCTGCACCTTGCGAGGAACCCAGAACAAGTAACTCGTAGGCCCCGCGAGATTGATCACGGTCATATCCTCGGGTATCTCCCCGATTATCGAATACACATGGTTTTTCCTATCACCACCGCTGGCTTCCAGAATATAGAAATACTCCTCACCAACGAGGGCCGTTGTTCGAGGAATGGAAGTGAATCGCAGATTCCCTGGTGGCGGCAAGGCGGTAATACTTGTGAATGCGGTTTCATAGCGGTTGGCCGAGTACACAGCCACGACGGCATACTTGTAACTCGTGCCCGTGACTACTGTGACGTCCGTGAATTGCACCGCAGTTGGTGTGTATATCTGCGCGATAATCAGATCTGCAGAACGGACCCCTCTCCAAATCTCATAGCTTGAAGGTAATTCGCCTTTCGGCGTCTCCCACCGGAGCACCACGTGGCCGTCATGATTCACCACGGCCTGCAGGTTCTCCGGCGCACCGTTTTGCGAATAGGAGATCGTTGCGGCGAGCAACATCGTGATCACTATGTGGAAGAAACGCTTCAATGGATACCGTAACTATTGATGATCATAAGGCAAATGTACTTCTTTGTCACGAAGAATGCAATGCTATTCGTGCCCATTGCAGCTAAATCACAAATAATAACGTTCAATTATCGTGCCAGTTGCCGAATATTTGAAAATCTAGCAGAAATGGCATGTTCGGAACGGATCGACGGTATATTGACGCCAGTATTCCGGCAAACGGCGGAATACTGACGTCACATCATCCCGAGTTTCTTCATTTTTTCTATGAGCGTGGTTCGTTTTACGCCAAGCACTCTCGCAGCCTCGGCCTTGTTTCCCTCGGTGTATTTCAATACGTAGGCAATGTGCTCCTTCTCGACTTCCATGAGAGTGTTGAGACGTTGCGGTTTTCGCAGCGAGACTTCGAAACCCGGTCGTCCTGCGCTGTCTGCCTTGCTGATGGAGAGATACTCCTGAGGCAGTACTTTCGTTGTCAGCAATTCTTCTTGCGTTTGCGCAATCATCCTGTTGACGAGATTCTCCAGTTCCCGCACATTTCCCTGCCAAGGCAGTTGTTGAAGGTAATCCGCCAATTCCGTCGATACGCCACGCACTGGTGTCGCGTGCTTCTCCTTGAATTTGCTCACGAAGTGCTGTGCCAGCAAGGGAATGTCGCTGCTTCTGTCGCGCAGCGGAGGTATGGTGATCGGTATCACGTTCAGTCGGTAGAACAAATCGCGCCGGAAACGGTTGTTGTTGATTTCGCTTTCCAGGTCGGTATTCGTTGCGCAGATAATTCTGACGTCGACCGTACGCGTGTGTGTTTCACCCACTCTGCGAAATTCACCCTCCTGCAATACGCGCAGAAGTTTCGCCTGGAATGCCAGACTGGTGTTGGATATTTCATCGAGGAACAACGTGCCCTTGTCGGCCTCTTCGAACAATCCGGCTTTGTCCATGACGGCACCCGTGAAGGCACCGCGTTTGTAACCGAACAGCTCGCTTTCAAGCAAGGTATCGGGCAATGCACCGCAGTCCACGGCGACGAAGTGCTTCACTTTTCGTGGTCCGTTGTAGTGTATCGCTTTCGCGATCAGTTCCTTCCCGGTACCGCTCTCGCCGTATATCAGAACGCTGCTCTCGCTGTCTATCGCTGCTTGCGTTTCGGCGAACAGCTTCTTCATCGGTGCGCTGTTCCCGATGATGTTCTCGAAGCCGAAGCGCTGCTCCACTTCGCGTCTCAAGTAAATGTTCTCCTGTTTGAGTGCTTCGTGCATGCGCGCGTTTTCTATGGCTATTGTCGCGAGATTCGCGAAAGCTTCGAGAAAGTCCGCATCGATTTCCGAAAACGACATCGTCGAGGCCGCGTCGCTGCGCGAATCGACATACACAGTTCCGATGATGTTGTTTTTCGAACGCATCGGCACGCAAATCAGGGAATGAATGTTGAAATTCACAACCGAATCGCGTTTGCTGAATGCGTCATCAAGCGAGG
>Ga0209498_1002147_pt1 | contig 12016 bp, 10 predicted proteins | sample WalLakDeSediment_FD_184131 | JGI IMG/M metagenome (GOLD analysis project Ga0209498, IMG submission 184131) | Lake sediment microbial communities from Walker lake, Nevada to study Microbial Dark Matter (Phase II) - Walker Lake 11/02/13 Deep... | ecosystem: Environmental > Aquatic > Freshwater >...
AGAGCGGCTGGGCGAAGATGCCGAGGTCACCTTCGAGACGACGAAAATCTACGCCTGGGGAGATGACACCAGCGGCGATGGGCAGCGGGACCTCGTTCTGATATACGAGATCATCGATCCGCTGGGCGGCGACCGGCAATGGCTCAAACTGGAAGATATCCCCCAAACGCTCATTGACGCCACCGTAGCCCTGGAAGATCGCACCTTCTGGACCAATCCCGGCTTTGACGCCCGTGGCATTGGTCGCGCTTTCTATGAATTTGTCATCCTCGGCGGTGACATTCAGGGCGGCTCCTCCATTACCCAGCAGCTAATCAAGAACAACCTGATTGAACCGGAGCGGCGCATCGTTAGCGCCGAGGTCGACTTTGACGACTACCGGCGCAAGGTTGAAGAGCTGCTGCTGGCCCAGGAAATCTCCCGTGTCTACACGAAAGAGCAGATTATGGAGTGGTATTTGAATACCAACTTCTACGGCAATCTGGCCTACGGGCTGGAAGCCGCGGCGCGCGTCTACTTCAACAAACCGGCGGCACAGCTAACGCTGGCCGAAGCAGCGATGCTCGCCGCCATTCCCCAATCGCCGGCTCTGAATCCCATTGATAATCCGGAACAGGCTAAAATGCGCCAGGAATTGACCCTGGAAGCGATGCTGCGCGATGGCTACATTAGCCGGGACGCCATGGCTGCCGCCAGATTCGCGCCCTTGACGGTGTCACCGGGTATTGAAGACCGGTTCGACATTATCGCCCCCCATTTCGCCCTTTATGTACGGCGGGAACTAGAACGACGGTTCGGTCCGCAGCAGGTACTGCGCGGTGGTCTGCGGGTCTACACCAGCCTGGATCTGACTATGCAGCGCCAGGCGGAATGTCTCGCCCGGGCTCACGTTGGCCGCTTGCAAGGCGCGTTGACCATCGATCTGGCCGTCGATGAACTGGCCGCCTGTCCGGCGCTAGACTTTCTGGCGCCACTGCGGCCGGCCGACGTCGGCGTCGATCACAACGCGACCAATGCCGCCCTGGTAGCCGTTGATCCCCGCACCGGCGAAATCAAGGCAATGATGGGCAGCCTTGACTATTGGAATGCCAGCATTGACGGCTCATTTAACGTGGCGGTAGACGGGCTGCGCCAGCCGGGGTCAGCTTTCAAGCCCTTCACCTATCTAACGGCGCTGAGCCAGGGCCATACGGCCGCCAGCATGGTCCTGGACGTACAAACTGACTTTGGCTCGCCGCTGGACGGCCTGGTCTACGTACCGCGCAACTATGACGGCCAGTTCCGCGGCCCGATGCGCATCCGCACCGCCTTGGGTAACAGCTATAACGTGCCGGCGGTGCAGGTAATGAGCTGGGTGGGTGTGGACAACGTCATTCGCACCGCCCGCAGCATGGGCATTACCAGTCTCGATCAAGGTCCCAACCGGTATGGCCTCTCGTTAACCCTGGGTGGCGGTGAAGTTCGCCTGCTGGATATGGTCTACGCCTTTGGCGTGATAGATAACATGGGCGTGATGATTGGCCAGCCGGTACAGCCAGCGGAGCAGCGGCTGGGCTTTCGCAGTCTCGATCCGGTGGCCATCTTGCGCGTTGAGGATCGCCAGGGCCGTTTGCTATACGAATATAACCAGCCGGAGCGGCGCGAGATATTGACGCCCCAGCTGGCGTTCATCATGAATGATATTCTGGCAGACCGGTCCGCCCGCTGTGCCGGTTTTGGCTGCCCGAATGCGATGGAGCTGCCCGGCAACCGGCCGGCGGCGGCCAAAACCGGCACCACCAATGACTTCCGCGACGCCTGGGCCGTCGGCTACACCCCGCAGCTGGTCACCGGTGTCTGGGTGGGCAACAGCGACAATGCCCCCATGCGCAACGTGCCCGGCTCCAAGGGCGCAGCCCCTATCTGGCAGGCGTTCATGGCCTGGGCGCTGCAAAATGAACCGGCGCAGGGTTGGCCCCGACCGGAGGGCATCATCGAAATGCCGGTGTGCGACATTTCTGGCCTGCTGCCCACGCCTCACTGCCCGCGGGTCAACGAATATTTCGTCATGGGCACGCAGCCCACGGTTTACGACAACATCTTCCAGGAGTTTCGCCTGAACCGGGAAACAGGCCGGCTGGCTACCATTTATACACCACCGGAGCTGATCGAAACCCGCATTTATCGCATTTACCCCGAACAGGCGGCCGACTGGGTTCGCCAAAACGAGATCGAGCAGCCGCCCAACGAATATGACACGATCAATGTTCCGGTTACCGCCGGAAACGCGGCTATTCTGTCGCCACGGCCGTTTGCCTTCGTCAATGAGCAGGTAGAGATCATGGGCAACGCTTACAGCAATGATTTCGCCTATTACCGGCTGGCCTATTTTGCCGGCCTGACGCCGACCAACATATTGACCATTGCCGACAACGTTACCGAGCCACGCGAGAACGATCTCCTGGCCGTTTGGGATGTCACCAACCTGAACGGCCTGTTCACCCTGCTGCTCACAGTAATGCGGCACGACGGCACCTTCGATGAGGTCAGCCTGCCGGTCACGGTAGACAACACCCCGCCAACAGCTCAAATCGTCTTTCCGCTGCCCAACCAGAATATCTTCACCGATGAAGATTGGGTCTTTGTGCAGGCCCAGGTGAGCGACGATATTTCGGTGGAGCGAGTGAACTTTTTTGTTGACAATGCCGGGGTACCCTTTGCCGTGGTAACAGTACCGCCTTACACCGCCCGTTGGCCGATTCGGGGAGCCGGCTGCCACACCTTCCGGGTGACGGCCGTGGACGCCGCCGGTAACAGCAGCGACAGCGCGCCGGTCAGGGTCTGCCTCGTCAACCGGTAAGAGGACACAGATTTTACGGATTGGCACAAACAAAAATCCGTGTCCAGCTGTTAAATCTGTGCCCGAATTACCGCCTTCACGCCGGGTTCACGATGATTTTACGGAGCCCATACGGACGCCATGGGATGGCTGGCGTATGCTTAACTGTATGGTTGATTCGGTCCCCCTACGCCCTTATGCTCCCGCTCAGGCCATGCCTGGCATTTTGATCCTGGACGTAAACGGCACGGTCATTTTCGCCAGTGATGAGGCGGCAAAGTTGTTAGACCGGCCAGCAGCAGAGCTGGCCGGTATACCGGCCGTCAACCTCTGGCTCAACATGGATCATCCACAGCGCTTTGGTCTACCCATCATCGTCGATCGACGGGGACGGCCGTTGCAGACCCTCTTCATCCCTCTCAGCGCCAACCAGCTCTACCCAGATAATCCCCCACTCACTCTGATCATGATGCAGCCCCAACCTGAGCCGGGCTCTCACCCGCCCCAACTGGAGCAGTTTGTTGCTCTTGGCCGGCAAGCAACGGCCGTGATGCGGGAATTGGACGCCCCCCTACACACTATCGTCAACGCCTGCAACGATCTGTTGCGGCAAATCGCCGACGACGAGCTCGACGCTGACCAGCTCCTGCACTACATCGGCCTCATTGACCAGAACGCTTGGCGCTCCATGCGCCTGGCCCAAATGCTGCACCGGCCTGAGACTGTCGCTGACCTGGCGATTTAGCAGGCTCAAGAAATATTGGTGAAAACGGCCGTCACCAGTCAGCTCGGGATGAAAAGAGGTAACCAGCCAGTGGCCTTGTTGGGCGGCTACGGCCGTGCCGTCAGCCAGGTGGGCCAGAATGGTCACCCCTTTACCAGCAGAAACCAGTTTCGGGGCGCGGATGAAAACGGCCGGAAACGGTCCGGCGCCATTGCTGCTCAACGGTGTGAGCGCCGGCACCGGCAAATCTACCTCGAAGCTATCAACTTGCCGGCCAAACGCGTTGCGCTCAACCACAATATCCATCAACCCTAGCAGCGGCTGATCCCGGCCAATATCACGGGCCAGGAAGATCATGCCGGCACAAGTACCCCAAACCGGCTTGTCTTGTGCAAACTGGCGCAGCGGCGCCATCAAGCCATACAGTTCGGCTAGCTTGCCAATCGTGGTGCTCTCACCGCCAGGGATGATCAGGCCGTCTAAGCCCTCTAAATGGGCCGGCAAGCGGACTTCGACGGCCGTGGCTCCTAATGCCTGCAAAATCCTGACGTGTTCAACAAAAGCGCCCTGCAGCGCCAGCACACCAACCAGAGGGGGAGAAGGCGAGAGGGGGAGAGAGGGCGAAGGGGAGTCTCCCTCTCTCCTTGTCTCCTTGTCTCCTTGTCTCCTTGTCTCCCCCTCTCCCTGTTTCCTTGTCTCCATAGCTTCCCTACCAGCCCCGGACGGCCAGTTGTTCTTCTTCGGGCAGACTGCTGACGGAGATGCCCACCATGGGCTCACCCAGATTTTCACTGATGCGGGCCAGGATTTCCGGATTGTTGTAATGGGTCGTGGCCTCCACAATGGCCTTGGCCCGCCGCGCCGGATCGCCGCTCTTGAAGATACCGGAGCCGACAAAGACGCCATCTACCCCAATCTGCATCATTAACGCGGCGTCAGCCGGAGTGGCGATACCACCGGCGGCAAAGTTAACTACCGGCAAACGGCCGAACGCCTTCGTTTCCGCCACCAGTTCAAACGGCGCGCCAATATTCTTGGCGTAGCTCATCAGCTCCTCATCCGGCATGAGCTGTAAACGGCTGATTTCGCCCAGCACGGTACGGGCGTGGCGCACCGCTTCTACCACGTCACCCGTGCCCGCTTCCCCCTTGGTGCGAATCATGGCCGCCCCCTCGCCAATGCGCCGCAGCGCTTCACCCAGGTTACGGCAGCCACAGACAAAGGGGACTTTGAAATTGTGCTTGTAAACGTGATGCTCCACGTCGGCTGGGGTCAGCACTTCGCTCTCATCAACGTAGTCCACGCCAATGGCCTCCAAAATCTGGGCTTCAACGAAATGACCAATGCGGCACTTGGCCATAACGGGGATGGAAACAGCCTGGATAATCTCCTTGACCAGGCCGGGATCAGACATGCGCGCCACACCCCCCTGAACACGGATATCGGCCGGAACGCGTTCGAGGGCCATGACCGCCACGGCGCCCGCTTCCTCAGCAATGACCGCCTGCTCCGGGGTGACTACATCCATAATCACGCCCCCTTTCAACATCTGGGCCAGACCACGCTTTACTTTTATGCTGGCCACTTCTTCTTCAAACTGTCCATTCTTGCTCATAACCAAATACTCCTGTTTTGAGATCGCGATTACCTGATCTCAAAGATTGGGCCCAATCTAAGTCAATCTAAGTGCGGCGCTTACGTAGAACGCCATAACTAGACAACATCTGTCTACTAATTTGATTGTATGGTTTCGATCAGGGGAATACAAGCAAATTGGCTCTATCAGTTTCGCCTCTAGTCGGTAACAATAAGGCCACTTTCAGTTTGCCGGTGTCCGCTCAGCTCATTGTCGCTTTTCCAGCACCAGCAGGTGAGAAATGCCAAAGATGGCCAAGGGCGTACTCTCAGCAGCATACAACACCCGCTTTAGCCACCGCCCGAATCGAGGCCAGCGCCGTTCAATGTTGTCATAGCCGCCAAAGATACGGCCGTGATAGACAATCTCAAAAGGCAGGCCAACCAACAGGCGACGCAAGCTGCGGCCGGTGTAGGTGCGGACATGCGGCGCCAGCCGGTTGCGCAGCGGGTCAGGCAGGTAGTTGACCAGGGGAATATTGCCAAAGTGGTAACGGCCGCGCCAGAAAACGCCGTGCTGCTCCACCAAATACCAGCGGTTAGGGCAGAAGATCAGCACCCGTCCCCCTGGCTTCACCACCCGGGCCATTTCCGCCAGGTAGGCAGCATCATCGGCCACGTGCTCCATGACCTCATTGCTCAAGACGAAGTCAAAGCTGTTACTGGCAAAAGGCAGCGACTCCCCCACGCCGCAGACAATGCCGGTCGCCGTAGGCAGCGCCTGCACCGCCCGCTCCAGCTCGATTTCCAGGCCGAAGCGCTGGTCGCTGTAGGGCTCCAGGGCTTGCAGATAGGTGCCTAAGCCACAGCCGTTGTCCAGGATACGGCCGCTCAAATCCCCCCACTGCCGGATCATGCCCAGCCGCCGATCCTGCCCCGAACGCCAGACGTAGCCCGGTTCACCGCGCAAGGCCGCTTTATCAGAATGGGTCATGATTCCTGAAAGGCGCTTCCGCGAGGCGCTACATTGACAATCAGAACAATCAACCGATCGTCTTTGATCGCGTAGATTATGCGCCAATCACCAATCCGCAGGCGATAAAAAGCCCCGCCCACCAACTGCTTGCAACCAGGGGGACGAGGCTCAACGGCTAATGAGTCAATCGCTTTGGCGATGCGGTCTAGAAGATCGCGCGGGAGCCGGCGCAAGGACTTTTCCGCCTTGCGGCTGACGACAATCCGCCATCCTTCAGAGTCACTCATCCAGCCGGCCTTCGCTAACGAGTTCAGCTCTGACCGCTAGCCAGGGGCGCGCCGTAGTCGGATCGTCCTCCCAGACGCGGAGAGCGGCTTCCGCCTCGCGCGCATCCCGCATGTCTTCGATAATCCCTTGGATGGCGGCGAAGTCCTGAAATGAGATAACGGCGGCCGTTGGTTTGCCATACCGTTCGATAATGATGCTCTCTCCGGCCACGGCAGCATCAATGATGTCACGCCACTGATTACGGGCCTGCTCACTAGAAACAACTTTGGTCAACATCATTACCACCTTTTCTGTAAGGACTGTACGATTCTTACGGCATTACCATTAGTCTAGAGATAAGGTGAAGATTTGTCAAGTTAGGCTGCGGCCAACAATTCGTCATATTTGCGGCGGATTTCCTGGATGTCCTGCCAGGTGAGCGCCTTGGGCGAGCCGGGACTGCGGGAGGGGTTACGCAGCAGGTAGGCGGGGTGGAAGATGGGCATGACCCAACGGCCGTGCCAGGCCCGCCACTGCCCCCGAATCTTGGTAATCCCCAGCTTTTCATCCAGCAAGGATTGGGCGGCCACGCCGCCGCTTAGCACAATGACCACTGGCTCCACGTGGCGGATAATTTCCAACAAATAAGGCTTGTAATAAGCAATCTCGTCCGGCGTTGGCTTACGCAGCGGCTTACCATCGTCGCCGGGCGGCAGGCGAAAGACAGCATTGGTAATAAAGACATCTTGCTCCGGATCCAGCTTGACGGCTTGCAATATCTGATCCAGCAGCTGCCCTGAACGGCCGACAAACGGCTTGCCCAGGCGATCTTCTTCGGTGCCGGGCGCTTCGCCGATAATCATGAGTCGGGCTGCCGGATTGCCGCGATAGATGACCATATTTGTCCCGGCCGGGAATAAGGGATCATCTTCCAGCTTCATCATCGCCGCTACCAGTTCGCTGAAGCTGTCAAAGCGGGGCGGTTGTTTATCAAAGAGTGATACTTGCATGGGTAAACCTTACATGATGAACCAGGCCACCAGTCTAACCAAAAGCAGCCATCATCTCCCGGAGCGTCTCGGGCGACGGCCGTAATTTCTCCGCCGGCAGCGCCGCCAGAGGTTCGGCCGGCAGATTGCTCACTTCAGCCAGTGACGGCCGCGAGCTGTCATAATAAATCAACCCGGTAATAAACTCCCGCTCATCTTGCGCCATCTGCAGCCGTTGCAGGGCACCCATTTTGTCGGTCGGGTCGTAATCATGTTCCACTTTGCGGAGCTGAATTTGCGAACCGTCGTGCATTTTGACTGTGCGCATTTCGCCCGGCTCGTAATCGTCAATGACGATTTCCTCTTGCTCCGGCACAAAGCCGGGGGCGACAAAAGCGATTTCGTGCAGCGGGTCCTGGTTTTCCTTGCCCCAACTGTAGCTTTTGGTGGAATCGTCCCGGTTGTTGAAGGTAACGCAGGGGCTAATAATGTCCAGCACGGCCGTACCCCGGTGACTCAAGGCCGCTTTGAGCAGCTCCCGCACCTGCTTGGGATCGCCGGAGAAGGAGCGGGCCACAAAGCCACAGCCAGCAATAATGGCTTCCAGGCAGAGGTCGGCGGGCGGGAAGTCGTTGCGGCCGGCATATTTGAGTTCCTGGCCGTAGTCGGCCGTGGCTGAGAATTGGCCTTTGGTCAGGCCGTAGACGCCGTTATTCTCGACAATGTAGACCATACGGACGTTGCGCCGCATCATATGCTTGAATTGGCCCAGGCCGATGCTGGCGGTGTCGCCGTCGCCGCTGACGCCGATCGCCAGCAGACTCCGGTTAGCAGTCAAGGCGCCGGTAGCCACCGAGGGCATACGGCCGTGCAGGGCATTAAAGCCAAACGACCGTCCCAAAAAGTAAGCGGGCGACTTGCTAGAGCAGCCAATGCCGCTCAATTTGACAATCTCATGCGGCTCGATACTTAGCTCATAAGCCACGGAGATAATCTGGCTGGAAATAGAGTCATGCCCACAGCCCTTGCACAGCGTCGAAGCGCCTCCCTTATAATCGGCGTAAGCCAGCCCGACGGCGTTTACCCGTTCATTCGCTTTTGTCGTCATTTTCAATCCCTTTTAACCACAGATTTCGCAGATTGGCGCAGATTTTTGTCTTAATCTGCGAAATCTGCGGATCAATCCTTTTGGATCGCGTCAACCAGCCAGCGGGCGGTCAGAGGCAGGCCATCCGAGTGAGTCAGCGGCTGCAATTTCGTGGCCAGGTCAGGCAGTTCCATTTTCAGAATTTCGCACAGCTGTCCGTCCCGATTCAGCTCAACCACCAGCAGCCTATCATACCGGCTAATGAAGTCGCGCACGTCGCCGTTGATGGGCAGGGCGCGGAGGCGCATGAAGCTGGCCTTAACCCCCGCTTTGGCCAGCCGGTAACGCGCTTCCGTAATGGCATCCAGGCTAGTTCCATAGGCGATAATGCCGATTTCCGCCCCGTCAACCTCATCAATGACCGGCGGCGGCACCAGCTGTCGCGCCGTCTCGAATTTACGCGCCAGCCGTTCCATATTTTCGTGCCAATCTTCCGGCCGTTCACTGTAAACGGCCTGGGGGGTGTGGCCGGTGCCGCGAGCAAAGTAAGCGGCGCGGGGATGGTCATTGCCAGGTAGGGTGCGGTAGCCAATGCCGTCACCATCGACGTCGACGTAACGGCCGTACCCCCCATTTTTTACGCGCTCGGCAACTTCAGCGGCCGTTAAGACCTTTCCCCGTCGCAATGGTTCAGCAGGATAGTCAAAGGGCTTCGCCATCCAGTTGTTCATCCCCAGATCCAGGTCGCTCATCACCAAGACCGGCGTCTGCAGCTGCTCCGCCAAGTCAAAAGCAGTCGTGCCAAATTCAAAACATTCGCCTACCGTCGCTGGCAGCAGCAGAACATGCTTGGTGTCACCGTGACCGAGGAAGTAAGCAGCGATAATATCTCCCTGCGAAGTGCGTGTGGGCAAACCGGTGCTAGGTCCAACCCGCTGAACATCCCAGATAACGGCCGGAATCTCGGCAAAGTAGGCCAATCCAACAAACTCCGTCATGAGGGAAATGCCCGGGCCGGAGGTGGCCGTCATCGCCCGCGCGCCGGCCCAGCCGGCGCCGACAACCATACCAACCGCCGCCAGCTCATCCTCAGCCTGGATGACCGCGCAGCTCACTTCGCCCGTCTCCGAATCGCGCCGCAGCCGGGGTAAATAGTCGTTTATGGCATCTACCAGACTGGTGGAAGGGGTGATGGGATACCAGGAGACCAGCGTTACGCCACCAAAAATTGCGCCCAGGGCGGCCGCTTCATTGCCGGTGACCAAGATTTGCCCACCGGTTAAATCGAGCGCCTCAACAGCATAATCGTCTCGCTTTTCGATGTTTTCGGCTGTCCAATCGTAGACCAGGCGCACGATGTCCATATTTTGGGTCACCAGCTTTTCCCGGCCGCCAAAATGAAACGTCAACGCCTCTTCAATTTTCTCCAGGGATATGCCTAACAGTTGGGCCACGGCGCCAACGTAGACCATATTGGCCATATAGTCGCGCAGCTTGCCGCGCACGTCGGCCTGACGGAGAAATGTGTTAACCGGTATGCCATAATTGGTGACATCATCCCGCAGCGGCACGTCGCGCCAGTCGTCGTTATAGATGCAAACGCCCCCGGCCGGCAGCGCCGCTACATCTTCCTTTACCGTGGCCTGATTAAAGGCTACCAGCACCTCAGATGTGTGCCGACGAGCGGTAAACCCTTCGTAGCTTACCCGAATATGGTACCAGGTAGGCAAACCCTGAATGTTAGACGGGAAGATATTCTTGCCATTCACCGGAATACCCATCTTGAACAGGGCACGAAGAAGGGCTAGGTTGGCGGTCTGGCTGCCGGTGCCGTTGGCCGTGGCGACAACCATCGAAAAGTCGTTGGTAACAGTCATATATTATCCAGTGTGGGGAACTATTAGCTATTAGCCATTAGCAATGAGCTCATTCTTGGGCGACATACATCTCAAGCGAGCCACAAGCTAACGGCTAACAGCTCGAAGCTAACAGCTAAGCTAGCTTCTCTTTCATGTAGTGGACCACATCGCGGAAGGAGATAATGCCTTCCGGTTGGCCAGCTTCATCTACTAGCGGCAGATGGCGGAAGCCGTGCAGCGACATCAGATGCAGCGCATGCTTGATCGGCGTCTCCTTGGTTAAGCTGCGCGGATCGCGGGTCATAAACTCAGCGATGGCCGCCTGCGTCAAATCTTCGACCTGGCCGGCCACCCGCATGAGCACATCCCGTTCCGTGAAGATGCCGCTCAGGCGGCCCGCTTCATCAGTGACCAGCAGGCAGCCGATATTGTGCGTGTTCATCAACCGCAGGGCGTTGGCCAGAGAAGTCTGAGCCACAACCGTAATCGGCACCTTGGGCTGTAAAGCTGTCACCATCGCCTCATCCAGGATGTCCTGCACCGCACTGGGCTTGTCGCCATTCTGGTCAAGCGTGTCGATGTACTCGTCGTCCAGGTAAGAGGGGACACGGCCGCTGATATGTCCTTCCACGTCAGCCGATGCTTTCACCTCCCACAGGTCAGCCGAGCGGTACAATTTATTCAGATCGGGCTCGCGCTTCGAGCGGGCCTCGGCCACCTGGTTCATCAGCTCATCGGTGTAAATTGGTCGCTCGACCTGGCGCAAAACGCCCATTGGCGCCGGGAAGTAAGGGTACTCCATTCGGCTCAACATGTAAGCCAGATAGGGTGAATCGGCATAAGCATCATGCACCAGCAGATCTTCCTCACTGACGCCATTGTCCAGGGTGACAATTTCGGGCTGAAGGCCGTTCAGGCGAATGCCCTTGTCGCGATCCTTGCCGAAGATAAGCGGCTGGCCATGCTCCAGGGCAATCATGTGATCATCCCGCAGCTGCCGGTCACTCAGGTCGTCCCATTCGGTGGGGTTGAAAATGACGCAGTTCTGATAGATCTCTACGAAGGACGTACCTTTATGGGCGGCGGCCGCATGCAGCACCTCGCCCAGATGCTTGACGTTGGAATCCAGGGTGCGGGCCACAAAGGTGGCCTCGGCCGCCAGGGCGACGGAAAGTGGATTGAGCGGCTGTTCAATAACCCCCATGGGGGAGGATTTGGTACGGTGCCCCTGGCGCGACGTGGGCGAATATTGTCCTTTTGTCAGCCCGTAAATCCGGTTATTGAACAGGATAATGTTCAGGTTGAAGTTGCGGCGCATGGCGTGAATCAGGTGGTTGCCGCCAATGGAGAGACCATCACCGTCGCCGGTAATGACCCAAATGCTCAATTCGGGGTTGGAAACGGCTAAACCGGAAGCGAGGGTGGGCGCACGGCCGTGAATGCTGTGAATGCCGTAGGTGTTCATGTAATAGGGAAAGCGGCTAGAACAGCCTATGCCCGAGATGAACACGACGTTCTCACGGGGAATACCAAGCTCTGGCATCACCTTTTGCATCTGGGCCAGAATAGCGTAGTCACCGCAACCAGGGCACCAGCGCACCTCCTGGTCGGAAACGAAATCTTTGCGGGTCAGGTTTAGGGGAATTGTGTCTGTACTCACTTTGTCATACTCCAGTTTTTAGTGAGAAGTGAGAAGTGAAAAGTGAAACTCTTACTTCTTA
>Ga0209498_1002148_pt1 | contig 12012 bp, 16 predicted proteins | sample WalLakDeSediment_FD_184131 | JGI IMG/M metagenome (GOLD analysis project Ga0209498, IMG submission 184131) | Lake sediment microbial communities from Walker lake, Nevada to study Microbial Dark Matter (Phase II) - Walker Lake 11/02/13 Deep... | ecosystem: Environmental > Aquatic > Freshwater >...
GCCGGCTCTACCTCGGCCGGTTGGAAGAGCGGGTAGACCTACTGGCGGCTGAGGGTATTGACATTATCATTACCCACCCCTTTAGCGAGGAAGTCCGCAAGATACGGGCCGCCGAATTTGTGCGCCAATTGTGCAGCTACCTGCAAATGAGCCAGATCTGGGGAGGCAACTTCTCGTTGGGCCACAATCGTGAGGGCAATGCTGACTTCTTGCGCCAGATGGGCAGTGGCTGGGGTTTCACCGTCCGGGAGGCGTCCCGGCTGGTACTCTGGCGAGGAGAGCGGGTCAGCAGCAGCCGTATCCGGCAGGGGCTGGCGGATGGGAATATGGATGAGGTGACCGGTTGTTTGGGACGGCCGTATCAAGTGAGCGGCACCGTGGTTATGGGCGACCAGCGGGGACGGACGATTGGCTTCCCCACCGCCAATCTTTATCCCTGGGATGAACAACTTTTGCCGGCCAATGGGGTCTACGCCAGCTACGCCTGGCTCAATGGCCGGCGCTATGCGGCGGCTACCAATGTTGGCGTGCGGCCCACGGTTGATGGCCAGCGCTTGACCGTTGAAGCCCACCTGCTTGATTTCGACGCCGACATTTACGGGGAGCCGATTAGACTGGCGTTCGTGCACCGTCTGCGGAGCGAACGGAAATTTGCCGGGTTAGAGGAGCTGGTCCATCAGATCGGGGCTGACGTCGAGGTTGTGCGCCGCTGGGCAGCTGCCGAGCCAGAAGCGTAACCACCGCTGCCTGAGCCTGTCGCTGCCTGAGCCTGTCGAAGGCCGGCCACGGTCGGTTGAGAGCTAGCCGTTGGAGGGCGAATAGGGAGCGGGCCAGGCTGGGGATTTGTGCACGTGCACCACGCGCCAGCCGTCAGATCCCTTGACCAGCACCCGGCTTTCGTTGTGACTCTGCTGGGTAATCCCCTCCGTCGTGGACAAAGTTAACATAAAAGTGTAACTGACCACGGCCGTATCCCCATAGAGCTGCAGCCGCGGTTCCCATAGATCATACCGGAAATTGCCCTCCGCTTTGGACCAGTTGTTTTCAATCATGAACAGGTGAAAATCAAGTCCGTCCATCCGGTGAGGCGCGACAAACCATTCATAGAGCGATAGCTCGGCGGCCGTGGTGGCCCGATAGGCCTCGGCATCCCGGCTGAAAATCGCCTGCAAATGGCGGTGTACCGTAGCCCAGACGGCCTGCGCTTCACTATTCTCATGAGCATCCATAGAAAAACTCCTAACTGTGATCAGTGACGAACGACCGGTGACGAAGTTGGCCGTTCGTCATTGGTCGTTCGTCGTTCGTCGGTCGTCATTGGTCGTTCGTCGGTCCAAACAGCGCCGCTTCCCGGCGCAGGCGGTGCAGGAACTCCACCGACTTCAAATGGCGCTCCAGAATGTAGGTCAAATAGAAGTGCATCACGGTTTCCAGTTCGGTGTGTAATGCGCGGCGAAGCTGCAGCGCCTGTACCGTCTCCCAGTGACGCGTCTGCAAATAGCGCAGCAGCTTGACGGCCGCCGCTGACACCGGCCGTGCTTTACGGTCCGCCGGCTGGCAGCCGGGGCACAGCAGCCCGCCCAGCTCCGCACTGAAAAATTGATCCTGCTCGGTAATGGTTTCCTGACAGCCCACACAGTGAAAGAGCTGGGGCTGAAAACCGGCCATGGCCAATAGACGGAGTTCGTAAACGCGGGCTGCCAGCAGCCAGTTCTCACTGGTGGCCAACCAACCCAGAGCATCGGCCAGCAGGTTGTACTTGCCCAGATGGGGGTCTTCGTCGGCCGTAAACCGGTCTAGCAGCTCTACCAGATAAGAGGCGTAGGTGGTGCGCACCAGATCGGTGCGCAGGTCGGGATACGCTTCCACCAGTTCCGCCTGGGTAATAATGGCCAGATCCCGTCCCTTGGCCAGCAGAAACTGGGTACGCATGAACAGCTCAACATGACCGGTCTTGCGTGTTTGTGGCTTACGCGCCCCTTTGGCGACGGCTGTCAGCTTGCCATACTCCCGGCTAAAGAGCGTCAACAGCCGATCCGCTTCGCCAAAATCGGTCCGGCGGAGCACAATCGCCTCCGTTCGAAAGGTTCGTTCACGCGACATAGCAGCAAGAAAAAGGAAAGAGCATGAGACAAGCGACCAAAGACCAACGACCAACGACCAATGACCAGACGACTACACGACTACACGACCACATGACTACACGACTACTTGACTACACGACTACTTGACCAAATGTTCCGGTCCAAAATGATCGGGCAAGAGTTGGTACAGGGTAGTTTCGTGGCGGTGGCCGGCGTCATCGACCAGCCAGACCGGTATATCGCGGGCAAATTCCACCAATACCTGGCGGCAGGCGCCGCAGGGTGAGCCGCCGTTTTCAGTGGCTACGGCCACTGCCAGCAGCCGGGCAGCGCCAGCCGTAACTGCTTTGACAACCGCCACCCGCTCAGCACAAAGGGTCAGTCCATAAGAGGCATTCTCCACATTGGCGCCGGCGTAGATACGGCCGTCATCGGCCAGCACGGCCGCGCCCACCTGGTAGCGGGAGTAAGGCGCGTAGGCCTTTTGCCGGGCAGCTGCGGCCGTGGCCAGCAGTTCATCAACCAGCGCGGAGTCAATCAAGGTATTCATGAGCAGATTGTATGCTAACGGCGTGGGTGGAGCAATGGAAATCGCAGCTAATTACACCTGGCGACCCGCATTGGGTTATAATCCCGGTCTCAATCAGGGAAGCACAGCCACCAGCGCTAGTTGTGCCATAGCACTTTAGGACAATCATATGGACAAATCAAACCTGACTTTCACCGACGGTTTCCAGTTTGGCTGCGGCTTTTTCGTCGCCGGACTGGTGTACACAATCGTCATGTCGCTTATCTTCTTCATCTTCATATTTGTTTTCAGTTCAGCCATAACTGGAATGGGTAGGATGCTGTTTTAGCAAAAGAAAAAGCCTCCATTACTGGAGGCTTTTGAGGCTGAGGGACCTGGATTCGAACCAGGACTGACGGAGTCAGAGTCCGCTGTTCTACCGTTAAACTATCCCTCAAGAACGAATCGAATTATGCCACAGTTCCAACGGTTTGCCAACTTCTGGCACCAGCTTAGCGGGCAATAAACCCATGCATTTGGCCTTCAACGCTTACTTCTGGGAACAACCCCATACCGGCAGCGGCCAATACAGCCGCCAGCTCATTTATCACCTGCACCGGATGGTCTCTGACCTGACCATTACCCTCGTTTACCCCCAGCGACCAGGACAACCGCCATTAACGGCCGTCCCCCCGGGCGTGCGGCAAGTGGGCATTCCCACCCGTGCCGGCCACCTGGGTAAGCTGCTCTTCGAGCAGGTCGGCTTTCCCCGCGCCGGCCGTCAGCTTGGCGCCGATCTGCTGCACGTCCCGTATTGGGGGCCGCCCCTGCGCAGCCCGGCGCCGCTAGTCGTCACGGTGCACGACTTAGCCACCCTGCTCATTCGCCAATACCGGTCGGGGCTGCGGCCGCGCCTCTACAATGCCCTGGTGGCCGCGTCTGCCCGGGGCGCCAGCGCTATCATAACCGACTCACAAGCCAGCCGGATGGACATCGAGCGCCACCTGCAGGTTTCGCCGGAGAAGATTTCAGTCATCTATCTGGCTGCTGACGGTGTCTTCCGCCCAGCGCAGAACTCGTTGGTGGATATGGCGGTGCTGCGTAAATATGACCTGCCCCACAGCTACGTCCTCTACCTGGGAGGCTACGATCTGCACAAAAACGTACACACGCTGCTGCTGGCCTACACCTATGTCGCCCAGGCTTTGGGCGAGGATTATCCCCTGGTGTTGGCTGGAAAACGGCCGTCCAAACCCTCACCCCATTATCCCGACTACAACGACTATATCGCCAGCATGGGACTGGAACCTTACGTGCGCTGGATTGGCTTTGTAGACGAAGAAGACAAACCGGTTGTTTACCGCAACGCCAGCTGCTTTACTTTCCCTAGCCGGTATGAAGGGTTTGGCCTGCCGGTATTAGAGGCCATGGCCTGTGGGGTGCCGGTCGTAGCCAGCAACAGCAGCTCACTGCCCGAAATCGTCGGCGACGCCGGTTTCGCCCTGGATCCGGATGACGACCGGCAGTTGGCCGGTTCGATTATCGCCACGCTGGTTCAGGATGAGTTGGCCGCGGAAATGCGACAGAAGGGGTTAACACAGGCCGCCAGATTTTCGTGGGAAAAGACGGCCGCCGAAACCCTGCTGGTCTATGATCAGGTGGTCAACAAATAAGCCGGATTACGGTCTCCCTACCCCTGTAACTCGGCAGACTTAGCCTGAGTCCGGCGCCGCCTTCGACAGGTTCATCTTCGACAAGCTCACCTTCCACAAGCTCAGGCGGCGCCAAGCTCCCCATCCGTTAACGTTTGCGCTAGACCTGCCCCAGGGTCACGGCATCAACAATGCCCACAATCACCGCCCGCACCGGGGCTGTCCGCCGCTTAAGAATTTGACGGGCGCCGTTGCCTTCATCCATGACCAGCACCCGGTCGCCCACGCCCGCCTGCACCACATCCACACAAATGTCATACTGGCCGGTCAAGCGGCCGTCCCCATCCAGCCGGGTAACGATCAGGAGTTTATGGCCGGTAAAGGCTTCGTGCTTCACCGTGGCCACAACCGTACCGGTTACACACCCCACGTACATGCTTAGGCCTCCTCCGCCAGGGCCACATCATCCACCAGACCAACAATGGCGTGATCCACAGGCACAAAGGTCTCCGGCAGTGCCTGGGCCGCTTCCCGGCTGCCCACGATAAAGACCAACTGCTCCGGAGCGGCCTGAGCCGTGGCGTCGGCAGCCACAACCAGATCGCCGACCGGCTGCTGCTCCTGATCCAGCGGCTGCACCAGCAGGAGTTTGATCCCTTGCAGACCTTCATATTTGACCGTCGCTACCACGGTGCCTTTTACCTGGGCAAGCTGCATCTTTTCCTCGATAGGGCGCGATCAGTAAGGGACAAGGCGTGAATAATCAGGCCTTTTCTCTCACGCCGGCGGCCAGCCAAACGGTTCGCCAAAACGGCCGTAGCGGGCCAGGTTCGTCCACATTTCCTCGTGAAGCTGCGGGATAACAATCTGCTGCTGCAACCGGTCACCAACCAGCGGCAGGGCCAGGGCAACAGCTATCTCCACATCGGCCAGAAGACCAGTAAACATCACGATTCCCTTACCGCCCAAGCCATCAGCCAGGCGAAGCTGCCAGAGAACCACTTCGGCCCCTTTTAAACCGGCATCAGCAGCCAATATGGCTGCGGCTACCGAACTGGTTTCAACAATAGCCAGCGCGTCCTGATCACCCCCGGGTCGCTCGCCGCGTAGCGCCGCCACCACCCCCTCATGCACCTGCGGGAGACAAACGAGATCGCGCAAAGCGGCCTGGCCGACTTCCCGGCCGGCGCTGATCGCCTCATCCACGTCAGCCACATTGCCCGTGACCATCACCAGATAATGGCCCGGCTGCACGGTGCCGCTAATGAGCTCGGCCACCGGTGAGCGCTTGACCATGCTGTCGCCGGCCGCAATACCGACGGCAATGCTGCTGAATTCGAGCAGGGCCAGGGCGGGAAAGTTCATGCTGGCTGCCTGACGCGCTGCCAGATGGCCTCGGCCATGCGCCGCACGGCTACCGGTAGGGGCGATTGAGCCGAGGTTAAGCTTAGGGGAATGCCCTGAGCCAGGGCGCGTGACTGGTTGCTGTCATAACCAACTTGAAAAGCAAAGCGCACATTTAGGCCCCGCTCAACGGCCGACTGCGGCAGCTGCGCTTCGGGAGAATGCTGATTCAGTACCAGCAGTTTTTGCTTGACCGGCGCCAATGATTGCTGCAGGCTCTTGGCCGTTTGCATGCTGAGCTGCGCGGAGACCACCTCTGGAGCAACAACCTGTATAAAAACGTCAGATTGACTGATCGCGGCCAAGACAGCTGGGCTCATGACCGACGGCAGATCCAGCACCGTTACGGCCGCTTTTTCACGCAGTAAATTGAGGACGGTCGTAACCAGTTCGGCAGTGGGCGTCGTAACCGGCTGCGGTGCAGCAGGCGCCGGCAGCAGCAGCAATCCTGACTGATGCGCCTGCAGCAGCATACGCAGGCTGTCCCAATCCAGGTTTGCCGGCGAGGGCAGATCCGCCCAACTGGCAGCCGCCTTCAAGCGCATGTGAATGGCGGCCTGACTACCTGACGGCGAAAAATCTACCAGGCAGATCTCCGCCTGGGTGGCCCGTCGCAAAGCGCTGGCAAAATTGACGGCCAGGGTGGTTTGCCCGACTCCCCCACGCAAGCTAAAAAAACTGATCACAAGGCCGGCGCCGGGCGGCTGGCTGCGGTTAGCCGTAACCTGCAGCAAGTTATTCACGCTGACCATCAATTCCTGTGGTGTAACCGGCTTACTAATATAATCATCGGCGCCACTCTTCAGGGCAGCCTGACGATCAACGCTCTGCGCGCGAGCCGTCAAAACGAGGATCGGCAGCTGCGCGGTTTCCTGGTTAGCCCGGAGCTGTTGGCATAGCTCATGCCCGCTGAGGCCGGGCATCATCACATCCACAATCACCAGATCAGGTTTTTCAGACAGAATACCGGCAATGGCCTTGAGTGGCTCGCTCAGCAAGACAGGCTCATGCCCACCCCGCTCCAACATAGTGCCTAACAGGCGCAGAAGTTGTTCATCATCATCCACTACAAAGATTTTGGCCACATGCTACCTCCTGCGGCGACCTTAGATTGGGTCGCTCTTCAAGGTCAAACCGATCCCACCAACCTGATGATTGACAGAAATCGTAACCGTTCAACCACTCCCGTCTGTCGTTGCGAGCGACCAGCGGGAGCGAAGCAATCTCCTGCGCTGCCAGGACGGGGATTGCTTCGGGCTGTCGCTCTCACAATGACAGGGCGAGATGGCTGACATAGAGTTGTGCTTCACTAAAGCTCTTACGACCTTTTGTCGTCTCTTAAGCAGAAAAGGCGCACGCGATCCTTGTGTACCAGAATCACGTCACCACTGTAGGTAATTTCGGGATAGAGTGAGGCCGACGCCTTAGCCGCAAAAATAGGCTGGAACACGCCAATAGATTGAATCAAAACAGCGTGAGGGGTCGGCCGGGATTCATACATGATCTCCCCCTGAATCTCGAATGAAGGCACGGTTACAAAAACGTGGTACTGCCGGCCGCGCTCAAATACAGAGCGAAAGTGCTGTGAACTCATAGGTACACCCTCGCGGCGATTCTGCAATACTACGAAGTTGATATTATTCTTGCGCAAAGAGGCCAGGGCATAACTGGTGATAATCTCCCCCGGTTGATTGATGCGCGAAATATAGGCATCCGTCAGCTCCAGAAAGTCGGAGTTGGGATTGCTCAGTTCACCAGCAACCGTAGTTGTGCCGGTAACAACGACCCGGCCACTAACGCGATAGGCATCGGTAAAAATATCGACGCTAATGAGATTACGCAACGTACTAGAGCTCATCTAATTTGTCCCTGTGAATGGTCCAACAGCTTCAAGCAAACCATTCGATAAGCTAAACTATCCGGAAGGAGTCAACCAGCGTGCAGCGGCGAATCCGGCTAAAACTCCGCGGTCCGGTAATGCCCTCGCCAGTGGGGCTGGCAATGGTGAATGAGCAGTAGCCTTCACCACCGTAGCCCAAACCGGCCAGGTTAGGGCCATTCTTGACAAAGATGGAGCAGTCCATTTCGCGGGCCATGCGGCTGAGATTATCCAGGTTTTTGGAGTGCATGACGGCCGTATGCCGGAAACCATGTTCGGCAGCGACAGCCAGATCAATGCCTTCGTCGGCGCTGGCGACGCGCACCACCGGCATCAGCGGCATCATCTGCTCCGACCAGACAGCTGGATGATCGGCGCTCACCTCGGCCACAATCTGGCGCACTTCCGCGCCCGCCGAAACGCCAATCTCAGCCAGCAGGACGGCCGCATCCTTGCCGATGAAATCCTTATTCATATCCGCATATTGGCGCGGACCGCGATCCTTAACCGTAACCGCTTTCCACAGCCGCTCAAATTGCCAACTGTTTAACCGCACGGCCCCGTGCCGGGTCATCGCCTCAATCAGCCGGTCACAAATGGTATCAACCGCAAAAGTTTCTTTCTCGGTCGTGCAAACGATGTTGTTATCAAAAGAACCGCCAATGACGATATCTCGCCCGGCTTGTTCAATGTCGGCCGTCTCGTCGACAACCACCGGGGGATTCCCTGGTCCGGCGCACACGGCTCGCTTGCCACTGCGCATCGCGGCCCGCACCACGGCCGCCCCACCTGTCACAACCAGCAGCCGCACCCCTCTGTGGGCCATTAGCGCCTGCGCCGATTCCAGCGTGGGATCGGCCACGCCAGTCAGTAAATTAGCCGGACCGCCAGCGCGCCGAATCGCCCGGTTTAACACTTGCACGGTTAAATTGGAGGCGCGTTTGGAACTGGGGTGGGCATTGAAGACAACGGCGTTGCCCGCCGAAACCATCGCAATGGCGTTGCAGATTACCGTGCTGGTGGGATTGGTGCTGGGCGTGAGCGCGCCAATAATGCCATACGGCGCGTACTCCACAATCGTCAGACCCCCGTCACCACTCCAGGCGCCGGGGGCCAAACCTTCTGGCCCCTCGGTCTTGTCGGCATTGAGGAGATTCTTGAGCGTCTTATCGGCTACCCGGCCCATACCAGTCTCGCTCTGAGCCATTTCCGCCAGCACCGTGGCATATTCGCGACCGGCCTGACGCATCTGATCGACCATCTTCTGGCGTATGGTTAGCGGCAGCCGGTTCAGCTGCCGAAAGGCCTCGGTCGCCGCGTGAACCGCCTCATCCAGCGTGGCAAAGAGACCATCCTGGCCAGCCACAGCTGCCGGAGCATCTTCATATCCGGCGGCAGAATGCCGGGCGGCAGAATGCCGGGGTGCAGCCGATGGTATGGGCGCCGCCACTGCCGCTGGTGACCCAATCTCCTGCATCACCCGCTCGATAATGGCTTGGATTTCACTCTCTTTCATGAGCTTTTAGCTTTTAGCCGTTAGCTTGTAGCTATTAGCCATTAGCTAAGGGCTAACAGCTAATGGCTAAACGCTGACGGCTACTTCTGGTATTTGGTGACGCCGCCGACTTCCCAGGTGTCCACAATGGCCATGATAACGGCATCACATGGCCGGTTATCGGTCAGGCGGGTTTGGCGGGCAGAGCTGCCGGTGGCAATCAGCACCACCTCATCCAGCCCGGCGCCGACCGCATCGGCGGCCACCGTAAAGCTGTTGGTGTCCCGGCCGTCACTATCCAGGCGGCTGACAACCAGGAATTTTAGTCCGTCTAAACTGGCTTCTTTCTGCGTGGCGACAACGGTGCCGACCACTTTGGCGAGAAACATGGTCTATACCCCTTCGGGGTAATTGGTAATGGGGTAATTGGTAAATAGAGTTCGCCAACTACCAATTGCTAATTGCCAGTTACCAATTACTCAGCCGCATTCTGCCGTCCCAGCGGGAGAGCTTGATCGACATTGGCATGAGGCCGGGGGATTACGTGTACGGCAACAATTTCGCCTACTTTTTCGGCGCCGCGGCTGCCGGCTTCAACGGCCGCTTTGACCGCAGCAACGTCACCCCGGACAACGGCCGTGACGTAACCGCCACCCGTCTTTTCATAGCCGACCAGCTCAACCCGCGCCGCCTTCACCATGGCATCGGAGGCTTCCACCATCGCCGCAAAACTGCGACATTCAATCATGCCTAATGCGTCTGTCATAATTGTCTCCTCTGTCTAGGGAATTGGTAATTAGCAACCGGTAATCGCCAATTCCCAATTACTAATTACCAATCACTCCGCTTTGCCACTGCTGCTGGTCCGACCACCTACACTTTCAATAGCATCAATGGCCGCTTGATAACCAGCCATGATTTCCCGCTCCTCACCACCAAGGTAAACCCGGCCAAAGCTGCCGAACGCCGTCACTTCCAAAATATTCAAGTCAGCCGCTTTTTCGGCCTCATTGGCAGCCAGGGCAGCGTAAGCTGCGGGCTGAACTTCCATCACGTACATGGTTTGCCCGGCCAGGATCATATGCCCATGCCGCATCCGGTTAATCAGCTGCACCTGATGGGGATCAATATTGCGAATAATCTGGCTGGAAACGACGCGCGGTTTAAGACGATCCGCTTCTGAAACCTCCAGCGCCTGCAAAATGGCCTCACCAGCGGCACGGACGGCCGCCTGACTGCTCGAATGAACCTCCAGCAAGCCATACAGCCGCTCTACAATCTGCAACCCCGGTCGCACTTCGGTAGATTTCAAGGCAATGTCGGTTATGCGGTTGATTTCAATACCCGGCGAGATCTCGATCCAGAGCGAGGCATCACCCGGAAGGGGCAAGAAGCCCCGCGCCACTGTTCCCAAAAAGGCAGCATGCTGGGCCTGCAAACTGTCCAAAAATACATAACTGCGCAGTTCCACGGACACGATTAAATACTCCTTCTCGGCCGCGGCCAATTGGGTTGGCTGGCCAACAATAGCTGCCGTTGGGTGGCAGCCTGCGGCTCCACACCGGAACTGGTGGTCTGGGAGATCAACTGATGCAAATGGGTCAGATAGTCGTCATCATACGAAATCAGTTGACAGACGTCACACACCAGCGCAGGTACGTCGGGAACAATGAGCAAATGGCGGCCCATCTGGTAAAAATAGGGAACAGGCTGCTGCTGGCAGCGGCCGATACGACACCGTTCACAAACAATCATCTGGTTACAGCCTCTTTTACAATGCGAACACCGGCGCTGGCCCCAATACGGGTCGCGCCAGCCTGAATCATAGCTTGAGCGTCGGCGTAGTCACGCACACCACCCGACGCTTTGACGCCCATTTCAGCGCCGACAACGCGGCGCATCAAGGCGACATCAGCCACCGTGGCCCCACCCGGGCCGAAACCGGTAGACGTTTTGACAAAATCTGCGCCGGCCGCTTTGGCCAGCTGGCAGGCAATCACCTTCTCCTCATCGGTCAGCAGCGCCGTTTCAATGATCACCTTGACCAGGGCGTTGCCGGCATGCGCGGCGCGAGTCACAGCGGCAATATCCTCATGAACAGCGCGGTAATCGTGGGATTTGACCGCCCCGATGTTGATGACCATATCAATCTCGGTGGCCCCATCACGGATCGCCTGCTGGGTCTCATAGGCTTTAACCGTGGCCGGCGTTGCTCCCAGCGGAAAGCCGACCACGGTACAGACCTTCACATCCGAACCTTTCAGCAGTTGGGCGCACAGCCGGACGTGGGTCGGATTGACGCAAACGGAAGCAAAATGGTTGGCCCGCGCTTCATAACAGAGCTGGGCAATCTGATCCTGGCTGGCATCGGGCTTAAGTAAGGTATGATCAATCAGCCGGGCCACATTGGTCTCTGTGGGTTGCGTCCCCAATGTAGCCGTAACCCGGGCCGCGCCAGCCTGGACTACCTGCTGCACTTTATCGGCGCAGTTCTGGACGCAAGAGCCATCAGCACAGTTGCAGGCGGCAGCGCCATTCTTAACCGGCGCCGGCTGGCTCAGGCGAAGGAGCACCTCGCGGGTGACCTCCTCAATGATCTGCTCGATGGCGGCTGGAGAGTAGTGGGTCATAAACAGGTTTTATCCACAGATTGCGCAGATTAAGGCAGATTTTTCATCTGTGCTAAGCTGTCCGTTATATTTCTTCTGGTAAGTGAATGACTATCACAAGTACACAAGCAGTACACCAGCCGCTTAACGGCCGTACCGCTTCTCAATTGCCTCAATCTTATCCACGCGGCGGGCGTGACGGCCGCCGCCGAATTCAGTTCGTAGCCAGACCTGCACAATTTGCCGGGCCAATTGGGGACCGATCAGCCCGGCGCCCAGGGTCAAAACGTTGGCATCATTATGCTCGCGACTGTTGACGGCCGTGGCCTGATCGTAACACATCGCTGCGCGGACGCCAGGAACTTTGTTGGCCGCCATACA
>Ga0209498_1002149_pt1 | contig 12007 bp, 10 predicted proteins | sample WalLakDeSediment_FD_184131 | JGI IMG/M metagenome (GOLD analysis project Ga0209498, IMG submission 184131) | Lake sediment microbial communities from Walker lake, Nevada to study Microbial Dark Matter (Phase II) - Walker Lake 11/02/13 Deep... | ecosystem: Environmental > Aquatic > Freshwater >...
AAATCGATACGGGTACCAAAATGGTACATTTTGCTGCAACATCAAGGGTAAGAAAACCTTCATCCTGATTCACCGCAACAGGAGCAAAGTTAGGCATGGTTTAATTTATCTACAAGTTCAAGATACTCTTTTTTGAATATTTAACACCCGGCGCTTTTGCCTTTTTGATGCACTTCTTTTAAATTCGGGTGACTATAAAATGCAAGGAGTACCGGTACAATGAAAAATTCACGTATCTTGTATTTAGTTTTTTTATTTTTTCTCGCCCAGGCAGCCCTGGCTCAGAAAATCGATTATGATCTGGAAACGATGATCAAAAAGCTGCCCCGTCCGGCAACTGTTGAGGCCTTTAATCCCCTCTTTCATCTACCCCCGGTGAATCAGGACACCAGCAATGCCTGCTGGAGCTTTGCCACCATTTCATTTCTGGAATCAGAAATGCACCGTCTTGGTTTGCCATCGGTAAAATTATCAGTGATGTTCCCGTTTTTCCATGCCTATGTGGAGAAAGCCCGCGAGTTTATCCGCACGGAAGGTAAATCACGCTTTGCTGCCGGCGACCTGTTCACCGGAGTTACGGAAATTATCAAGCAATACGGCATTGTACCCGAGCAGGCCTACACAGGATTACTGGATGGCCGCACCACCCATAATCACAAACAACTGGAAGATGAACTGAAAGACCTGATGAACGATGTCAAAAAACTGGAATTATGGGATGAGGAATTCGTACTGCAAAAGGTTCGTAAAATTCTCTACAAGCACCTGGGGGTTCCACCGCAGTCCTTTGAATATGAAGGCAGAATGTACACGCCGAAATCCTTTCTGGCAGAGCGGGTGATTTTGCCCTGGGATGATTATATCCTGGTCACTTCGTTCATGCATGCCCCTTTCGACACCTTTGTTAAACTGGACGTCCCCGATAACTGGGCCCATTATGAGACTTATTTTAACGTACCTCTGGATGTATTTTTTAATGGATTGAAAAACGCCCTGAGAAAAGGCTATTCCGCTGCTTTTGACAGCGATACGGGCGAGCCCGGCCGTATGGGTGAATATGATATCGCTTTCATTCCGGAATTTGACCTTCCGGCCAAATACATCGATCAGAAAGCGCGGGAATTTCGTTTTCAGAATGGTTCCACCACCGACGATCATCTGATGCATATGGTGGGATATACCCGTCATAAAGGCCAGGACTGGTTTCTCGTTAAGGACTCCTGGCGGACGGCCTGGCTGGGTGAGCATCCCGGTTATTATTTTTTCCATGGCGATTATATCCGGCTGAAGGCTCTGGCCTATCTGGTGCATAAAGACGCCGTTCCGGAAATCACCAAACGCATTAAAAAGCCCTGAACTAGAGCATGCTTCGCTATCTGCTGCGGCAGCCCCGCAATGCCTGGAAAGAATTGGGGCTGCTCCACAAAATCGAAATTGTATTCCTGTGCGCCATCCTGCTGGTCTTTTTTTTCGGGCGGCTTTATTCCCTCTATGTGCAATGGTTGATGCGCGATGGGCTGAATGCCTTCCAGCTGGTTGATTACCTGGTGCAGGGGTTTATACTGTTAATATTTGTCAACGGACCATTCATTCTGCTTTATTTAGTCCCCCGCCAGAATAATCTAATTGTTTTGCGCAGCCAGCCCCTCTCGAAAAATCATTTTTTTCAGTTGTACGCTTATTTTTACACCAAATACCAATTGATCACCATCGCCCTGTTTATTGGCGCGGTACTGCCTCTGTTTTTACTCGACCCCCGGGCTGGCGGATTGGGATTGGTTCTGTTCGTGATTTATTATCTGCTCGTATTTTTAATCCAGACTATCTTCGTTTCCCGTCGCCGCTCAAATGGTCATTTTCTGATGTATAATACCCTGCTTTTAGGGGGCTATCTCATTATCCTGATAACCGGTCATTATGTTCTGTTTGCCCCCTTCCTTTTTACAATTCTTTATCTGTTTCTGGCCGGCGCCGTCGCCATGGCTCTGATTAAAAAAATGGATTGGATTCATCCCGAACTCGTTTTCCCCCTGAAATCCAAATGGGATAAACAATCCGTTTCAGGTTTACTGGACTTCGCATCGCTTCCCAAACTGCTTCCGGCTCAAATTCAGGTATTGTTCAACAAGGAGGTTTTGGGCCTCTGGCGGAATCCCTCTTACCGGCGGCTGAAAATAATCACCCTGGTGGTTTTTCTATTGCTTTTGCTGCTGATTCAATTATCGACCCTGCCTGACCGCCATATGTGGATGGCCATCCTTGCCGCTGCCGCCATCTGGATTCATTACAGTCATTATTTCAGTGAGAAATATGTGCAGGCAGAACCACACTGGTTCATGAAGACTTTACCATTCCGCTTCTATCATCTGTGGACATCCAAGTTTCTGGCTGAATTTCTGTTCATCATTTTACTGCTGCTCTGTTTCTGGATTTTTCTCCTGGTCAGCGGGCTTGAGTTATCCGGCCAACTGCATTTAACGGGGCTGCTCTTTCTTTTTGCCACCGTTGTCCTGGTAATCGTCCTTAATTTTCAGATTCTTTTTTTCGATGATCCCCGCTGGTCCGGTCTTGCTTATCATGTGACCATCGTTTTCATACTGTTTCTGTCCATCAGTGATTTTCTGGTGGGACCTCTGATCAGCCTTTTTTTACTGGGTTTCTTTTATTATAAAACCTATCGATACTTTAGAGCCTGAGGTATCCATGATCACATTACAAGAAGTTTCCGTTGAATACGAAAATCTTACCGCCCTTAACCGGGTGTCGGTTCAATTCCCCTCAGGAAAGATTTCCGGTCTGATCGGCCCAAACGGAGCCGGCAAAAGCTCCCTGCTTAAAAGTTGTATGGGACTAATCCCGGAATTCAGCGGAACCATTCGTTTCGGTGAGCACGATTTGCGGAAAAACCGCCACTGGATTAAAGAACATTGCGGTTACGCCCCGGAGGACACGATTCTGCCCTCCTACCTGAAAGGGACAGAACTCCTGGAACTGATCGCCACCCTGCGTCAATCCATCCAGCCGGATGAAGAAATAAACCGGCTCTGCCAATTATTACATTTTGAGGGCAAGGAAAATGACCTCATCATCAATTACTCCCACGGAATGCGCAAGAAGATCTCCGTGGCGGTGGCGCTTGTTGGGAAGCCCGAGTACCTGATTATCGATGAGGCCCTCAACGGATTGGACAGCCTGGCCTTGTTCAGCCTGAAACATGATTTACTAAAACAGGCCAGAGGAGGTAAAACCATCATCATTTCCTCGCACATCTTACCTTTAATCGAAGAGTGGTGCGATCCCATCATGATCATGAACAAAGGCACCATAATCCAGACCTTTACCAAAGCCGAGCTGCACAACCAGCAAGGCCAAACAAAACAGACATTCGATGATATTTTTATCGAACTGATCAATAAATCTTGAAACACCTATTGACTTGAATGAATCCTTTTCATATAATTGGTGTACTTTAGTACATTGATCAGGAGTCCAGTATGAAAACCATTACCCCCCGACAAACCGAAATTCTTGAGACCATTGCCCGGTACATCGGGGAAAAAAGTTATCCACCGTCCTATCAGGAAATTGCCGATCAGTTGGGAATCAAATCCAAGTACGCCATATTGAAGCACATCGATGCCCTGGTTAAGAAGGGCCATCTGGAAAAAGATTCCTCAGCGCGGGCTTTGCGTATCATTGATCCGGAATTCGCTCCCCAGGGCAGTGAACAACCCAATGTACCCCTTATCGGCCGTGTGGCCGCCGGATTTCCCATTTTAGCCCAGGAAAACATTGAGCGCTATGTACCCGTACCGCGGGCGCTGATCCGTTCTGAAGGCCGCTACTTTGCCCTCAAGGTCCGCGGCGATAGTATGATCAATGCCGGCATTCTGGAGGACGACCTGGTGGTAGTAAATTCAACCAATACGGCCCAACACAAGGATATCGTTGTGGCCTTGATCGATGACGAGGTTACCGTAAAGCGGCTGGTGGTTGATACCGGAAAAACCTACCTGAAAGCCGAAAATCCCCTTTACGATGATATTATTCCATCCGGAGAATGGTCCATTCAGGGTAAGGTTGTCGGACTCATTCGCGAGATTCATTAAGCGCCTTTCACATCGTTATGCCCGGGCAGGATTAATCGTAAATCAATGAGGATTATTAATCAGCGAAAATAAGATCGCCCAACATGTAGTTATGAAAAATCCATCGAACAAAAATATGTTTACCATAAAGCCGTTCACTGATCACAACCATGAATTTTACAATATTCCCCTTTTGGGTCAGGTACGTCTAGACGATCCCGGCCAATCCGCCGGTAATTACAGCATTGGCGAACTGATCAACAACATCAGGCAGGATGATGCCCAATCCATATCCCTGCAGGCCATCGATGACGGTTTAGCGGCCATTGGAATACTGCGTGGTGATTTTTTGACGGTTATGCTCAATAAACCGCTCAAAGATAATGATATCGCTGTGGTTTTATTGGGGCGGCGCTTATACATCCGCAAAATTTATTTTATCCGTGACCTGATCCGCCTGGAAACTGCCGCTCCCAGATCATCCCCCCTTATCATTGAACCGAAAACCCCGGGCTTTGAAATTATTGGAAAGGTGACTTCGGTTATTCGGGAGCTTTGATTTTTCACTCAAAAAGACCAATCAGATTACTTTGCGCAATGAGCCTTCTGCATGAAAAACATTGAAATTAAATGACCTCATGACAACATTTTCAGATCGCTCATCCTTTACCGAATCCCCCTGCATCAAGCAAATAAGCAATCTGGAAGAAACTACATACTTGTCCAAAATAGCGGTTAGATTCTTTGACACAAAAACTGATCCCGCCCTATGCGGGATCAGATATTAAATATTTTATTTTTGTATGCCGTGCCACTCCCCCAACCCCTCCCCATTTCCAAAAAGAGAAATGGGGAGGGGGGCACACCTCTCCGGCTTCGTGCACACCTGCAGGGGGTGGGGCTCCTATTCATTTTCCCATCCCGCAAGGGCGTGAAATTCCCCTTCCCTGATACGATCAGGAAGGGGATAGTCCCGAAAGGGATGGCTTTCGCCAGGGGAGGGTTATTTCATAGACTACTCTAACCTTATATGACGTATTTTCCATAATTAGTTAAAATACAATGGACCTTTTAACAATCCATTTTTATTTTAGACAGTAGTGAAAAACCCCATAGTTTAACTAATGCATTCTTCATATTTTTTTCGTATATTTGCGACTTTTAGATGAGCTGTGCACGGTTGCAAGCAGGCTGATCCATGGAATCATTTATTATGCCGGGATCATGGATTATGCAAAGTATTTTTCATCAGCCCGGCAGAGGTTCATGAGAATCATCCTCATTCAATTATCATTGGGTTCGCAGGCTTCTGGCCTAAATTCCCCATAAAACTGTTCATAGAGGGTTCACAATTCTTTTCAAGGTCTTAAATTTTAAGACGACAATGAGAAGCTGTTTGAACCCAAATAAATTAGGAGCGAGAATATGCAGGGTAAACTTCAGGAACTAACCGATAAAGTTTATCAGGAAGGAATTTCCAAAGCCAAAGAGGATTCAGAGAAAATTCTTAAAGAGGCAAAACAACAGGCCGAGAAAATTTTAGCAGAGGCTCGTAAAGAGGCCGAGGCCATCCGCCAAAATGCCGAAAAGCAGTCCGAAGAGCAGCGCCGAAACGTGGAGTCCGAAATAAGACTGGCCTCCCGCCAGATGATCGCCGCTCTGAAACAAAAATTAACGGGTCTGGTTACCACAAAAATGGTCGATGAGCCTATGGGTGAGTCCTTCAATGATGTCGAGTTTATGAAAAAACTGCTCGAGACGGTCGTTTCCAACTGGAAGAGTGATGCGAAAAGTGACCTGACCTTGATGCTTTCCAAAGACTGGCATAAAAAACTTGAGGATTACCTGAAGTCAAAAACCCTGCAGTCATTACACGCCGGCCTTGAAATAAAGACCACAACTGATGTTAAGGGATTCAGTATTGGTCCGGCCAACGGCAGTTTCCGTTTTAATTTTTCCGAAGAAGGCTTTTCCGGTTTCCTGAAAGATTATCTACGGCCGAAAGCCGCCCGTTTTCTTTTTGAAGAGGAATAATCGTGGCCAGAGCCTACTACGCGCTTGTTGCCGGACTTCCTGATTTTGCACTCGACGGCAAGCGTCTGCCCTATTCGACCGAGGAATTCTGGATTGACAGCGATCGGCACCTCCATCCGGATGACCGTTCCTTACTGGGCATTCTGTGTCTGCCGGTGGATAATTACAATGTACTGAATCTTCTGGATGGCCGGGTCAAATCGTTTAAAAGCGGTGGGAATTTCTCCCGTGAATTGCTGGAAAATGAGCTAAAAGTTCCTTCCATATTGCCCGGCTATCTGCGTCTTTTTATTGAACAGTATAAAGGGGATGTAAAAAGACCTGCCGGAATGACCTGGGAAACCGTGATGGCCGGATTATTTTATCAGGAAATGCTCGGTCATAAAAATGTCTTTATCCGGGACTGGTTCGAATTGGATCAAAACATCCGTAATGTTCTGGTCGCCCTGAGTTGCCGCAAATTAGGGCAAGCGGTAGATGGCCAGCTCGTCGGTGACAATAGCGTCAGTGCCGCCATCCGCAAGAACAACAGCGGTGATTTTGGCCTTGGACGGGAATTTTCATTTATTGAAAAAATATTAACTTTATATGATGACCGTAATTTGCTTGAGCGAGAACAGGGCATTGATAAGCTGCGCTGGAAAATGCTCGATCAGATGACGGTTTTTGAATATTTTTCTATTGAACGGGTTATGGCCTTCTTCTTGAAATTGCAAATAGCCGAAAGATGGTACCGACTCGATCCGGAAACCGGGAAGCAAATGTTTGATGAACTGCTCGAGGATCTGCGGTCGGAACTTGACTTATCGAAAGAATTCAGCGTGAGCGGAGGAAAATAGTATGGCAACCACTGGACGGGTAACCGGCATTATTGCCAACCTCATTTCGGTCGAGGTTGACGGGCCGGTTGCACAAAACGAGATCTGTTACATCCACCATGGCGATGCAAAGCTGATGTCTGAGGTGATCAAGCTGCAGGGCAGTACGGCCTTTGTCCAGGTATTCGAGAGCAGCCGTGGTCTGAAGACGGGAGCCCATGTTGAATTTGTGGGACACATGCTTGAGGTTACCCTGGGACCCGGAATTTTGTCGAAAAATTATGATGGTCTGCAGAATGATCTTGATAAAATGAAAACCGTGTTTTTAAAACGAGGTGAGCAAACCTTTGCTCTGGATGAAGATAAAAAATGGGCCTTCAAGCCTTTGGCCAAATCCGGCGATACCGTTATCGCGGGTAGCTGGCTCGGAGAAGTAAAGGAAAATTGGATGCCCCATAAAATCATGGTGCCATTTAAATTTGAAGGTTCTTACACTGTAAAAAGTGTCGCCGGCGAAGGTGAATATACGATTCGTGATACCATTGCCGTTCTTAAGGATGCCGAAGGTCGTGACGTCGAGGTGACTATGATGCAGCGTTGGCCGGTCAAAATTCCCATCCGTGCTTTCCGCGAAAAAGTGAGACCCTTCAAAATTATGGAAACCGGCGTCCGCATTATTGATACACTTAATCCCATTACCCAGGGCGGTACAGGCTTTATTCCCGGTCCATTCGGATGCGGCAAAACCGTACTGCAGCATGCTCTGGCGCAGAATGCTGACGCTGAGTTGATCCTCGTAGCGGCCTGTGGCGAGCGCGCCAACGAGGTTGTGGAAATCTTTACCGAATTCCCCGAGCTGGATGATCCACGAAGCGGACGTAAACTGGTCGAACGCACAACGATCATCTGCAACACCTCCAATATGCCTGTTGCCGCCCGCGAAGCCTCCGTTTACACGGCCATGACCATCGGCGAATATTACCGCTCCATGGGAATCAATGCTCTGCTTCTGGCGGACTCCACGTCGCGCTGGGCACAGGCGCTTCGGGAGATGTCCAACCGCATGGAAGAACTACCCGGACCGGATGCCTTCCCCATGGACCTTTCGGCCATTATCGCCAACTTCTATGCACGAGCCGGCTACGTGAAATTAAACAACGGCGAAACCGGATCGATCACCTTTATCGGAACGGTTTCACCAGCCGGGGGAAACTTGAAAGAACCGGTTACCGAATCGACCAAAAAAGCGGCCCGGTGTTTTTACGCCTTATCGCAGGATCGTGCCGATAGCAAACGTTATCCGGCGGTTGATCCGATTGACAGTTATTCCAAATACCTTGAATATGATGAAGTGCAAAATTATCTCGCCGAGCATATCGGTCCCAATTGGGGCAACGATGTTCAATACGCCAAGGATGTTCTGCTTCGCGGACGTGAAGCTTATGAACAAATCAATATTCTTGGTGATGATGGTGTGCCGGTTGATTACCATTTGCGCTACTGGAAATCGGAGCTGATCGATTTTGTGATCTTACAGCAGGACGGTTTCGACCCGGTTGATAAATCAACTTCGATGAAACGCCAAAAATTCATGCTGGAACGGGTGCTGGGTCTCTGCCGGCGGGATTTTGATTTTGATTCTTTTGAAGAGGTAAACCCCTATTTTAAACAGCTAATTAACATCATGAAACAAATGAATTATTCAGAATTCCAATCCGATAAATTTGAACAGTTTGATAAAGAATTGGATACCATCTTGTCTGAGCGGGAGGTTGTTCATGCAGACTAAGGCTTTTCAGAAAATTTATTCCAAACTAACCCAGATTACCAAGGCCACCTGCACACTGCAAGCTTCTGATATTGGTTATGAAGAAATGGCTCTGGTACATGGCCGGCTGGCCCAGGTAGTAAAAATTGCCGGCGATCGGGTGACATTGCAGATTTTTGCCGGTACCGAGGGCGTGCCCACTGATGCTGAAGTCGTATTTCTTGGTCATCCACCGCTGCTTAAGGTGAGTGATGAACTGGCCGGCCGTTTTTTTAACGCCTATGGAGAGCCCATCGATGGGGGCCCACCGGTTCAGGGAGAAGAACGTGAAATTGGCGGTCCATCGGTCAATCCAGTCCGCCGTAAGCAGCCATCACAGCTCATCACTACAGGTATTGCCGGTATCGATCTGAATAATACCCTGGTTACCGGACAGAAAATTCCCTTCTTTGCCGACCCGGATCAACCCTTTAATCAGGTGATGGCTAGTGTGGCTCTGCGCACCGAGGCCGATCGTATTGTTCTCGGGGGAATGGGACTTTCCAACGATGATTACCTGTACTTTAAAAATATATTTGAAAATGCCGGAGCGCTTGACCGTATTATCAGTTTTACCAACACAACGGACGACCCGCCGGTGGAGCGTCTGCTCGTTCCCAACATGGCCCTGGCCGCCGCCGAGTACTTTGCCGTCGATAAAAATGAAAAAGTCCTGGTTCTGCTCACCGATATGACGCTTTTTGCGGATGCCTTAAGCATCGTTTCCAATCGTATGGATCAGATTCCATCCAAAGACAGTATGCCCGGTTCCTTATATAGCGATCTGGCCAGCATTTACGAAAAAGCGGTGCAATTCCCGGATGGTGGTTCCATTACGATCATTGCGGTAACGACACTTTCCGGCGGCGATATTACCCATGCCATTCCCGATAATACCGGTTACATCACCGAGGGACAGCTTTTCCTGCGCCGCGATACGGACATCGGTAAGGTTATTGTCGATCCTTTCCGCAGTCTTTCACGACTCAAACAGTTGGTAATCGGGAAAAAGACCCGCGAAGATCACGGACAGGTCATGAATGCCGCGGTTCGTCTATACGCCGATGCCGCCAATGCCCGCACCAAGCAGGAAAACGGTTTTGATCTCACGGATTATGACGAGCGCACACTGCAATTTGCCCGGGAATATTCCAATGAATTGCTGGCCATTGATGTGAATATTTCCGTCGATCAGATGCTCGATACCGGATGGCGCTTATTCAGTAAGCATTTCAGCCAGGCCGAAGTCGGTATCAAAAAGGTTTTAATGGAAAAATACTGGCCGGAGAATTAACAGGATCTAAATCAGACCACTAACCAAACCACATAGGGACAAACGATAACGTGGCAATACGGTTTCAATACAATAAGACAGCCATGCAGCAACTTAAAAAACAGCTGTCTATCCGCGAACGGGCCCTGCCCACCCTGCAAAACAAAGAAGCGGCGCTCCGTCTGGAAGTTATCCAGGCCAAAGATAAGGCCGCAGAATTTAATGAGCAGATCAATCGCCGGCTCGAAGAGCTCAGCTCCATCAGCCGTTTGTGGAATGAATTTGATCCGCAGCTTATAAGAGTGAAAGATGTCATACTCGGTATCAAGAAAATTGCCGGAGTACGCACGCCGGTGCTTGAAGATGTCCTGCTCGAAACCAGCGAATTCAGCATGTTTAATACACCGGCCTGGTATGTGTACGGTATTGAAATCATCCGCGGACTCATTCTGCTCATCTTTGAACGCGATCTTTATTTACGCAAAATGATGATGCTGGATTACGCCAGAAAAAAGACCACCCAAAAAGTTAATCTTTATGAAAAGGTGCAGATTCCGGGATTTGAAGACGCCATCAGAAAAATCAAACGCTTTCTGGAAGACGAGGAAAACCTTTCCAAATCTGCCCAAAAAATAGTAAAGAAACGGGCTGAACAGGCGGGGAGTAACTGATGGTAGTAAAAATGAAAAAATACCTTTTTCTGGTATTTCATCGCGATTACCTGGATTTCCTGAAACAACTGCGCGGCTGCGGGGTGGTCCACGTCACCCGCAAAAAAGGCGACGATATGGAGCCCTCGGCGGATATGGCCAGCCTGAAACAATATATCAGTCGTTTGCATAAAGCCATCCGTTTTCTGCGCCCGAGGGCTGAAAACCCTATTAAACCCGCTGAGCCGGCAAATGCTGAAACTATCCTCACTGATCTGGAGACTAGACAGCAAACCTATGAAAAGGCCCGGCATGATTTGGCTTTACTCCAAAAGGAAATTGCCCAGGTAGAACCCTGGGGCGAATTCGATTCTCAAACGGCGCGAAAACTGGCTGAGCAAAATATTAAACTGAGGTTCTTCAAGTGCTCCGGCAAAAGATATCAAAGCGATTGGGAAAGCGAATATCATCTGGCCATCATTAAGCAAACCAAAAGCTTTATCTATTTCGTGGTATTTGAACGGTCTGAGAAAACCGCTAACTTCCCTTGTGAAGAGATATTTCTGCCCGATGCCTCCTTATCTGAACTCCAGCATCGATACGAAGCACTGCAACAGAAGATTCCTCAACTTGAGCAGGAATTCACACAGATAGCTGATGAATCGCTCACTATTCTTGAGACAGCCATATCCAAAGCCATGCAGGAAGTCGATTTTAATGAGGTGCATCAGAGCGGTGAGGCCATTGCCGAGGATACGCTTCTTACCCTGGTGGGATGGGTACCGAAAGATCGCCAACAGGAGCTGGAGCAGATGATTGAAGAGGCGCAATGCGTGGCTGTCGAAGTCGATCCGGAGCCTGATGAACATCCCCCGATTGTGCTGAAAAACGGTTATTTTGCCCGGCTCTTCGAACCCATTGCCCGCATGTTCTCTTTACCGGATTATACCGAGCTCGACCTTACCGCTGCCTTCGCCCCGTTTTTCACCCTGTTTTTCGGCCTATGCCTGGGTGATGCGGGTTATGGCATTTTAATCCTGCTGGGGACATTCATCGCCCGTTTTTATGTGAAAGAAGAGCTCAAACCGATCATGAGACTCGGTATGGTGATGGGATTCTCGACCACCGTTATCGGAATTTTAACAGGCACTGTATTCGGAGTCTGGCTGACCATGAGCGAGTCCACCCAATTGCAGAAATTCGTGGTTCTCGGCAATCCCGAACAGATTTTCTATCTGGCCTTAATCATTGGAGTGGTTCAGATTCTCTTTGGTATTATCATCCAAATGCTTAACCGCATCCGGCAATTTGGTTTAACCGCGGGCCTCTCTCCCCTG
>Ga0209498_1002151_pt1 | contig 12002 bp, 9 predicted proteins | sample WalLakDeSediment_FD_184131 | JGI IMG/M metagenome (GOLD analysis project Ga0209498, IMG submission 184131) | Lake sediment microbial communities from Walker lake, Nevada to study Microbial Dark Matter (Phase II) - Walker Lake 11/02/13 Deep... | ecosystem: Environmental > Aquatic > Freshwater >...
GGAATGGGTAATTGGGATAGTTTTGTTGCTCCTTGGATTGGCTGTAGGCGGCTTCGTCGGCTACAGAGTGCGCCAGGAAAATTACCAGAGAGAAATGGGGAACCTGGAGGCGATGCGCGCCCGGCTTTTGGAAGAAGCCGAGAAGCAGGCGCGGGATACGGTCCTCAATGCAAAGGACGAGGCGCTCAAGCTGCGCACCGAACTCGAAGCGGAGATGGACCGGCGTGGCGAGAAATTGCGTCGTGAGGAAGAGCGGTTACAGTCCCGCCGCGACCAGTTGGACGCCCGTCAGGATCGCATCGACAAGCGCGAGCAATTGCTCAACAAGCGCCAGAGCGCCTTGGACAAACGCTGGAACGATATGGAAAAGCTGGAAGAGGAGCAACGCGAAATCTTGACGCGCGTGGCGAATCTTTCTGTCGAAGAAGCGCGTGAGGTGCTTCTGGAGCGAGTGGCCGAAGAAAGCCGCCAGGATATGGCCCGTGTGATTCGTGAGGAGGAAATGCGGGCGCACGAGGAGGCCGAGCGTCGCGCCCGTGAGATCGTGACCATCGTCGTGCAACGCATCGCCACCGATCAGGTCGCTGAGTTGACGACCAAGACGTTGGAAATCCCCAATGACGAGCTTAAGGGACGCATCATTGGGCGTGGCGGGCGTAATATTCGCGTCTTTGAGCAGAAGGCGGGCGTCGATATCATCGTCGATGACAGTCCCGAAATGATTACCATCTCCTCCTTTAACCCTGTTACACGTGAGGTGGCGGCCCGCGCGATGCACCGTTTGGTGGCCGATGGCCGTATCCACCCGGCGCGCATCGAGAAACTGCTGGAAAAGGCCCGTGAAGAGGTCGATCAGATCATGAAAGAGCAGGCCGAGCAAGCGGTGTACGAGGCTGAAGTGCCCACGCTGCATCCTGAGATGATGAAGCTCTTGGGTCGTTTGCACTTCCGCACCAGTTACGGGCAGAACCAGTTGGCGCATGCGGTCGAGACGGCCAAACTCGCCAGCCTATTGGCGGCGGAGTTAGGGGCAAACACGGACGTGGCGCGTTTGGGCGGCTTGCTGCACGACATCGGCAAGGCGGTGGATTTCGAGGTAGAAGGCACACACGCGACCATCGGCGCGGAACTGGCGACGCGTTACGGCGTCCCGGCGGCGGTCGTCAACACGATTGCGGCGCACCACCACGAAGCCGAGCAGCAGAGCCTCGAAGCGATCATCGTGGAAACCGCCGACGCGATTTCCGGGGCGCGGCCCGGCGCGCGGCGCGAGAGCCTGGAGCACTACATCAAGCGCATCCGTGCGTTGGAAGACATCGCCCATTCCTTCACCGGCGTCGAAGAGGCTTTCGCGATCCAGGCCGGGCGCGAGATGCGCATCGTCGTCCGTCCCGGCGACGTGGACGAACTGGCGGCCCTGCGTCTCTCCCGCGACGTGGCGCGCAAGATCGAGGACACGATGGAGTACCCAGGGCAGATCAAGGTGATGGTCATCCGCGAGACGCGGGCGGTGGAGTACGCGAAGTAGGTCAACGGATTGAACGGATTTTAACGAATTGTATACAAACCTGACAGGTCTTCCGAGACCTGTCAGGTTTGCTTTATCCAGAGATCGACGGTGGTTTGGTAATCCAGCTTGAACGTGGTGCGCAGTTCGGGTAGAGCGTCTTCGGGCAGCAAAAGATCGACGGCGCTGTAGCCTTCCTGCGCGGCCAACGCGCGCAGTGCAGCGACCACGGGGATCAGCGAGGCGAATGGCGGCATCCAGGCGTAGCCGTCGGCGTGCGTGGGCGTGCGGAATTGCTCGCGCAGTCCAAGCACTACCGGACTATCCTCAACCTCTCCACACCACACGCCGCGCCGCAACGCTCGCAGTTCGGGGAGCGCCAGTGCAGGCCAGAGCGTCTCCCACCCTTGCACGCCGCACTGATACCGCCCGATGCGCAACGCCAGGTGCTCCGGCGGCGCGTGATCCGTTGTCAACGGTGTGAGGGGTAAAGGGACTCCTGTATTGACCGTAGTGGTTTGCATCTCTTTGGCGCGCAGCCAGGGTTGAAAGCCTACGCTCCGGTAGAAGCCCGTCCTCTCCGGTTCCGGTTGTGTGGTGAGCGCGCAACAGCCAAGCACGCGCGCGCGTTCTACACCGGCCTCGATCAACGTCCGCCCTACGCCTTGCCCCTGCCAATCCTTGTGGATGTAGAGCACCGACAGGTGCAAGTGCGGGCCGAAAGGCGCGGGTTCGCGGTTGACGTAATACTCCGCCTCACCGATGATGCTGCCGTCACTTTCTGCCACGAGTGGTAGATGGCCGCGCAGTAGCATACCGTTGACGTGAACCGCGCACGTCTCGACGTTCATCCAGTCGCCGCCGTTGTACCAGCGTCCGAAGAGGTTCAGCGCCGTTTCGTCCGCCGGTTGGCGGGTGTACGGATCGCGCCATTCGTCCACGGTGCTACAATGGACGGCGCTGATCGCGGCGGCGTCAGCCAGGGTTGCGGGGCGGATCGTTATCTGAGTCATAGCGTGCATGGTAAAGAGAGGTGGGAAATTGTCAATCCGATTCGCCCCTTTGCTGCTCGTGTTTATAATGGTAGGACTTACAGGAGGTGAAAGATGAAAGTGACACAGATTGATGTGCAGGTTGAGTATCGTGCGCCAAATCCAGATCCGATCCGGGACGCGCTGCAAAGTTTGCCCGGCGTAGGAACGGTGCGGGTGCTCGTTCACACGGATGCGGGTTTCTCTGGGACAGGTGAAGTGGGGTTTGGCCGTATCAAGGGTGCGCCGGATGCGTTGGCGGCGCTCATCACCCACGAACTCAAGCCGGTGGTATTGGGCACAGACCCCGTTTTTGTGCGCGCGACACACGAAGCGTTGCTGCGTGAGACGGAGTATCACGGCGCCTTCGGCCTGGCGATGTTCGGCATTGCGGCGCTGGACATGGCGTTGTGGGATTGCCTGGGAAAATCGCTTGGCGTCCCGTGCTGGCAGTTGTGGGGCGCAGTCCACACGCGGATTCCGGCCTACGCGATGGTGGGTTGGCTGAATTACAGCGATGCGCAAGTCCAGCGTATCTGCGCGCAGGCGGTAGAACAGGGCTTTCGCGCGGTGAAGATTAAAGTGGGCTATCCCACCCTGGCAGAGGATGTGGCACGGATAGAGATTGTGCGCGAGGCCATCGGCGACGACGTGCGGTTGATGGTCGATGCGAACCAGTCGCTCACGACGGCGGAGGCGGTGCTCCGTGGGCGGGCGTTCCAGGACCTCGGCATCTATTGGTGGGAAGAGCCGATTCCAGCCGACGACATCGAGGGGTACGCGACCTTGACCCGCGCGCTGGATATCCCGGTCGCGACCGGCGAGAATCTGTACACACGTCAAGACTTCGCGCGTTTCCTCAAACGCGACGCGGTGGACATCATCCAACCCGATCTGCGCCGCGCGGGCGGCCCCACTGCATTGCTGCAGATGGGGACAATGGCGGATGCGTTCCGCCGGCCTTATGCCTCTCACGGCGGCGAACCGCCACAGTTGAGCGTGATGGCCTGTCTGCCCAACGCGTTGTATCTGGAAACCGGCCTGCTGCGTCCTGATTCGCCAATCAAATTAGTGGATGGATATGCCCAGATTCCGCGGGGGCCAGGATTTGCCTGGGTGTAAAATCTGGCTATATGTCGCACTTTGTCATATTTCCCCGCTACACTGGAGTCGTAGAAACTTTGTTCTATCTCGTATATGTGGTATAATCGCTCGTTGCTGGTTACTGGAAGCTGGATACTTGATACTGGAATGTGCCGGTCGCTAACCTCAACTCACGTATCACCCACTTCTACATTCTCATTTCTAATTTCTCATTTCTAACTTTTCCCGGGGGAACTATGGAGCCTGGTTTCATCGTTATTCGCGGCGCGCAGCAGCACAATCTGAAACACATCGACGTGACGATTCCGCGCAACAAACTGGTGGTGCTCACCGGCGTTTCGGGCAGCGGGAAGTCGTCGCTGGCCTTCGATACGATCTACGCGGAGGGGCAGCGCCGCTACGTCGAGAGTCTCTCGTCGTTTGCGCGGCAGTTTTTGGGGCAGATGGAGAAGCCGAAGGTGGACTTCATCGGCGGCCTCAGTCCCGCCATCGCCATCCAGCAGAAGGCGGTGAGCAAGAATCCGCGTTCGACGGTGGGGACCGTCACCGAGGTGATGGATTACTTGCGCGTGCTCTTTGCTCGCGTGGGAGAACCGCATTGCCCGCAGTGCGGGCGCACGGTGGCCTCGCAGAGTGCGCAGCAAATCGCCGACCAGCTTGCGGCGTTGTCAAGTGGGACGCGCTTTCAACTGCTCGCCCCCGTCGTCCGCCAGCGCAAGGGAACGCACGTAGACGTGCTGGCGCAGGCGAAGCAGGAAGGCTACGAACGCGCGCGCATCGACGGCGTGCCCACAGAGCTGAGCCGCGAGATCAAGCTGGCGAAGACGAAAAACCACACGATTGAGTTGATCGTAGACCGGCTGGCGATCCCTGGACATTCGAACGGCTCCGGCGATGACCTGTGGCGCGATTTCACCACGCGGCTGATGGATTCGGTGGAGACGGCGCTGCGCGCGGGCGAGGGGATGGTCGTGGTGGATATCGCGGACGGCGAGGAACTGCTCCTCAGCGAGCAGCACGCCTGCGCCCATTGCGGGATCAGCTTCCCGGAACTCAGCCCGCAACTGTTCAGCTTCAACTCGCCGCTCGGCATGTGCCCGGACTGCAACGGTCTGGGCACGAAGTTGGAAGTCGATCCGGCGCTTATTCTCCACGACCCGGCGCTCTCGTTGATGGATGGCGCGCTGCGCTGGTATGGCGATCTTCGCAAGAAGCAGCATAGCTGGACGCAGCGCGAGCTGGCGGCCATCGCCCGGCATTACGGCGTGAGTTTGGAGACGCCCTGGCAGGAGTTGCCGGAACATTTCCGACGAATCCTGCTTGATGGCTCCGGCAAGGAGCGTATCAATTTCAAGTATGCGGGCGACCGCGAAGAAGCGAGCTGGTCGGGCGAGGTGCAACGACCCTTTGAGGGCATTATCGCCTGTATCCGGCGGCGTTTCCGGCAGACCAAGTCCGAGTACACGCAACGTTGGTATCTCAGCTTTATGAGCGAGCAGCCGTGCGCAGCGTGCGGCGGCGCGCGGCTGCGCTCCGAGGCGCGTGGGGTGCTGGTAGGCGGCAAGTCGATTATGGAAGTGAGCGCGATGCCCATCGATGCAACGCACGCCTGGGTGCAGGCGCTCTACACGCAATTCGACGATGAGCAGTTTGCCATCGGCGGTGAGGTGCTCAAGGAGATCCGTGACCGCTTGCAGTTCATGCTCAACGTGGGCCTGCACTATCTCACGCTCGACCGGCCCGCGCCGTCGCTCTCCGGCGGCGAATCGCAGCGCATCCGGCTGGCGAGCCAGATCGGGTGTGGGTTGGTAGGCGTGCTCTACATTCTCGACGAGCCATCCATTGGCTTGCACGCCCGCGACAACCGCGCGCTGCTTGACACGCTGTTGCAGTTGCGCGATATGGGTAACACGGTGCTGGTGGTCGAGCACGATCACGAAACGATGCGCGACGCTGATTGGATTCTCGACCTGGGGCCGGGCGCGGGGGTTTTGGGCGGTCGCGTGGTGGCGGAGGGGATGCCGGAGGATATCGTCGCGCAGACGCGATCCGCCGCCAACCCGCAATCGCTCACGGGGCGCTATTTGAGCGGCGAACTGGCGGTGGTTTCGCCCAACGGCGGACGGCGCACACCCCAGAACGGCAGTCTGACCCTGCGCGGGGCCACGCTGCACAACCTCAAGCACGTGGACGCGCGCTTCCCGCTCGGCGTGTTCACCTGCGTCACCGGCGTGAGCGGCAGCGGCAAGAGCAGCCTCGTCGCCGAGACGCTGTATCCGGCGCTGGCCCGCGATCTCAACCGCGCCGAGACGCGCCCCGGTCCCTACGCGCGTCTGGAGGGCTTGGAGCACCTGGATAAAGTCATCGACATCACGCAAGACCCGATTGGTCGCACGCCACGCTCGAACCCCGCGACCTACGTGGGCGTGTTCAACGAAATCCGGCAGGTGTTCGCGTCCACGCCGGAGGCGAAGATGCGCGGCTACGCGGCCGGGCGGTTCAGCTTCAACGTGAAAGGTGGGCGCTGCGAGGCGTGCAAGGGGCACGGCCTGCGCCGCATCGAGATGCACTTCCTGCCCGACGTATGGGTGACGTGCAAGGAGTGCAAGGGCACGCGCTTCAACCGCGAGACGTTGCAGATCCGCTACAAGGGCAAGAACATCGCCGAGGTGCTGGATATGGACGTGCAGGAGGCGCTGGACTTCTTCGCCCACCACCCGAAGCTCTCGCGCCAGTTGCAGACACTCCACGATGTGGGGCTGGACTACATCAAGCTGGGGCAAGCGGCGACGACGTTGAGCGGCGGCGAAGCGCAGCGCGTGAAGCTGGCGAAGGAGTTGAGCCGCGTCGCTACCGGGCGCACCGTCTACATCCTCGACGAGCCGACGACGGGCCTGCATTTCGCCGACATCCAGAAGCTGCTGGACGTGCTGCACCGCCTCACCGACGCGGGCAACACCGTCGTCGTCATCGAGCACAACCTGGACGTGATCAAGACCGCCGACTGGCTCATCGACCTCGGCCCGGAGGGTGGGGACGCGGGCGGCTACGTCATCGCCGAAGGCCCGCCGGAAGCCGTCGCGCAGGTGGAGGCGAGCTACACGGGCCAGTTCTTGCGGAAGGTGTTAGCGCCGGTTGCGCGATGCGTCGTTTCAGCGTAATTAGCACCGGAATTTCAAAGTGTAAAGGAGAAACATACGATGAATGAAGATCAATTCGCCTCTCCACGCGAGACAAATCCAAACCCCGGCGCCAGTGCCGGCAATCAGAACCCTCGTAACTGGACATTTTCGCCTGTCACGGTGACAGCGACGGAAACCGGGGGTGTGATCTTTCTCGGTACTATCGCGATCGTTTTGATCATCGCTCTGCTGCGCACGCTCGCACGCAATCGTAAGCTTGAGATTCAGCTTGCGCAGCGATCACCCGTCGCGTGATGTTCAGTCAATCTGCCACGCTCACAAGCCTGACTGGCTGATTTGGGGAGATTCCCATGGTTGAAAAGACTATCCTTATTATCGGCGCCGGCATCGGCGGCTTGAGCGCGGGCTGTTACGCGCAGATGAACGGCTACCGTTCGCAGATCTTCGAGATGCACACCCTTCCCGGCGGCGTCTGCACCGGTTGGAAACGGAAGGGATACACCTTCGATGGCTGTATGCACCACCTGACCGGCTGCGATCCCAAGTCGCGCATCCACCGGATGTGGCGCGAGTTGGGTATGATGCCGCGCCCTATTCACTATCCCGATGATCTCATCGGCATCGAGAATACTGAAGGGAAGCGTTTTATCGTCTACACCGACCTCGACCGGCTGGAAGCGCACATGCGCGAGCTGGCTCCCGCCGATGGTAAAATCATCGGCGAGTTCGTCGGCGCGGCGCGCAAACTGGCCCGCTTTAGCATGATGGATATGCTGTTGGCGAAACCCTGGGAAATGATCGGCGCGCTGCCGTATATGGGCGTGATGAGCAAGTGGGGCAAGCTCACACTTGAGCAGGTGGGTGAGCGGTTCAGCGATCCCTTCCTGCGCCGCGCGATAGGGATGATCCAGTACGACTTCGAGAATATGCCAGCCATCATAGCGTTGATGTTCCTCGCGGGGTGCGCCACACGCGACTTCGGATGGCCGGCCGGCGGATCGCTGGACTTTGCGCGCTCTATCGCGGCGCATTACATCGCTTTGGGCGGCGAGATCCACTACCGCGCCAAAGTGGCCCAAATCCTGGTGGAAAGTGATCGCGCTGTAGGCGTGCGGCTGACGGACGGAACGGAATATCGCGCTGATGTCGTCATCTCCAACGCCGACGGGCGAGCGACGATTTTCGATATGCTGGAAGGCCGTTATACAACCGAGCTAATCCGCACCTTTTACGCCAATCTGCCGCAGCAACAAGAAATGGCGCTGCACGTCTCGTTCGGCGTGGCGCGCGAGTTCCCCGACGAACCGCACACGCTGGTGCTGTGGCTGCCGGAGCCAGTGGAAATTGGCGGGCGAACCTGCGATCGGCTAGACATTGAGTTCTTCAACTTCGCGCCGGAGATGTCTCCGGCAGGCAAGACGGTGGTGCAAGTGGTGGCGACCACGTCCTACGATTACTGGAAGGCGCTCGCGCCCGAGGATTATCGCGCCGAAAAGGCGCGTGGCGCGGAGACAAGCATCGCCTGCCTGGAACGGCGTTTCCCCGGTTTCGCCGCGCAGGTGGAAGTGATCGATGTGGCGACGCCATTGACCACCGAGCGGTTTACCGGCAGCTTTATGGGCTATCAGGCATGGCCTGTCCCCGGTCAAAAGATGCTCGACGCACTGGGCGGCAAGGGTTTGAGCAAGACGTTGCCAGGCCTTGCCAACTTCCACATGGTCGGCCAGTGGGCCGGCGGCCTGGGCCTGCCCAACGTGGCGGCGATGGGGCGGCGAGTGATCGCCGATCTCTGTAAACAGGAGGGGCGCCGGTTTGTGACCGAGATGGCATAATCAGAATCAAGTGAGGTCAAAAACGATGCAAATTATCCTTGTGCTTGTTGCTGTGCTGGCGGCGCTTGTCTTGTTAATCTGGCTGGGACTGCGTATCAAGCCCGCGCCGTTAGCGGCGTTTCCCCAGGCGCCGGGCGTGATCGAGACTATTCCGCTGCCTGTCGGTCTGCCCGCACCTGTGGAGCGGTTTTATCGCCAGATTTACGGCGACCATGTGCCGGTGCTCACCTCGGCGGTGCTCAGCGGGCGGGCCACGTTGCGCCCGGTGATGGCCTTTCCGGCGTTCCCGTCACGCTTCCGCTTCACGTACATCGCCGGGCAGGATTACCGCCACTATCTCGAAATCACCCTGTTCGGCCAACCGCTGATCAAGGGCAACGAGCACTTTTTGGGCGGCAAAGGCCATCTGGATTTGGGGCCGATTGGCATGAGTGAGGGGCCACACGTGGATCAGGCCGGCAACCTGGGACTGTGGGCCGAGTCGATCTGGCTGCCTGCCATCTACCTCACCGATTCGCGCGTGCGCTGGGAACCGGTGGACGACGCAACGGCCATTATGATCGTTCCCTTTGGTGAAGAAGAGGAGCATCTGGTGCTGCGCTTCGATCCACAAACCGGCATGTTGCGGTTCCTGGAGGCCATGCGCTACCGGGACTCCATTGAGGAGGGGAAAATCCTGTGGATTTGTGAGGCGCTGGATTCGACCTCGATCTCTGGCTACACCCTTCCGGCGGTGGGGCAGGTAACGTGGTTCGATCATGGGAAACCGTGGGCCGTCTTTAGCATCGAAGAAATTGCGTACAACGTGGATGTGCGAGACTATATCCGGCAAAGAGGACCATAGATGAGGCGAAGTGATGAGGAGGATCAGTAGATGAACAAACAACCGGTATCGCGGCGGAATTTCCTGAAAATCGCGGGCTTGGCGCTCGGCGAACGGTGTTAGCGTGCTCCGGGGCGGGCTTTCTGGCGACCCGGCAGCCCGAAGTTGAACTTATCCAGATGCAATGCAAAGGCGACACACCGGTGGTCGAAAAGACATTGATTGCCTACGCCAGCAAATGCGGTTCCACAGCCGAAGTGGCGCAGGCCATCGCCCGTGTGCTCTGTGACTACGGTGTGGATGTGGACGTGCGGTTAGCCAAAGAAGTCACTTCTCTGAGCAGCTACAACCGGGTCATCATCGGTAGCGCCGTTCGTATGGGGCGATGGTTGCCAGACGCGAGCAACTTTGTGAAGGCACAGCAGGCAACGCTGACGCAATTGCCCACGATGATCTTCAGCGTTCACAAGACCAACCTCGGCGATGACGCAGCCGCCCGCCAGGCGCGCGCGGCTTACACTGCGCCGGTGCGCGAGCTTATAACGCCCCAGGCTGAAGCCTTTTTCGCCGGCAAGATGGAACTGGCGAAGCTTTCGTTCCTTGACCGGATGATTTCGAAGGCGATGGGGGCGCAGGATGAGGACCTGCGCGACTGGGCTGCGATCGGTGCGTGGGCGCAGACGCTTTTTTAGAGAAACGAGGGTGGAAAATCAGGAATGGCAAATTGGAACAACAGCCTGCGAACAGCCTCACGCCATACACACCATTACGTAGGAATCGTGAAATGGAACAACAAATCGCACTCTCAAAATTTGCTCCGGCCATTCTGAAGGTCTACCGGCGCGACACGGCAGCCTTTTGGGCAGCAGTAACGGCGCCTTTTCTGCACAATGATTTCTCGCTGGCGGCCTGGTGGCAATATCTCAAAGTTGACGTGGAATTGCTGGCGGCCTTCAAAGGGCTAGACGGCGACGCGCGACAGGTGTTGAAGGCGTTCAGCGCGCCGCTCGGTATCGACGTGACGGCCTGGAAGACGAACCGGATGCAATACTTCAAAGATGCTTACCCGATTTTCGCCTTCCTGGCCGTGTGGATGGATGAAATGGGCCTGGCGGATTTTCTGGCGCGTTTCGACGATATCTTGCGTGCGGCAGTCTTTGGCGTGGCCGGGTACGGCATCCTGGACGAGAACGTGGACGGTAAGGCATCCTCTCCGGTCGAAATACTTACCTCTCAGGCGCTCATCGCTGAATATGAGACGCTCATCTTGCAGATATTTGGCGTCTCGTCGATCAATCTGAGTGTGTTGCACCGGATGCGCAGCATCTTTTTGGCCGCCGAAATCCGGGAGAAGTCACTGCGCGGCAAGGCCAGCCCGTACCGCCTGGAAGCTCCGGAGGACTGCGGCGCCAAGGGCGCACACGTCGTCACACCGTTTATGTTGAGCCTGGAACGCTTGGGCAAAGCGCATCTGATCGAGGACTACTGGCAAGTTTTTCTCTTGTTCGGCGCGGTCATCCAGATCATCGACGATTGGACCGACCTGGAGAAAGACCTCGCCGCGGGGCATTATGCTTACGTGACCCTCGGCAGCGAACCTCACCGCCTGGGTGACAACCCGCGCCAGCAGGCCAAGCGCTTACGCGCCGATGTTGAACGGGTGCGTAGCACTTACCTGTGTAGCAAAGATATGATTGCCCAATCGCGTGAAATCCTGGCGCGGCTGACCGACCCGTTTCTCCTGCGACTCGTAGACGTGACCGGCCTGCGACTCGATACTTACTTTCGTAAGAAGCTCAAGTATTCGGGGTAGGGAAATTGAAGGATGCACATTATGACGTTGCCTTTGTTAGTCGACACAAGACTCATACCTATCGAAGGCATCCTCCACAGTGAGCAACCAAATGCACTCTTCGAGCGCCTGGCGCGCTTCGAAATCTACAGCTTGCCGGCCGAAAAATACCAACGCCTGCTGCGGCAAAACTGGCGCAAGTTTGTGGCTGAGGCGCGCGAACAGGATTTCGTCTACGTGTTCGAGTGCTGCTTCCTGCAAAACCCTGCCACCACGCTGTTCGCGTATCACAATCTGCCCGCAGAGACGGTTCGGCAGCATATTCTGGCGCTGGCAGATATCGTCAGGCCGCTTGCACCGAAGCTGGTCTACCTTTCCCGGCAGGATGTCGGCGCAACGCTCGCAGCCGCGCGCCGCGAACGCCCGCCAGAATGGGCCGATTTCGTCACCTGGTATTTGACCGGGCAGGACTACGGCAAGGCGCACAACCTGAGCGGCTTCGACGGCGTCATCGCCTTTTATGCCATGCGCCAGGCGTTCGAACTGGATGTGTTGAAAACTTTGCCGCTTTCGTCGGCGGTGATTGTCGATGATGGCGATTGGTCGGCGCGGTATGAGGCGCTGGCCGCTTTTTTGGGGAATCCGGTTGGCGCGGCTATTCACAGGTGCGATCATGTGTGCCAAGCATAATAGGAGTAATCGTTCGTATGCAGCAATGTAATCAGGGCGCAGATGAGCGCGTTGTCTCGGCCACCAACCAGGCCGTGGTG
>Ga0209498_1002152_pt1 | contig 11998 bp, 11 predicted proteins | sample WalLakDeSediment_FD_184131 | JGI IMG/M metagenome (GOLD analysis project Ga0209498, IMG submission 184131) | Lake sediment microbial communities from Walker lake, Nevada to study Microbial Dark Matter (Phase II) - Walker Lake 11/02/13 Deep... | ecosystem: Environmental > Aquatic > Freshwater >...
CGTTGTCGGGAAAGATCAGGTCCAGGTCGGAAGAGAAATGCACTGGATCAGAATCGACCGTTATTACTCAGGCACCCCCGAAGAACCGAAAATCGCTATGCAGCCGATGCTGTGCCAGCACTGTGACAAGGCACCTTGCGAAAATGTTTGTCCGGTTGTTGCAACCACACACAGCGAAGACGGTTTGAACCAAATGGTGTATAACCGCTGTGTCGGCACGCGTTACTGTTCAAACAACTGTCCTTACAAGGTGAGAAGATTTAATTTCTTTAACTTCAGAGATCACTTCAGGAGAGGTTATTACCGGAGTGATCTGGTAGAGCTGGTTAACAATCCCGAGGTAACCGTTCGGTCGCGCGGCGTCATGGAAAAATGTACGTTCTGTGTACAGAGTATTTCCGACGCCCGTGAGACTGCTACGCAGGAGGGAAGACCGTTAAAGGGAAGTGATGTGACAACAGCCTGCCAGGACGCTTGTAATGCCGATGCGATAGTATTCGGCGATATGAATGACCCTGAATCAAAAATTGCAAAGTACAGGGATCATAACCTCGGTTATGTCGTCTTGGAAGAATTGAATGTCAGACCGAATGTTACGTATCTGGCAAAATTACGTAATATACATACGGAGGATAAATAGTGAATGCTGTTGATTACACTAAGGAACCCCCTGTTGTAGAAGGACACCCGGCCTTAGCAGATATAGACGAAATGGTCGCCCGTCCGCTCGACGAACGACCGACAAAGAAGTTCTATATAGCGTTGAGTATAACTTTGACAATGCTGTTGATAGGTGCCGTTTCTCTCGGCTATACTTTATTCTACGGTATAGGGATGTGGGGAAACAACCAACCGGTTGGCTGGGGATTTGATATTATTAACTTTGTCTTCTGGGTCGGTATCGGCCACGCCGGGACATTGATTTCCGCAATCCTTTTCCTTCTCCGGCAAAAATGGAGAACCGGTATTGCCCGTTTTGCCGAAGCAATGACCATATTTGCCGTTATGACAGCGGGATTATTTCCTCTCATTCATACCGGAAGAGTATGGCTTGCCGGGTATTTGTTTCCGTATCCGAACCAGCACCACCTGTGGGTGAATTTTACATCACCTCTCGTCTGGGACGTATTCGCGGTCTCGACGTACCTGACCGTTTCATTTGTATTCTGGTATGTTGGATTAATACCCGATTTTGCTACCCTGCGTGACAGAACAAAATCCACGGTAAAGAAAGTCATCTATTCTGTTTGCAGTCTCGGATGGCGACATTCGGCACGTCACTGGCAGCACTATGAGAAAGCATATATGCTTCTGGCAGGATTCGCTACTCCTCTCGTGCTCTCGGTACATACCATCGTAAGCTTTGATTTTGCCATTTCAATAATACCCGGCTGGCACACAACGATTTTTCCCCCATATTTTGTAGCAGGTGCGATTTTCTCCGGGTTCGCGATGGTGGTAAAAGTTCTCATCTTTGTTCGGAAAGTATTCGACCTTGAGAATATCATTACCATAAATCACTTTGAAAAGATGAATAAAATCATTCTTGCAACCGGCCTTATGGTCGGCTATGCTTATGCAATGGAGTTTTTTATCGCCTGGTATAGCGGGGTGAATGCAGAATTGTTCGTATTCATTAACAGGGCCATGGGTCCGTATGCCTGGGCATACTGGATTATGGTCTCTTGTAACGTGGTTTTTCCTCAATTATTCTGGTTCAAAAAAATCCGCCGTTCGATTCCGGCTATGTTTGTCATAGCATTGCTTGTGAACGTCGGTATGTGGTTTGAGCGATTTGTTATTATTGTCACCTCACTCCACAGAGACTTTTTACCCTCAAGCTGGGGGATGTACATTCCGACGTTGACTGATTTCGGAATTCTTATAGGAAGCTTTGGTTTGTTCTTTACATTACTGCTGCTCTTTACGAAAACGCTGCCGGTTGTTTCGATTTCCGAGGTGAAAGCAGGTGTAGATGGTTCACAGCCAAGCCGTCACGGAGGTGATAATCATGAATAAGAAACTTTACGGATATACGGCATTATTTGATACACCGGATGGAATCATGGCAGCCGCAAAAAAAACGGCCGATGACGGCTTCACAAAGTTCGATGTCAATACACCTTACCCTGTGCACGGCATCGACAAGGCAATGAAGATCCGGCCGTCAAAACTTGGTTTTATTACTCTCTTTTTTGGTTTGCTTGGCGGTGCACTGGCTATATTGTTTATGTACTGGACAATGTCGGTCGATTATCCGATGGTTATCGGCGGCAAACCCTTCTTTGCATTGCCTGCCTTCGGTCCCGTGACTTTTGAGGTTATCGTTCTTACTGCAACACTATCGACAGTTGCGGCAATGATCGCATTATTTTTCTATCTGCCGCAGAATAATCACCCTCTGCACGATACGGATTATATGAAAACAGTTTCATCGGATAAATACGGATTATGCATTGAAGCAGAAGATCCTCTATTCGATGAAAAGAAGGTACAGACATTTTTATCCGCTGCAGGCGGAAAAAACATTACACCGGTCTATAACCCCGAACCGGTTAAGTATCCTCTCCTGCAACCAAAATTCCTGGCTGTCTTGGCAATTATTGCATTATCCGTATCGGGGGCAACCTATTTTACATTGAATAAATTAATGTATATGACGCCTTTTAACTGGATGTCCGAACAGGAAAAATTAACACCGCAGAGGACATATTGGTTGTTCGAGGACGGATACGGAATGCGGGCGCCTGTTCAGGGTTCCGTTGCCAGGGGGTTTATACCGTATCCTTTCCGTGATCAATCCGTGCTTGAAGAGGGGGGATTGGCGAATCCGCTTTTGGCAACCGAGGAGGTTTTAACCCTCGGCAAGAATAAATATAATACTTTCTGCAGCCCGTGTCACGGAAATCATGGTGACGGAGACAGCAGGCTGCGCGGACAATTCCCGAATCCGCCGAGTCTTCATACACCGCGCGCACGGGAGTGGAGTGACGGACAGATATATCATGTGTTAACCGTCGGACAAAATGTTATGGCTTCTTACGAACCATATACGACGAGAGAAGAACGCTGGGCAATTGTCCATTACATACGTGCTTTACAAAGAGCGAAAAATGCTTCGGATGCAGATATTCAATTGGTAAGGAGCGATAATAATGCCAGATAGTATGGAATATAAAAAAAAAGAAATCCCAGGTAGTGTCGAAAAGCTCGGCTGGATACTGCTCGGACTAGGTGTTATATTAGGTGCAGTCGCGTTCCTTGTCGACTCCTCCAGAGCTTTTTTCAATTACCTGATTACCTTTATGTTTGTACTCAGTGTGGCAGTCGGTGCTTTGTTTATTGTCGCACTGGAATACCTCGCGGGTGCCGACTGGAGCGTACCGTTCAGGAGAATACCGGAGTTTTTTGCGGGTGCAATCCCTCTCCTCGCCGTATTGGTCATTCCGCTTTTATTCGGATTCCACGATCTTTTTCATTGGACACATACGGAAGATGTAGAAGCCGATAAAATTCTGCAGGGAAAAACTCCTTACCTGAATGAAGTATTTTTCATTATTAGAACAGTTCTTTGTATCGGTGTGTGGTATATTTTTTACAGACTTTTTACACGCAATTCAAGAAAGCAGGATGCGACGGGCGATCAAAAGCTTACCAAAAAGAATATCACATTGTCCGCGATCTTCATACCGATTTTCGCTGTTACAATAACCATTGCAGCCGTCGATTGGCTGATGACTCTGGAGCCTCATTGGTTCTCTACGATATTCGGCATTTATTTCTTCTCGGGGTCGATGATAGCAACACTTGCGGCTATTACATTGGCCGCTATCTTACTGAAGGAGAAGGGGTATCTCCATCCGAAAATTACAAACGAACATTTCTACAGTCTCGGTGCATTAATGTTCGCATTCGTAAATTTCTGGGCATATATTGCCTTTTCTCAATATATGTTGATCTGGTATGCCGATTTACCGGAAACCACATTCTGGTTTTTACAGCGGTGGGAAGGTCCCATGATGTATGTTTCTCTCGGATTAATTTTCATCCATTTCGTGATCCCATATTTTGGATTGGTTTCCCTGCCATCGAAAACAGACCCGAAACGCCTGAAAATTATGTCCGTCTGGCTGCTTTTTGCTCATGGACTTAATCTCTACTGGCTCATTATGCCGACTTATTTTACCGGGAAAGAAGTTCCCGTTATTACCTGGATGGAATTTACGTTTCCGCTCATAGCAATCGCACTTTTTATAATTATTTTTGTTATACATGCTAAGAAATTCAACCTTATGCCGGTCCGGGACCCGAAATTACGGAGGGGGTTGGACTTCCACTTATAATCATCGTACTGAATACAGAATATGAGTATGAAAGAAAAAAATATTATTGCACAATTTTTTGAAGAACCTGGCAGGATTTTCGGACTTTTATATCCGTACATTTTTATATTACTCCTGGTAGTCGGACTCTATTACTTAGATGTGATAAATTTAGTCGGAAAGCAAAAAGTACCGGTTCGTGAAGGGATCGCCATCCCGGCCTGGGAAGATATACCGTTGGCTGAGGCGAGGACTACTCCGCCGGTAGATGTTGAATCTTTGATCGTACCGTCGGATAACCTGCTGGCAAAAGGGAGAGAGCTCTATGCAACAAATTGTGCATCCTGTCACGGTGATGCCGGAAGAGGTGATGGTATTGCGGGCGCGGGTCTCAATCCTCCGCCCAAGGATTTTACCGATCCGGCAAATTGGAGAAACGGCGCAACAATATCCGGTATCTATACTTCATTATATGAAGGAATACCCGGAACAGGTATGGTTATGTACAGTTATCTTCCTCCCGAGGAGTTATTCGCTCTAACCCATGTAGTAAGAACGTTTGTGCCCGATCCCCCTGCAGATACGCAGGAAGAGATTGAAGAACTCGATTTTACCTATACATTATCAGAAGGTGTTGAACTGCCGCCGCAAATCCCTGTTATGAAGGCGAAGGGGTTTATTGCGTCCGAGGCGACAGAATATATGCAAAAAATTCAAGATGTACTCTCTACTCTGGAGCATGATGCTAACCGGCCCGCCGTGGTCCTTTTTGATCATATGACAAGCGACAGGGAAAAAGCAATTACGACTTTGTTACATCGGAATAACTGGAAAACGAGCGAGTCGTCGTTCGTGGAATTAGTTACATCGAACCTTGTTACTAATGGTTTTAGTGCACGTGCTGCCTCTCTTTCTTCGGAAGAGTGGTCTGTTGTTTATCTTTATCTGAGAACAATTATATAATATGAGGATTACCATGGTAAAAAACTATTACGTGATATCGCTGATTATAGCAAGTATGCTCGTCATACAACTCGCCGGGTATGCCGACTTGCAGGACACCAGGATTAAAGTTGGTATTGACGAGAAACTGGGAGATATCGTTCCCCTCGACTTAACGTTCAAAAACGAACAGGGGAATGAGATCACCGTGGCGGAAGTCATCGACGGGAAACCGACAATCCTGGCTTTTGTGTATTACTCATGTCCGAGCATTTGCAGCCCGCTCTTAATGGAAATTGCTTCCGTTGTGAACCAGCTCGACTGGGAGCTTGGTGAGCATTTCAATATACTTACACTCAGTATCGATGAGTATGAGGATCATACGCTGGCTGCAGAAAAAAAACAAAATTTTTTAAATATCATTCAGAAAGATGTGCCTGAAGAATCCTGGGCATTTCTGACGGGTGACAGTGCTTCCATCAGGAAATTTACAGATGCCGCCGGATTCTATTTTATCCGTGAAGGAGAAGATTTTATACACTCCGGGACGTTAATATTTCTGTCCCCGGAAGGTAAAATTACCAGGTACCTCTTGGGTATCAAATATCTCCCGTTTGACGTTAAGATGGCGCTCATCGAAGCTTCTGAAGGGAAAGTCGGTCCGACGATTGCAAAAGTACTGAGATTTTGTTTCAGTTATGATCCCGAGGGAAAAACATACGTACTAAATTTAACCCGAATTTTCGGAGCGGGTATTCTATTTCTCGCAATCGTTTTCGTGATAATACTTCGATTCAAGCCAAAAAAAAGAAATTAGAAAGCAGAGGATATACTTAGAATGGCAAACGGAACTTTATATATGCCGGAGAACGAGCCCAGCTATCTCGAATACCGGGGAAGGTTTAAAGGGATTCTGGGATGGATTCTGTCAACCGATCACAAAAGAATCGGATTACTCTATCTCTATTCGATGGGGCTCTTTTTGATGGTCGGTATCTTTTTCGGCTTTATGATGAGATTGGAACTCATCGCCCCCGGAAAGGTGATTATCGAACCGCAAACATATAACTCATTTTTTACACTTCACGGGATCATAATGATATTTCTTTTCATTATTCCCGGTTTACCTGCGGTGTTTGGAAATTTCTTTCTACCGATTTTAATCGGTGCAAAAGATGTTGCATTTCCGAGGATTAATTTGCTGTCCTGGTGGCTTTTTGCAATCGGTGGTGGTTTGGCAATTACCTCTGTGTTTCTGCCGGGAGGCCCTGCCGATACCGGATGGACATTCTATGTACCGTACAGCATCAGATCTACGACAAATGTATTACCCGCTGCCTTCGCAGCCTTCATCCTCGGTTTTTCATCGATTCTGACGGGTATAAACTTCGTGACAACCATTCACCGGCTCAGGGCACCGGGAATGGACTGGTTTAAAATGCCCTTATTTATCTGGTCCCTTTATGCTACCGCATGGATTCAGGTGCTCGCAACACCAATAATCGGTATTACACTTTTACTAATAGCGGTTGAACGGTTGTTTGGTATCGGTTTATTTGATCCGGCGTTAGGAGGTGATCCCGTTCTCTTCCAACACTTATTCTGGATATACTCCCATCCTGCCGTGTATATCATGATATTGCCCGCGATGGGGGTTATATCGGAAATAATTCCCGTCTTTGCACGGAGGACAATTTTCGGATATAGTTTTATCGCCTTCTCCAGTCTTGCCATCGCATTTTTTGGCTCACTGGTCTGGGCACATCATATGTTCACAGCGGGTATGAGCGATACCGGTAGATTTGTTTTTTCATTATTGACCTTCCTTGTAGCAATACCGAGTGCTATAAAAGTCTTTAACTGGATCGCAACACTTTATAAAGGATCGATCCAACTTGCTCCTCCGATGCTTTATGCGTTAGGATTTATTTTCCTGTTTTCGATCGGCGGTTTAACGGGACTGATGCAGGGGGCATTATCGATCAATATTCATATACACGATACATCGTTTATCGTCGGCCATTTTCATTATGTTATGTTCGGCGGAACCGGTTTCGGTATATTTGCCGCTCTTCATTACTGGCTGCCGAAAATGTACGGAAGAATGTATAATGAGAAGAGGGCAAAGGTAGGCTTCTGGGTCCTCATCACCGGTTTCAATCTTCTCTATTTCCCGATGCTGGTTATGGGTTGGCTGGGAATGCCGAGAAGATATTATGATTATTTACCTGAGTTCCATATATATCATTTTATTTCTACAATCGGCTCATGGATCCTGATAACCGGTTTACTCATTATGGCAATCAATCTCATCCTGGGTGTCAGACGTGGAGCGAAAGCCACAGATAATCCATGGGGTGGTGAAACGCTCGAATGGCGGATACAAACACCGCCGACACATGAGAATTTCCATGAAATTCCCGTTATTACCGGCGGACCATACGAGTATAAAATTAACGAATACGGACAAGAAGAAAAAAAATATGAGGAGGTTACGTGAGTTCAGGCGAACATACAGCGCACGTACACCGCGATGATTACGGTTCCCGGATGGGGATGTGGCTCTTTCTATTTACCGAGCTGATCCTATTCGGAGGACTGTTCCTTATTTATGCAGTTTACCGTTTTATGTATCCGAGCGAGTTTCATGTAGCCGCGATGGACCTGAATACTTTGTACGGAGCGGTAAATACGATTATTCTGTTAACCAGCAGTCTGACCATTGCAATGTCCATCACTGCATTGCAGAGGAACAGGAGAACGCTGTCGCTCGTATTGCAATTTGCAACGATTCTACTGGCAATAAGCTTTATGGTGAATAAGTATTTTGAATGGGGAGCGAAATTTGCTTATGGCTTGTATCCCGGGTCCGAAGCTATGCTCGAAAAGAGTTCCGGGGAAATTCTTTTTTACGGCTTATATTACACTATGACCGGTCTGCATGGCCTGCATGTTATTATCGGGATCGTTTTCATCGGAATAATCATGTCCCAGGTATGGAGAGGAAAGGTTCACAGCACAAATTATGTCCGTCTGGAATCGGCAGGACTCTACTGGCACCTCGTTGATATTATCTGGATTTTCCTGTTCCCGCTTTTTTATTTGATAACCTGAGGAATACCGTATGTCGAAACACGAATCACACGAAAATCACGTTACCGGTTTCGGAGTCTACCTCCTTGTCTGGCTGGGTCTCCTTATGCTGACCGGCATTACCGTTGCAGTCGCGGGTATTGACTTCGGAAGAATTACGATTACCGTTGCACTGCTCATTGCCGCCGTGAAATCATGGCTTGTGCTTACGATTTTTATGCACTTGAAATTTGAAGACACAACGTTTAAGATCTTTGTTTTTGTTTCGGTCATAACGTTTGTCGTCTTTATTATTCTTTTATTCTTTGACTACTATTTTATGTGAGGTGAAACTATATGTTTTCAGGAGCTTCAACGTTTGCTGATGCAGTCGACGGCGCTTTTCTGTTTATCTTATTAACATCAGTTGCGTTACTCGTTTTTATTACCTTTTTGATGATTTATTTCGTCATAAAGTATAACCGTAAAAGGCATAAAAAAGCCGTGAACATCGAGGGGAGTGTACCCTTGGAAATTTTATGGACGGTCATACCTACGATCCTTGTACTGGCGATGTTCTGGTACGGATGGTACGGCTATAAAAAGATCCGTGATGTCCCCGAAGACGCAATGGTAGTACAGGTGAGCGGGCAGATGTGGCAATGGAAATTTACTTATGAGAACGGTCTCGTAACCGACACGCTCTATGTCCCGGTCGATATGCCGGTAAAACTAAATCTCGTTTCTCTCGACGTGAATCACAGTATTTTTATCCCGGCGTTCCGCGTAAAAGAAGATGTGATCCCGAACAGGACGAACTTTACCTGGTTTCAGGCAACAAAGGTCGGTTCATATGATATCGCCTGTGCCGAATACTGCGGATTGCTTCATTCATATATGTACACAAAAGTGGTTGTCATGGAAGAAGAGGATTATAGCCAATGGTTTGTGACTGCCTCAACAGAAATGGATGCCGGGGAAGCAGAAGAAATTGAATCATAAAACTTGCTGAAGTGAAAGAGAAAATCCATATCATCCTTGATCTTGCCAAGGTAAAAATAACCGTGTTTGTAACGATTACGACGGTTTTCGGTTATCTTTCCTATGCGGGGAAATTTACGTTGGATATGATAGCTCCGACGATCGGAATTTTTCTGCTTGCCTGCGGATCGGCTGCAATCAACCATTACCAGGAGAGAAATACCGATAAACTTATGGCACGTACAAGGAACCGACCGATTCCCGCCGGAAAAATATCCGAAAAAGATGCACTGACGATCGCGTTATTATTTGTTACATCCGGGTCGTTGCTTCTGCTGTTCGGATCAGGCTTCCCGGCTCTCGGGTTGGGTTGGCTCGCCCTGATATGGTATAATGTCATTTATACACCGATGAAAAAGAATAATGCACTTGCTATCATACCCGGCTCGGTTATCGGTGCTATCCCCCCGGTTGTCGGATGGGTTGCCGCCGGTGGGTATATTTTCGATCAGCACATTATGATCATCGCTTTCTTTTTATTTATCTGGCAGATACCGCATTTCTGGCTGCTCGTACTTGTCTTCGGAAGTGACTATGAGGGTGCCGGTTTCCCGACATTAACCAGAATCTTCACCCATGATCAGTTGTCACGAATTACTTTTATGTGGATCACCGCCATCGGAATGACGAGTATACTCATGCCGCTCTTCTTTGAAGTACATTCACAGGTGATCATTTACGGACTTGTGATTTTAGCCGCATGGCTTGTCTGGAAGGCGACAAGACTTCTTCGGGACAAGAGAGAAAATACATCGTTCAGGTTTGCATTCAGAGAAATTAATGTATATGTATTGTTGGTTATTTCCCTTTTATCGATAGATAAGCTGATCTAATTTAGTTATAGAGGAATTATTGATGGAATTTTTAGACAAATTAGTACTCCCCCAATCGGCAGAGCATATATCTCTCATCCATTTCCTGCTGATCATGGTGTTGATACCGTTTCTTATCTTTGTTAGTATTCTGCTCGGCGGAACATTCCTTTCATGGTATTATGAGCTCAAAGGACGAAAAAATATACTCTATCGTCGGTTCGCAAAAGATACCATTGAATCGGTTACCGTCAGCATACCGGTCGGTATTATACTCGGTATCGTCCCGCTGTTCACGCTGATACTGATGTATGCACAATTGCTGCATACATCGAGTGCAATTACCGTGAATGCGCTTACCGTCTCATTTGTTTTATTTATTATTGCTTTTATTCTCATCTATACCTATCGCTACACGTTCAGCTTTCAGGGAATTGTGTCGTCTCTGCAGAATGTCATAGAAAAAGACGACGGCGTCGATACCACCGTTCAAAAAGATGTGAAGAGATACAGTTCTACCATCCCTTTCGTGCAAACGCGTGCCGGTTTGTATGGAATGATCATCCTGTTTATAGCCTCATTCTTTTTCATCGGCGGGGTCACCACATCGCTCCATCCGGAAAATTGGAATAAAATACAATCATTGGTTGCCTTTTTCTATTCCTGGGATGTCATTTCACGGTTTCTGTATTTTATTATGGCATCAATGGCAATAACCGGTGCGACGCTTATGTTTTTGTTTTTCTACTGGGAAGGTGGGAAGGAAGATCTTGATGAACCATACAAAGAGTTGGTTAAAAAAGTCGCTGTCCGGATTACCCTGATAGGTGCCCTGTTTTTGCCGCTGTTATTGTTGCTTAATCTATGGACCCTCCCGAAAAATGCATTATCCGGTTCTGTGTTCGGACTCGCTGTCGCCGGAATATTCTTACTCTTTTTTGCATACCACTTTTTATACGCAATAATGAGAGGTGAAACGGTGAAGTCTGGCGGTTATGTTTTTATGCTTCTGGTGCTTGTTTTCATGGTCGGTATTGTCAAGGATCAGATAGCTATGAACAACGCAACAAAGACACATACTTTTCAGTTGCACGAGCAATACATTGCGTATGCGGAGGAATTACGGGGAACAGGTGCTCAGATAGCAGCTATCAGCGGCGAAGATATATATAATACCCTGTGTGTTGCTTGCCATCAATTTGATACAAGATTAGTCGGCCCCCCATATAAAGATGTGCTGCCGAAATATGATGATGATGTGGAGAGACTTGCCGATTTCATTCGTAACCCGGTGCGTGTCGATACGTCCTATCCTCCGATGCCGAACCAGGGTCTGCGCCCGAACGAAGCAAGAGCCGTCGCGGTTTTTATGTTCGAGAGATATGGAGGAATGTATTAATAGGAACGATGAACCAATATTCTGATTGATAATGTTTAAAAAACCTTCAGGTCGTTCGTCCTGGAGGTTTTTTTATTTTGTACGCTCTACTGAAGGATTGAAATATGGATATTATTAAAACTATTGATAGTGGGTTACTGACCGGCATTATTACGTCGGCATTATTTATTATTGTCCTGGTTGTTATTCGATCTGTTTTATATCGCGCAATTGCACGCCGAAATGAATTGACGGTGGAAGGGAGAAGGCGCTGGCGTATTAACGTCAGAAACGGAATACTCCTATTGCTCATCGTTGGATTGGTTTTTATCTGGGCAAACGAACTTACTACTTTCGCATTATCGGTGGTAGCAATCGCGGTTGCATTCGTTATTGCCACGAAAGAACTGATCCTGTGTCTGAGCGGCTCC
>Ga0209498_1002153_pt1 | contig 11996 bp, 9 predicted proteins | sample WalLakDeSediment_FD_184131 | JGI IMG/M metagenome (GOLD analysis project Ga0209498, IMG submission 184131) | Lake sediment microbial communities from Walker lake, Nevada to study Microbial Dark Matter (Phase II) - Walker Lake 11/02/13 Deep... | ecosystem: Environmental > Aquatic > Freshwater >...
TCCGCAACCTATGGCACGCCCTGGGATACCTCACCTGGCCGGTCGTCCTGGCGGCGTTTCTGCCAGAACTCTGGTGGTGGATTAAGAACTTTAACCGCAAATCGCGCGAATCTTCACCCGTTTTTAGCGGATTCACGTTGATTCGCGCGATTCGCGGTTTGTTTTCAAAGAAGACACAGCAAACCACCACAGCGCTGGCAGCGACGCTCGCCCGGCGGCTGCTGCGGATCCTCGCGGCGGCGCTGCTGCTGCCGGTGATCTTCAGTCCGGCCAATAGCCCGCGCAATTGGATCGGCGGGCTGACGCTGCTGCTGCTGCTCTCCGGCGCGACGTTGCCGCGCGGACGCGGTCACGCAGCGGGCGCACACGGTCGGCGAGCCGCGCAGCTCGCCGTGGCGCTGACGCTGCTCTACGGCGCGGGGACGGCGGCGGCGTTCTGGGATGTGAACTCCGCGCCTGCCAGCACCGCCGCGCGCGAAGTGACCTTCGAGGGGGCCGGGATGCCCACCCTGGGGGCGTTGTTAGCGGACTACCCGGCGCCTCTGTTCGCCCTGGACTACCAGCTCGCCGGGCAGATCGCTTACCACACCGGGCGACCGGCGTTTAGCGCGTGGGGACAATACCGCGTGTGGGGCCTACCCGCGTTTGAAGAGGCCACCGTGATCAGCCTCGGCTATCTGCCGGAGGCGTGCGTGACGCCGCAGTTGGTCGCAACCTTCGACACGGTCTCCGGCCCCGACCGGTTAACGCTGGATGAGACGGCGGGCAAGACGTTGCACGTGTGGCGCGTCGCCGGGCCGGGTATGTCGCGTGATCAACTGGCCGCGCGCCTGGATTTCCTCACCCTCTGGGAGCAATGCCGGTGAAGCTGCCTGTCGGCGCGCGCGTGGGGAAGAACGCGGCGGCGCTGCTCGCAGCAGGCGTGGGCGCGCGGCTGTTGGCGCTGCTGTTCAACGCCTACCTGGGACGCACGCTCGGCGTCGCCGCGTTGGGGCGCTACCTCACTATGCTCGCCGTCGAAGGCTTGACGCTGGCGTGCATCAGCCTGGGCCTCAACGTCTACGCCACGCGGGAGTTTTCGCGGCACGAGCGCCAGGAAGAAACGCAGACGCTCCTCGGCGCGGTCTTAGGCGCGCGTGTGAGCGCCGCGCTGCTCGGCATGGCGGCCCTCAATGGCCTGATTGGGCCGCTGTTCTACAGCCCGGCGCAGCGCGTCCTCCTCGGCGTCATCTCGCTCGGCCTGCTGCCGGATGCGGTGATCGGCGTGTGCGGGGCGTTGGTGCGGGCGCGGCAGCGGATGGAAATCAGCAGCGGTATCGATGTCGGCGCGCGGCTGCTCGCGGCGCTGCTCGGCGCGGCGGCGCTGTGGCGCGGCTACGACGAGACCTGGGCGCTGGCGGCCTACGTCCTCGGGCGCATCGCGGCAGCGGCGGCGTTGGGCTGGGTGATATGGCGCTGGGACGTGCGCCCACGATGGCGCTTCGGCGCGGTCTGGGGGCCATTGCTACGCGAAAGTCTGCCGTTCGCCATCGTGGATATCGCCGCGATTGTCTATCGCAAATTCGATTTGCTGCTGCTTCCGCTCTCGCACGGCGATGCTGCCGCCGGGGTCTACGGTGCGGCGTATAGCCTGTGGGAAAACCTGGGATTGATCCCCGGCAGCCTGCTGGAGGCGTTGTTTCCGGAAATGGCACGGCGCACCGCGTCCGCGCGGCGGACCGCGTCTGACGGTATAGCCTCCCTACGGCAGTTGTACCGGCGCGGGCAATATGCCCTGGCGGCGCTGGTGCTGCTGATGACCGGCGCGTTCGCGCTCACCGCGCCGCCAGCCTTCCGCCTGCTCTACGGCGAGATGATGGGGCGCGCCGAGGCTGCCACAGTGTTCCGCTGGCTGCTGTTGGGCCTCCCCTTCACCTACCTTTACCTGCTCGACGGCAACCTGCTCTACGCCACCGACCGCCAGCGCGCCGTGACCGGCTGGATGCTGGTCGTGACATTGTTGAACGGCGCGCTGAACCTGCTGCTGATTCCACGTTGGGGCGTCTGGGCGGCGACGGGCGTGGCGGTGTTCTCCTCGGCGGCGCTGTTTGCGGCCCTGCGCTTTGAGGCGCTCCGCGCCCTAGCTGCCGGCGCTCCCGAGCGCGGAGTCGCGTCGTGAACCGCGCACGTTGGTCGCAGTACAGCTTGATGGTGGCGCGCGCGGCTTTCGCGCTGTTCATCGTCCTCGGCTGCCTGACGGTCTCGTGGGAACACGGCATATTCGCCGCGTGGCCGTGGGCCGAGGTCGCCGTGGCCGGTCATACGCTGCCGCTCGGCGCGGCGTTGGCGCTACCGCCAATGATCTTCGGGGCAGCGGCGGCGCATTGGGCGCTGGCCGAACCGCGTCCACGGTGGCGCTGGGGGCGCTGGACAACAACCGCGCCGGTCATCGGCTTTGGCGCGCTTACCCTCATCCGCGCCTGGCCCATCCACGACCGGGCGACGTGGCTGGTGACGATGGTAAGCGTAGGGCTGTTCTGGGCCGTCTACGGTTTCACGGTCAATGTTGTGCCCCGGCGCTGGATTGTGAGGATAATGGCCGTGGTGCTGTTCGTGCAGGGGACGGTGGGTATAGTCCAGTTCGTGGGACAGCGTTCCGTCGGGTTGACGTTCGCCGGGGAGCTGCCCCTCGATCCCACCGTGCGCGGCGTGAGCGTCATCGAAGCCGGGGGACGGCGCTGGCTGCGCGCTTATGGCCTCACCCCCCACCCCAACGTCCTCGGCGGGTATCTGGCGTTGTGCGGACTCGTCTGCCTGGGCGCGTTAGCCGCCGGCGGTCCCACGGCGGCACATCCGCGCCGCGGCTGGCTCTGGCCGGGCTTGATTGTGGGCAGCGCGGCGCTCTTCGTCTCCTTCTCGCGGTCGGCGTGGCTAGGGACGGGCGCGGCCCTGCTCTACGCGGCGCTGGTTTGGCGTCCCTGGCGGCAGGTAGACTGGCGTGCGCCGCGCACGCGGCGCGGCGTCCTCATCGGCGCGATGGCAATACTGGCGCTGCTCCTGATCGTAGGACTGGCTTTTGGCGACTTGCTGCTCGCGCGGTTCCTGCGGCTCGGCCAGACGTTGGAAGCCAACTCGATCCAGGAACGGGTGCGCGATGGTCAACAAGCGTGGATGCTGATCCGCCACTTGCCGTTACGGGGTGTGGGCAGCGGCTACTACGTCCCCGCGCTGTGGGCCTGGGCCGACGCGACCGGGCGCAGCTTCCCGGCGTTCCAACCGGTGCACAATCTCCCCTTGCTGGTGACGGCAGAAATGGGGGTCGGCGGCCTTTTCTTCTGGCTGTGGTTGCTGCTCGGCCCAGCAGTGACGCTATTACGGCGCTCGTCGCGGCGACAATCGCCGTTGATGATATTTTGGGCGGCGGCCTTCGTACTGCTGTTTGTGGTCAACCTGCTCGACTACTATCTCTACATCCCGCTGGTCTGGTGGCCGAGCCTGTACCTGGGACTGCTGCTCGGCGGATTTGGAGGCGACCTTGACGACGCGCTATGAGACTACGGCCCGCGCCTTCGACGCGGTGGCGGCGGACTACGACGCGACCTACGGCCCGGAAGGCAACGCGGTGATGACGTGGATGCGCCGGGAGAATCTGGCGCTGCTGCTGGACGCTTTCCCGCCGGACAGCCGCCTGCTGGAACTGGGGTGCGGTTCCGGTGAAGAAGCGACGGCGCTGGCGCTGGCAGGCCGGACGGTGCTGGCGACCGATGTGTCGCCGAAAATGGCGGCGGTGACGCGCGCCAAGGCGCTGGCAGCGGGCGTGGGCGAGCGGGTGCAGGCGGCGGCGCTCCCGGCGGGCGGCCTGGACGCATTGTGGCCGCCCACGCCTTTCGACGGCGCTTACGCGAGCTTCGGCAGCCTCAACTGCGAACCGGATTTGGCTGCGGTGGGCACGGGACTGGCGCGCCTGCTGCGCCCTGGCGGGCTGTTTATCGCCTCGGTGATGGGGCCGGCGTGCCTCTTCGAGATCGCCTGGTACCTGCTGCACGGCCATCCTGGCGCGGCGCTGCGGCGTCTCCGGCGCGGCTGGCAACCGGCGCCGGTGGCCGGTGAAGCGGGCGTCGAAGTGCAGGTGGACACGCGCTATCTCACGGCGCGGGACATCGTGCGGGCGTGCGGACCGGCGTTCACCGTAACGCGCGTCCTGGCGCTGCCGCTCTTCCTGCCGCCACCTTACGCCGATACCCTGTTCCGGCAACGGCGCGCGTTCTTCCGGCACGTAGAGCCGTGGGAACGCCGTCTGCGGGCGCGCTGGCCCTGGCGGCATCTCGGCGATCACGTCGTCATAGCGCTGCGACGGCTGTAGAGCAACACCGCGCCACAGCAGGCGCCGGGCATCAGCGCCGGTGGTGGCTTTTTGGCAAAAGGGGTATAAGATGCTCATAACGCCAAGGAGGTAGCCTATGGCATCACCGTTCTATATCGCGTTCTGGAATCTGGAGAATCTTTTCGACATCGAGGGGTCGCCACGTCGCAGCGACAAGATCCGGCGCGCGCTTGGTGACTCGATCAAAAACTGGACACAGGACAGACTCGACCGCAAAGTGAGCCAGTTGGCGTCGATTATCATACAGATGAACGGCGGTCGGGGGCCGGATATGCTCGGCGTCTGCGAGGTCGAGAATGAGCACGTGATGACGCTATTGGTGCAGGCCCTGGCGGCGCTCGGGCGCACCTATGCCATTGTGCATCACGACACCCAAGATCGGCGCGGCATCGACGTCGGGATCATCTATGACGCCGATCTGTTCACGGTTGAGGTTCAGTTCAACCACTTTGTGATGCGACGCACGGCCACCCGCGACATCCTGCAGGTCAACTTCTTCACCCCGCAGGGGCGCCGCTTTGTGGTGATCGTCAACCACTGGCCGTCACGGCTAGGCGATGAGACGCGGTCTGAAGTCTACCGCGCGATTGCCGGTGAGACCCTGGCCTACTTTCACCAGCGGATCAGGGAGGTGCTTGGCAACAACGCCCCAGTTCTAGCCATGGGAGACTTCAACGACGAACCCTTCGACCGGTCGTTGGAGGATTACGCGCTCAGCCATCGCAGCCGGACCAGAGTGGTGCGCGCGCGCAATCCCCTCTTCTTAAATCTGATGTGGCCGTTGATGGGCGCGGGTATGGCTTCCTACTACTACGGCAACGAGCCTTGTTTCCTCGATCAATTTCTCGTCAATAAGAATTTGTTAAGCCAGAATGCGCCAATCCGCGTTGTACCGGAGTCGGTGGAAGTCTTACGCTTCCCCGAGATGGTGGGAACTGGCATTTACCCGATTCCCATCCGTTTCGGCGGAATGAAAACGCCGGTCAATCTCGATGGGTTCAGCGACCATTTCCCAATCGCAATGAAGGTTCGGGAGAAATAGGGGCGAGGGCATCTGTGCAAGCACGAACATTCTAACCACAAAGACACTAAGTCACGAAATCTTTCAATCTGCTAAATCTGCTCAATCTGTTGACGAATTTTCTTGTGTTGCACAGGTCGAAATCTTTATAAGTTTCCTTATGTGTCTTCGTGTCTGAGTTGTTTATTCTTGAAGGAGTCTCCATGTGGGATTCTACATCGACGAGGATGAAAATGGCTTTGCGGCGTAGGTCGGATTGCCAATCCGACCTACAACGACTATTTTCGAGGAGGGTTAGATGGGCAAGAAAACGGCGTTAGTCCTAAGTGGAGGATCGATCAAGGGCGCTTTTCAGGCCGGCGCCATCGCAGAACTGCTGGAATGGGGCTTCGTACCCGACGCGATTTATGGGACCTCGGTGGGCAGCCTCAACGGCAGCTTTTTGGCCGAACGCGCCGGTAGGGCCGTGCTGGCGGGGCAATCGCCTGACTGGCCGGCGATCGGCAAGGAGCTGGAACGCTTTTGGTTGGAGGAACTCAAATCCCCGGATCAGGTAGGGTCGCCACGCAAACTCCTGCCGTTGGCGCTGGCGGTGTTGCGCGGCAAGTTCGCCGGACTCATCGACACAGGCCCGTTGCGCAAGCTGGTCGAGACGCACCTCGATCCGGACAACCTGCGCGCCTCGCCGGTCCGGTTCTATGCGTGCGCCGTGAATTTGGCGACGGGCGAAGCGGTCTATGCCAACCAGGATTACTCCGGCATCCTCGACTACATCATTGCCAGCACGGCGATCCCGGTTCAGATGCCCCATATCAACATCGGCGAAGCGCCCTACGTGGACGGCGGGGTCCGCGAGGTGGCGCCCCTCTCCCAGGCCATCCACGATGGGGCGGACGAAATCGCGTGCATCTGCTGTCTGCCGCGGGAACTGGAAGGCGTCACATTCAGACCGGGCAACCTGCTCGAATTTGCGTTACGGCTGATGGACGTCATCACCAACGAGTTGATCAACAACGACCTTGACAGGTTCGATCAGGTGAACGCTTGGGTACGCATCTACAAGGGCATGCCCGGCAAGCTGAACCAAACGCTCGGCGAGACGACATTCTCGGCATCTGGCGCAGAAAAAGACGCGCAGAACGTGGTCAACGATCTCCTGGCGGACCTCCCACTCAGTAAGTGGCGTGAGATTCCTATGAACCTGATCCGTCCAGAGAACGAGATCGTCTTGGACCTGATGCGTTTCACGCCCGCAGACATCGCAGAGGTCATCAAGCAAGGTCGCAACATCGCCCGGAAGAAGCTTGCGTTGGTCGCAAAACAAGAATAAGCCGGCCTGGGGACGGGCGATTGCCGTTGACACCCTCACAACATCAAAATCACCCCGGCGCCCACCGCGACCATCAACGCCATCCCCGGCCAGAGCGCGCGGCGCAGCGCCGGCGAGCCGCTCACCAGCGCAAAGACGCCCTTGAAGAGCGTGTTCGATATCGCCGCAATCGTCACCGCGCGCGCGGCGACGGTCAGATTGAGATTCGTCGGAGCGCCCACCAGATCGACCATTGAGAGCGCGATGGCATCCACGTCGGCCAGACCGGAGACGAAGCTCGAAATATAGATACCGGTATCGCCAAAGAAGACGCGCGCCGCTGTGGAAATGAGCAGAATCAACGTATAAAGCACGCCAAACTTGAGCGCCGGGCCGAGTTCGAATGGGTTGACGAACGTGAGGTCATCCTTCTCGTAAGTGCGCTGCCTGAGATACAGATAGCCGCAGTAAATCAAACCGACCGCCAGCAGCGCACACATCGGCAACACCAGCCGTAAGGCCAGCGCTGTGTTGAGTGCAAAGATGACCACCAACACGCGGACGAACATCACCGTCCACGCGACGATGATGGCCAGCGAGAAAGGACGCGCTAACTCCGGGCTGGAACGGCTGCGCTGTGAAAAGCTCAGGGTGACGGCGGTGCTCGACGCAATTCCGCCGAGTAGCCCTGTAAAGCCGATCCCGCGCTGCGCTCCAACGATTTTGATCATCACGTAGCCCAAGAAGCTGATGCCGGAGATGAAAACCACCATCAGCCAGATTTTGTAGGGATTGAACACGTCGAACGGTGGCGGGCCAAAGTTGCGATTCGGTAAAATCGGCAAGACGATGATGCTGATGACGGCGAATTTGAGCGTCGCGTAGATATCTTCGCGGGTGATGGCGTGCGCCAGGCTGCGGAACTGCGGCTTGAGCGACAGGAGCGCCGTCACTGCCACGCCAAGCGCCGCCGCCAGCAGGATTTGGTTCCAGTAGCATACCGCGCCGATCACGAACGTGATCAGCGTCGCGATCTCAGTCGTCATCCCAGGTTTCTGGTCACGCACATCCCTATAATATGAAATCGCCAGCAAGACACCGAACACCAGCAAGATGCCCATAAATGGCAGCGCCGAAGCCAGTTGATCGGCCGTCAATGCGGCGACGTAACCCGCCAGACTGATGAGCGCGAACGTGCGCACCCCGGCGAACAACCGGCGCTCCGTATCGTCGTACACCGACTCGCGCTGGATGCCGATGAAAAAGCCAATGCCTAGCGCCACCACAAAACGATAGAAATAGTCAATCATCGTCACCTCACTTGTTCCAGGCGTCGTCCAAAAACCGCTGGATTTCGATGACGTAGCCGTTCGGGTCGCGGGCGAAGCAGTGATAGATGCCGTAAGTCTCGTTGACGGCGGGCGGCTTGTCGAACGGCACGCCGCGCGCGTGCAGATAGTCGTACCAGGCATCCACCTCCTGCGTAACGAGCGTGAAGAGCACACCCTCTGGCTTCTCCGGAGCGAAGTCTCTCTCGCAGAAGCCCAGATATGCATCGCCGTTGATCCGGTAAACGCGGCAGCCGCCCTGATCCAGCGTTAGCGGCAGTTCCAGCATCTCCTCATAGAACTGCGCCGTCCGCGCCAGATCGCGCGTGTACAAAAACGTGATTTGTTGATCGATACTTGGTCGTGACATGGGATGCAATCCTTTGGTTGACAGAAATCGAGTTGACAGGTTCGTGTGAACTCATATCATACAGCTGTTGATAGTTTAGAGCGTTTTCTGAAATTTGCTAAATCGGTTTATGATCAAAGAAATACAAGCACAAGTCTTACTGGCGCACAGCAAACAGCCGGATCCATGGTTTGGCCTCAAGTACAACATGAATCTGTACAGAGGTTGCTGTCACAGATGCGTGTACTGTGATAGTAGAAGTGAATGTTACCAGATCGAGAACTTCGACCGGGATGTGCTGGTCAAAGTCAATGCCATCGAATTGCTGCGCAAGGAATTAGCCAGCAAGCGGGTCAAAGGCCCTATTGGTCTGGGTTCGATGAATGACCCTTTTATGCCGTTACCTCCCGGTGTTAGCCTGACCGGACAGGCATTGGCAGTCATCGCCGAGTTTGGCTTCCCGGTACACATTATCACCAAAAGCGCCCTGGTCGCGCAGGAATTGCCGACTTTGCGGCGCATCAGTCAGGTCTATGCCAGTATCAGCTTTACCGTTACAACCGCTGACGATGCTCTGGCAGCGAAAATCGAACCGGGTTCATCACGCCCCTCGGTGCGCTTTGCGGCGATGAAAACGCTGGCAGCGCACGGCATTCAGACCGGGGTCACGATGATGCCGATTTTGCCCTTCATCGAGGATAACGAGGAGAACATTACTGCCATTGTGGAACAAGCCGCCGCGAACGGCGCGTCGTACATTATCCCGTGGATGGGAATGACATTGCGTGACCGTCAGCGCGCTTATTATTACCGCCAATTGGATGCGCTTTTCCCTGGCATCCGTGAAAAGTATGAGCGCACATATAGGGATCGCTATTCATGTGATACACCGAACGCGCCCCAACTCTACCGGCTGTTCAATGCGTTGTGCGAGAAGCATCACATTGCGACCAGGTTGCCGCTTTATGAGCCGCTTGCATCACAGCAGTTGAATCTTTGGGGGTGAATGGCTTAAGTTCTGTAACGTCCATAAGCACTTTTTCCCACAAAGCAAGCCACAAAATTCTTGTGTTTGAACGATCTGCATAAAGCCCGGTGTCAGTGACACCGGGCTTTATGGCTCGATCTCGAAGTGGTCGTGGGCGATGGTGTAGCCTTTCGAGCTTGCGTTCTTCTCGCCCGTGAGACGCAGGGTGAGGGTGTGAGGGCCGGGGGGCAGGGGGCCGCTGTCGTACACGAGGCGTTGCATTTGCGGCTCGACGCAGTAGGTGTAGAGATCGACACGGCGCTCGGGGCCGCCGTCCAAGGAGAGGGCGGCGATCCCAAAGCTGTTCTCCTTGCTGGCGATCCAGCGCACCCGGCGGCCCTCGAAATGCAGGATCAGGGCGGCGCCCTCGGCGCCGGAGAGGTGCTCGCTGCCGGTTAGGGTTTTGGGCCGGCTATCGTCCTGCCGCCACGCGCCCCGGTATTCGACCCGATTTGGCCCCGGTCCGGTTTCCAGGTGACTCACGGTGCAGGTCATCGGCTCCGGCGGGAGCGGCGGGTAGTGCCCGCCCGCCCGCAGTTGGAGCGGCACGACGGTAAAGCGGTAGTAGTCGTCCATCTCGTAGTAGTCCCCGCCGGTGGCCAGCACCGCATCCACCTCGCTGCCGGCGGCGCGCTGCCACTTGGCGAGCACGCGCGGGCAGTACCAGCCGTGGGGGCGGCTGGCGACCTCACGGACGGCGGTCCACGGACCCCAGGGGTGCGGCGCCTCGTAGAAGATCAGGCGCGTCTCATCCGTCTCCACGTTCGGGTCGCCGGGATAGGACCAGGCGACGAGGACGTAGCGGCCCAGGGCCGGGATGTAGGTCGCGCCGCTCTCGCCACAGTGCAGCGGATTGTCGATGATCAGGACGGCCTGCTCCGGGTCGGAGACCCAGGCGGCGTCGGCGAGTCCGTCGCCACCGCGATAGAAGCGCCAGTCACCCGGATCGAGCCGGCCCAGGTGGGCGCGCGCGACCCGGCCCAGGATGTAGTTGTCGCCGTTGCACCAAAAGCCGTTGTTGGAGATGGCATAGATGAACCGGTCGGCATGGTCAACCGGCGGCGCAACGCCGTCCTGCCCGTAGTGAATGAAGTAGGGGGTGGCGAAGCGCCCGCCGGGGAACATAGGAGAGGCGTAGTTCTCGTGCGCCGGACGCTCCCACGTGCGCCCGCCATCGGGCGACTTGATCACGCTTGCGCCGCGCGCCGTCTGGCGGCGGAAGCGGTCGCCGCTGTGCGTGCCATAGGTGTGACGTGCGACGACACAGTAGATGACGCCGTCGAGCGCAAGACAGCCCGACGACTTCCACGTGGCGCCATCGGGGCCTTTCTCGGCCCCGCCGCCGTACTCGGGCATGCAGATCGTCTCGCCGTTGAGGTCGTGCGGGTCGTCGCCCCGCACGCGGTTGAAGAAGACGTTGTTGGCGCACGCCTTTCTCCACCCTGAGCCATCGTTGCCGACAAAGACGAGACTGTCATCGGCCGCCCAGGCAGGGTCCCAGGTGTCTCCTGTGCTCTCGTGGTAGAGGCGCGGAGGGCCGAGCCGGACGTCGGTGATGGGTGGGCCCGTCACGGGAGCACCAGCCTGAAGGGGCGGATGTGCATCGTGTAGTGGACGACCGTGTGCCAGCTTCCCGAGTGGACCAGCCAGCCCGACATGCTCGCCGCGTCGAACCATTTGAGGGGCACGCGCGGGGTGTAGGGGCAAATCTCGATGCTGTCCCAAACCTCCTCGTAGTGGACGAGGCGAAAGGGTCCCCAGGGGTGCTCGGCCTCCAGCACCGTCAGCTCGCTCCCGTCGTCGACGTGGAAGTCGCGGTGCAGGCTCCACGTCAACAGCAGGTAGCGACCTAAGGTGGGCAGGTAGACCATCTCGGGGAGGCCCAGGTGACCGTTGAGGTCGAGGACGGGCCGCGAAGCCGCGAGGTCGCCGGTCCAGGCAACCCGGTCCCCGGTGACGTCGGCCCACTCCCAGGCGGCGGTGTCCTGGATAGCGTCCTGTGGCGCCCGGCCCACGCGCAGCTCGCTGCCGTTGTCCCATTGGTCGCCGGAGATGGCGTAGACGTAGTTGTCCACCGCATCGGCATTGTCGCGTCCGAACTGGACGAAGCTAGGCCCACCAAACTTCCAACCGGGAAACATCGGCCGCCAGCCTTGCCATTCGGTGCGGGCCTCGGGCGGCGTCTGCCACTGCATCGCGGCCCGGTTGTAGTGGGCGGCTTCCATCTCGGCCAGGGGCGTCTGGATGTCGGGCGTCCAGGTCTTGCCGAAATCGTCGGAGCGGAGGATGGTGGCATCGGAGCCGTGCTGGCTCGCGGCGCGGTGGGGCGCGGGCTTGCGACCGAGTAGGTTCTGCGCGGCGAGATAGAGGGCGCCGTTGACGCTGACCATGCCCGAGGGTTTGGGGCCGTTGCCGCCCGGCCCCATGAGGCCCGGCATGGTGTTGACCGGCTCGATGCCGCAGTCGAAGCCGTAGCCGGTGAGGCGCTCGACGTCCAGCCCGCCCATGTGGGGGTAGACATCGGGGCGTTCGATGGCCTCACGCCAGGGGATGTGGCGGTAGCGGCCATTTTCGAAGATGTAGTTGGGGTCGCCGGCGG
>Ga0209498_1002155_pt1 | contig 11994 bp, 10 predicted proteins | sample WalLakDeSediment_FD_184131 | JGI IMG/M metagenome (GOLD analysis project Ga0209498, IMG submission 184131) | Lake sediment microbial communities from Walker lake, Nevada to study Microbial Dark Matter (Phase II) - Walker Lake 11/02/13 Deep... | ecosystem: Environmental > Aquatic > Freshwater >...
AGCCCGGGCAGCCCCTGATCAGCTTCGGTCACGTCGAGTTCCTGCGTGTGGAGGCGGACATCCCTGCGCGTCTCGTCGGCCGGTTGCGTGTGGGCGACATGGTGCGCGTGACGCTTGATGTGGGCCCGACGGAGGTAGACGCGAGGGTGGCGCAGATCTTCCCGATCGCCGATCCCCAGCGCCATACCGTGACCGTGAAGTTCGATCTGCCGCGGGGTGTGCCCGGTGGTCCGGGGATGTATGCCGATGTGCACATTCCGGGCGCCGAGACCAGCGAAGGTGCGGTGCGCATCCCCTTGTCTGCGATCGTGCCGGGTGGCGCACTGCCTCGCGTCGCGGTGGTCGAGGCGGATGGCACTGTCCGGGTACGCATGGTCCGTCTCGGTGCCGTGCAGGGGGATATGATCACGGTGCTGTCCGGTCTCGAGGCCGGTGAGCGCATCCTCGACAGTCCGGATGCCAACATCCGGTCCGGCGAGCGCGTGGACGGGGTCACCGCTCCACGAACCACGCCACGCTTTCGTTAAGGGCCATCAGGGGGGTCCGCTTCCAGCGTGTTGCGGGCTGTTCGTAGCGATCGCCTGATGGTCGTCAGGGATTGGAATAAAAGAGATCGATAAGAGCCATGTCCGAGCACAAGAATCAGCACGCCACCGGCGGGGAGGAGCCCGAACGGGACCTGGGGCTGGCCGGGAAGATGGCCCAGAGCTTCATCCACTCTCCGCTGTCCCCACTGCTCCTTCTAGCCACGCTCGCCATCGGCATCCTCGGTGTGATCATCACGCCGCGCCAGGAGGACCCGCAGATCTCGGTCCCGATGGTCGACATCTTCGTCGCCTTTCCGGGAGTCCCCTCGGAACAGGTCGCAGCCCTGGTCGCGCGTCCGCTCGAACGCCTGATGAGCGAGATCGTGGGTGTCGACAATGTCTACTCGGTGTCGCACCGCGGGGAAGCGATGGTCACGGTGCAGTTTGACGTCGGGGAGAACATGGGGGAGTCGATCGTCAAGGTGCACGACCGGCTTATGTCGAACCGGGACCTGATGCCGCCGGGTGTCTCGGAGCCCATGGTGAAACCCAAGGGTGTGGACGACGTGCCCACCGTCACGTTGACGCTCTGGTCGCACGAGGTCGATGACGCGATGCTACGGCAGATCGCGCTTGATGCGCTCCAATACCTGAACGAGGTGCCGAACACCAGCCAGAGCTTCGTCGTCAGCGGCCGCCAGGAGAAAGTCCGGATCGAAGTTCTTCCCGAGCGCCTCACTGGTCTGAACGTGACCATGGACCAGGTCGCCGGGGCGGTGCAGGCAGCGAATGCCGAGCGCACGGCCGGTGCCATCGAGATTGGCCCGAACCATACTCCCATCTTCACCGGCGCGTTCCTGCGGGACGCCGACGACATCGGGCGGCTACTGGTCACGGTCGAGGCGGGCAGGCCGGTCTACATTCGCGACGTCGCAGAGGTCATCTACGGTCCCAGCGAGGTCGAGCGCTTCGTCCGCTATTACACCGGTGTGGCCGGCGATCACGCCGAGCAGTCACCCGTGGGCGCGGCCGCCGTGACGATCGCGATCGCGAAGAAGGAAGGCAGCAACGGCGTCGCGGTTGCGAACGGCATCCTGCAGCGGCTCGAGTTGCTGAAGGGCCAGGTCATTCCCGACAACGTTCAGGTTTCGGTCACCCGCAACTACGGCGAGACGGCGAACGCCAAGGTGAACGAGCTGATGTTCAAGCTCTTCATTGCGACCGCCGCGGTGACCGTGCTGGTGTTCATCTTCCTGGGCCTGCGCGCCGCACTGGTGGTGCTGATCGTGATTCCGGTGGTGTTGCTGTTCACCATCTTCAGTGCCTGGCTGATGGGGTACACGATCGACCGCGTGAGCCTGTTCGCGCTGATCTTCGCCATCGGCATTCTGGTCGATGACGCGATCGTCGTGGTCGAGAACATCTATCGGCGCTGGCTGATGAAGCGTGGCGTCGATACCGAGACGACGGTCGATGCCGTTGCCGAGGTCGGCAACCCGACCATCCTCGCGACCTTCACCGTGATCGCGGCCCTGCTGCCGATGGGGTTCGTGACCGGCATGATGGGTCCCTACATGCAGCCCATCCCGGCACTGGGTTCAGTCGCGATGCTGTTTTCGCTGGTCGCGGCTTTCCTGTTCACTCCCTGGCTGGCCTGGCGCCTGCGCCCGAGCATGGACTACCTCGAACGGGCCGAGGCGAAGGAACACAAGCAGAACGAGATGATGGGCCGGTTCTTCTCGAAGGCCATTCCGGGTCTCGTGAACAACCGCACCTACGGCTGGTCGTTCCTGATCGGCATCGTGGTGGTCTTCTTCCTGACCGTGATGCTGTTCTTCACCAAGGACGTGTCGGTGAAGATGCTCCCACTGGACAACAAGCCCGAGTTCAACGTCGTGATCAACTTCCCGGAGGGCACCGCGCTCCCGAAGACCGCGACCCTCACACATGAGCTCGCGCTGATCCTCCGCGAACTGCCAGAGGTGACCGCGGTGCAGGCCTACGTGGGAACCGCCTCGCCGTTCAACTTCAACGGACTCGTGCGCCACTACTATCTTCGTCAGCAGCCATGGCAGGCCGACATTCAGGTCCAGTTGCTCGACAAGGGCGACCGGCGCCGGACCAGTCACCAGATTGCGGTGGAGGCGCGCGAACTCCTCGCGCCGGTCGCGCACGCCGCCGGAGCCCGGATCCAGGTCGTGGAAATGCCGCCCGGCCCGCCGGTGCTCCAGTCCGTGGTCGCCGAGATCTATGGCCCCGACGCAAACGTTCGCCGCCAGGTCGCGCTCGACATGGAGCGCATGTTCAAGAACGCTCCGCATCTCGACGACGTCGACAGTTTTCTTCAGGCTCCGCACCACGTCTGGCACTTCAACGTGGAGCGCGACAAGGCCCTGCGGCGGGGCGTCACGGTGGACGCAATCAACCGTACCCTCGAGGCGGCGGTCGGGGGGCAGATCCTCGGTGACGTGAAGGCGCGTTCGCTGGTGGAACCGCATCTGATCCAGATGCGTCTTCCGATGACTGTACGATCGGACATCCAGCGCCTGCTCCTGCTTCCGGTTCCGACCATGGCCGGCGGTACGGTACCGCTGTCCGAACTGGGCGATTTCGTGCGCGTGCCGCAGGACGAACCCATCTTCCACAAGAACCTGCGGCCGGTGGAGTACGTGACTGCAGAGACGGTCGGTCGTCTCGCGGCACCGATCTACGGCATGCTGGAGGTCGAGCAGCAACTGGAGGAGTATCGCCTTCCGGGGGGTGGTCAGATCCGGTCGCACTGGGTGGGGCCGCCGCCTAATGACGGCTCGGTGGCCTTCGAGTGGGCCGGTGAGTGGACGGTAACCTACGAGACCTTCCGGGACATGGGCATCGCGTTCGCGATTGCGCTTGTGCTGATCTACATGCTGGTGGTCTGGGAGTTCGGAAATTTCGTGCTGCCTGCGATCGTAATGGCGCCGATACCGCTGACCCTGATCGGAATCATCCCGGGTCATTGGCTCCTGGGGGCGGAGTTCACCGCAACCTCCATGATCGGATTCATCGCACTGGCGGGCATCATCGTCCGAAATTCGATCCTGCTGGTGGATTTTGCAAGGCATGCGGTGGCCGACGGACAGGACGTGATGGAGGCCATGATCAATGCCTGTCAGGCGCGGACGCGGCCGATCCTGATCACCGCCTTTGCGCTGCTCGCCGGTTCCAGCGTGATCCTGTTCGACCCGATCTTCCAGGGCATGGCCATTTCCCTGATGTTCGGTACCATCGTGGCCACCCTGCTGACGCTGCTGGTGATCCCGCTCGGCGCGATCAGTGCCCGCAAGATTCTCGAGGCCGATGCCGCCGGTGGTGGTCATGGGCCGGGCAGCGGTAACGGTGGCACACTCGCGGCGATGGGTCCCGGCGAGTCCGCTGAGGCGCGGCCCGAGCAGGAAGGCGCGGCGCGCCGGACGATGACCGATCCTTCCGGCGGCCCGGTGCTGAAGATCCTCGGGTTCCTCTGGCTATACCTGAAGTCGCTCGGCCAGAGCTTCGTGGAAGGTGTGATGCAGTCCCTGCGCGCGATCGCACGCCTGATCCTGCGCCTCGCGAGCAGCGGGTCGAACGGTGGACCGCCGAGTGGTCCGGGAGCGGGTGGTGGCGCAGGGACCGGGGGTGGCCCGGAAGGAGGGCCTGCGGCACCGGGCGGCGGTGGTGCCGGCCCCTCTACGGGTGACGTGTCGGGATCTGGGGATCGTCGGGAGACCACCAGTCGAGCCCCCGATACCGAACGGCCCGCGGGCCGCCAGGAGGAGACAGACGCGGTACCGCCCGCGAAGCCGTCTGCGAGGCACGAGACACCGAAAGCGGACGTGCAAGCCACGCAACCACCCGCAGCCAAGCGCGAGGCAGGGTCGGGTGCAACCTCTGTCACCGAGGGAGCCGCGAAGGCCAGAGCCCCGGTGTCTGAGTCGACCAGGACGGACGGCGCCAAAGCACCACCGGCCGATGCGAGTGAAAGCGAAGTGAAACCGGTGCCGGACAAGGCCGGGGCCGCCAAGGTCCGTCCAGGCAAGGAGACGCCCGATCCGTCCGGCACGGTTAAGCCCGCAAAAGTGGAGAAAGAAGGCAAGGACGCAGGGTCGGCCACTCCACGCAAGGCGCCGCCGAAAGGCGCCGGTGCCACAGGGAAGACACCCGATCCCGATGCCGGCAAAGCCGAGAAGCCCGCCCCGGTTACGCCGCCTGCCAACGTGCGGCGCCGTCGCGGCATCCGTTTATCCTGACGAATTCATCCACTACGACAGTAAACGAGGAGACGATCGCATGAAGCACGAACTGACCAAGTTTTCCCTGACGGCCCTGGCCGTTGCCACCACGCTTGCGTTCGCCGGTGCCGTACAGGCCGGAGACGCCCAGGGCGCGGAAGGCGCAGCCTATGGAGCGCAGGAATTTGCCTATGGACCGCTCGCCTACGGGTATGGCGATCGTCCGATGCCGCCAGGCATGCAGGCGCCTTATGGCCGCCCGGACTTCGGGTATGGTCCCCGCCGTGAGTGGTCCGCTCCGCAGATGCCACCGCGCCCGGATTTCGGTGGCATGCCGGCTCGTCCGGACTTTGCGGCCCCGGCAAGGCCGGATATGCAAGGTCTCCCGTGGGCTCGTGAGGGTTACGGGGCCGAGATGCCTGAGATGACCGAGGAGATGAAGCAGCTCATGGCCGAGCGCGAGGAGCGCATGAAGCAGATGGCTGCCGAGCGCGAAGAGCGCATGAAGCAGATGGCTGCTGAGCGTGAAGAGCGGATGAAAGAAATGGAAGCCATGCGCGAGGCGCACATGAAGGCCGTTGAAGCCGCTCGCGAAGCGTTCATGGCCGAACTTCCGGAAGACGTCCGGCAGGCGATGGCCGAGCGCGAGGAGCGGATGAAAGAAATGGAGGCCCAGCGGCAGCAGCAGATGGCCGAGATGGAGGAGATGCGGGACGCCCGCACGAGGGCGATGGAAGCGGGCCGCGAAGCGTACATGGCCGAGATGGAGCGGCAGCGCGAAGCCATGATGAAGATGATGGAAGAGCGCCAGTAAGCCATGAAATCGGGTGGTGGGGTGCGATCGGCTCCGCTGGGCGCGGCCGGATAGGTCGTGTCACGGCTGGCCATGGGCCTCCGGCCACGGGGTGCTCAGGGCGCTGCCTTCAGGATATCGGGCCATGACTGGATCGCCATGCAAGCTGTTACAGCAGTCCTCGATGGGTTGGGTGGTTGTATTGGTCCTGGTGTTGGGTTTCGTGGCTGCTACGGAAGTGGCGGCGCGGGACCGCAACCCATGGGCCGTGCCTGATCCGAGGGCTCCGGTGCCGACGCTCCAACCACCTTCTGATGGCCGTTTTGCCCCCCAGGACTATGATCCCGTGAATGACCGGCGTCGGCGTCCAGCCCGGCCAGGGGAATTCGTGCAACCAGACAGCCGATCACATTTGCAATTCCCGCATTCGGGCATTTCAGTTTCGCCGGAAGGTCGCGGTCTCGGGTTGCATGACCCGACGATCGGGATGACGCCGTGGTCGGGTTTGTATGGGATGCCCGGGCTCACCGGGTATCCCGGTTTGTATCCGTATGGCTTGCATCCGGGTAGTGGTATGCTCTGGCCAGGGACGGGTTTTACGACCCCGGGACTGGGGATGCCGCTGTACGGATCTCCACTCGGTACCGTTCCGCTGATGGGCGCGCCATATTAGCGACGAGACGACGAAATGCGCAGGCTGGCAGCCCTCCAGGCCGACGCATCATCTAGAAGAGGGCACACAACTCCATTGGAGGTTTTTCATGAGCAAGTTCGTTAAGGCAATCGTTCTGGCCGCTTCCCTCGGTGCCCTCGCTGCTGCCCCGATGATGGCGTCCGCCCAGTGGGGCGGCCCGGGTTACGGTGGTCCGGGTGGTTGGGGTGGTCCGGGCTACGGCGGGTATCCGGGCTATGGCTATGGCCCGGGCTACGGCCGCGGCATGGGTGACATGTTCGGCTTCGGCGACATGTTCAGCGACTTCGACTTCTCGGCCCGTGGTCGCGGGGCTGGCCAGGGCTATGGCCGTGGGCATGGCGATGGGTACGGTTATGGCCAGCCCTGGGGCGGCTATGGCCCCGGTTACGGCCACGGCCCGCGCTGGTAAGTTCCAAGGAGGGCAGCCTGCCCGGCTTCGGCCGGGCAGGTCTTTCCACGCCGTCGCGCCGAGGCCCTGAATGCTGACAGTGATTGGTAACCTCAAGGGTGGAACCGGTAAAAGTACCGTGGCTTTCAACCTCGCGCTCTGGGGCATTAGCAACAAGCGCCGGGTGCTGGCGGTGGACCTGGATCCACAGGCGACCCTGACCGATGTGATCCGGGTGCGCGATGAGGAAGGCTATCTGCCGGCGCTGGAACTGTCGCAAAGCCTCGACGAGGCGATCAAGGCGGCACAGGAATACGACGAGGTCATCGTCGACGTCGGACCCTCCGACCTGGGTACGATGTACGCCGCGATCCTGGCGGCGGATCAGGTGGTCATCCCGGTGCCGCCGAGCCAGGCGGATGTCTGGTCGACCCACCGTTTCGTGAAGAAGATCCGGGAATTGCGCGGTGAGCGCAGCAGGCCCGAGATCATTGGTTTCATCAACCGGGCCGATACCCATCAGGCGGTCCGGGAATCGGACGAGACGTTCGGGGCCCTCGGGATGATCGAGGAGCTGCGGGCGGTTCGGCCGCGTCTTGGCCAGCGCATGGCTTTCCGGCGTTCGTTCAGCGAGGGGCTTTCCGTCCATGAACTGGAACACCGCAGCAAGGCCGCGAATGAACTCGACGAGCTGGCAAAGGCGATCTTTCGCAAATCGCGCCGGTGACCAGTCACCGACGCCTCGTTCTTTCGAACATTGATTCAACGACCACTACAGGGTGAATCATGGCGGCCTTGGGCACCTTCCTGCGTAAATACTGGATTCTGATCGTCATCGTTCTCTGGGTGATCGCCTGGTTCAATCGGGACTGGCTCGCCGGAACCACGCCGGCGGCCGAAGATGTCCGACCCGCAGACGAAGTCATCTCCGAGGTCGCAGCGCTGGCTCCCGCACAGAGTCCCGCTGCGGAAGCAGAACCTGCCAGGGAACCGGAGCCGGTCACCGAGCCGGAGCCGGTCCCAGAGCCGGAGCCGGTCCCAGAGCCGGAAGCTGTAACAGAGCCGCAACCAGAGGCCGTGGAAGCGGCTCCGGTGGTTAACGCGGCGGCCCAACTGATGACCAACGCTCGCGCCGCGCAGCGCGACCGCGGTGCGCGAGCAGCGGCCGAGGTGCTGGCAGAGGGTCTGCGCGATCTGCCCGCGGACACGGCTGGGCTCGCTGACCTTTACGGCGAACTGGGGAATTTCCACTTTCTGGCTGGGAATTTTGCCGCGGCCCTCTCATCGTACGACTCCGCCGTCAAGGCGTTGCCCGAGGCCGAACGTGCCGCGATGCTGCGCCGCCTCGCGCCAATCTATGACCGGTTCCATCCGCAGGGCCGCTCGCACCTCGAGCAATTCAGGTAGAATAAGCATCTGGTGTTATTCCCCTGTGAGATGCCGTGCCTTGTCGCCATAGAAGGAGCCACCGCCTGTCGCTCGGTAACGCGGTCGCCCATGATCGTGGAGGCCCGGCGTGAGGCTCGTGCGCAATCTGCTCGCGCTGATCGGCTTGCTTACGCTCGTCGCGCTTGGTGCGGCGATTCTTGCGTTTGAGCCGTATGTGAACAAGGCACGGAGTCTCGACGACTCCGCGCTTGGCGTCTATGCGGGCGTGGCCAGGACCATCCTCACCACCGGTGACGCGATGCAGGCTCTGGTCTACCAGCGCAGGGTGGCCCCTGGCCGGGGCGTGGGTGACGTAGAGCGGACTCTGGAAGAAGTTGCTGCCGAACTCGGACTCCAGTCGCTCGGCACGCTCGCCGTTCAGCGCGAAATCCAGCAGCGAACCGGCAAGGTCTTCCCTCTGCTGCAGGTCTATCTCTTCTGTGACCCGGATCTCGCGAGCGACCTGATCCGCCACAACCCCGGCATGGCCGCGTATCTGCCCTGTCGGGTGACCCTGTACGAGGACGCTCGCGGCGGGCTCTGGCTGATGACACCGAATCTGGACCTGCTCCTGCACGGAAGCCGACCATTGCCCATTTCGCTGCAGGAGCGTGCGGCCGGGCTTCAGGCGAAGCTCCGGGAAATGGTCGATCGTGCTGCTGGCGCGGATGATCCGCAGGCTGCCGAGGCCCGCAACGAACAAACTGTGGTTGGATTCACCTCATGAGCAACTTCGATTACCGCAATGATGCACGCCTGGAGGACGCGGAAGATTTCGATGTCCGTTCCCGCCGTCTGCAGCTGATCGTCTATTCCTCGCTGGTGGCGTTCGTGGTGCTCGCGGTCTACGGCTTCTGGCTGATCACCAGCCTGACGCGGGACGTAAGCCGCCTGGTGGTCGAGATGTCGGCGATGACGCGGACCATCGACCGGGAGATGGTCGTGATGGCCGCGAAAATGGGTGACATCGACGACCGCATGGTGACGATCAGCGACAGCATGGTGATGATGAACCGCAACATCGGTTCGATGACCCGCGATTTCACCAGCATGAACGCGAACATCCGCAGCATGGCGAACGACACCACGACCATGGCGGGCTCGACACTGAACATGCAGCGCGACATGTGGAGTCTGAACCGCAACGTTTCCGGACCGTTCAACATGATGAACATGTTCAACCCGATGGGTGGCAACCAGGGTCCGTTCCCGGGGTCGCCGGGTCCGTACTACCCGCAGCACATGGGCGGCGGCCGCTGACGCGGCAGAGATTCATCACAGCAACAGGGAGACCCGATGTTCAATCGCCCCGGCAATCGTGTGAACCAGCAGTTGACGCTGCTCAGCGATCGGCTTTCGGAAGAGAATCCGGCGCTCGAAGGCGTCGTTGATCCATTCCGGGTGCTCGACCGTATCGGGTATGGCGCAGGTCTGCTTGATCCCGAGGAGGACTCCTACGCGTTCACGATCTCGTGGTGGCCGATGATCGCGGTGCTGGGGACGTTTTCCGCGGGCAAGTCGACGTTCATCAACGAATACGTTGGCAAGGACGTGCAGCGCAGCGGCAGCCAGGCGGTGGACGACCGGTTCACCGTGATCAGCTATGGTTCCGGCGACAAGGTGAAGGAACTGCCGGGACTTGCGCTCGATGGTGATCCGCGCTTCCCCTTCTACCGTGTCAGCCATGAGATCGAGCGTCTGAGCGACGGTGCTGGCCGAACCGTGGACCATTTTCTGGCAATGAAGACGGTGAAGGCAGAACGGCTGCGGGGCCGCATCCTGATCGACTCCCCCGGATTCGACGCCGACGAGCAGCGCGCGACCATCCTGCAACTGACCGACCACATCATCGACCTTTCCGATCTCGTGCTGGTGTTTTTCGATGCCCGCCATCCGGAACCCGGTGCGATGCGAGACACACTCGAGCACCTCGTCAATCGCGTCGCCGCGCGCAATGACTTCACCAAGCTGGTGTTCGTGCTGAACATGATCGACACGACCTGGCGCGAGGACAACCTGGAAGAAGTCGTGTCCGCCTGGCAGCGGGCGGTGGTGCGGCAGGGCAATGCCACGGGCCGGTTCTACTGCGTTTACAACAAGGGTGCTGCGGTCGAGATTGGCGACGAAAAGGTGCGTACCCGTTACGAATACAAGGCGTCGCGGGATCGTGAAGAGATCCATTCCAAGATCGCGGAGATCAGTTCCTCCCGATCCTATCGCATCGTCGGGGCGATGCAGGCGATTGCCGAGTCCATCGAGATGGACGCCCTGCCGGCACTGAAGAATGCAATGGCGCGCTGGCGCCGGAATGTGGTGCGGGCCGACGTGGTGCTGATGGCAATCGTGCTTGCGGTGGTGATCTGGGGCGCACAGGCGATGACCGATGGGTTCGCGCCCTGGTTCGACGGCACAATGTTGGGCGCGATGAAGGTCTGGCCTATCACTTCGACGCTGGTCGTGTTGTTGCTGCTGGGCGTCCTCGCGGGCATCCACTTCATGAACCGCGGGTGGACCGCGCGCCGGATCGCGCGCACACTGCCGGACGAGTCGGCGTCGGGGAACTGGCGGGCTGCTTTTCTGAAAAACACGGTGTTCTGGCGTTCGATCTTCCGCAAGTCGCCCGTAGGCTTGAGCCGTGGCGCAGTGCGTCAGCTGCATGCGCTGCGTGACCAGGTGGAGGGTTTCGTGCAGCGTCTGAACAACGAGTTCATGGAAGGGGGACCATCGTCCGCCGGCAAGGCGCGGGCAGGCACCGCGGGCGGCGGGGCCGACGCGGTCGAAGTGGGCGAACCCGCGGAGGCACCCCGCGACACGGCCGGACGTGAAGATCGTAGCTAGGTTGGGGGTTGGGGACGGGTCAACCGGTGCAGGTTGACTGTTCACCGCCATTGCGGGTGAAATTCAAAGATTGAAGCAACCCATGCGGCGCATGGGGGAGAGGTGGAATGACAATTCTGGCATGGATCATGTTTGTTCTGGCGATGGTGCTGGTGCCCATTTCAGTATGGGCCAGCCTGGCCGCGCTGGGCGTCTGTGCGGGTTGTGCCCTCGTCCGGGATTGGCAGCGGGATCGGCAGTTGGAGTCGCCGCCCGAAAAGAATGGCTGAAGCGTTGCGCAATGTGTTCCGCGAGGTCAGTCGCGAAGCGTCCCCGGTGGGGTCTCCCGGTGACCTTGGCGGATGGAGGTAGTTCGTTCGGGGCAGCACTGTTCGCAATGCCTCCCGGCGCAGTGGCCGTACCGGCAGGATCCGTGGGGACGTCGTGCGTTTGGGCGTGCGCGGCCCGGGCTGATCCTGCTGCCTGTTTTCAAGTCTTCCATGGGTCGCCCGCGAGGGCGTGCGCCATGCCATAAATCGACCTAGTTGGGGATAGTGACTATGAGCGACACCAAGAAACTTGCAATCATTGCGACCAAGGGCAGTCTCGACTGGGGCTATCCTCCGTTCATTCTTGCGTCCACTGCCGCGGCGCTCGGGTACGAGGTGGAAGTCTTCTTCACCTTTTACGGGTTGCAGCTTCTGAAGAAGAAGATGGACCTCCAGGTGAGCTCGCTGGGCAACCCGGGCATGCCGATGCCAATGCCAGTACCGGTGCTGCTGCAGGCCCTTCCGGGGATGCAGAAGATGATGACCGTGATGATGAAACAGAAGATGAAGGCGAAGGGCGTCGCCAGCCTCGAAGACCTGCGCGATCTTTGTCTCGAGGCGGAGGTGCGGATGATCGCCTGCCAGATGACCGTTGATCTGTTCGAGATGGACACCAGCGAGTTCATTGACGGCGTGGAGTATGCCGGCGCCGCAGCGTTTTTCGAGTTCGCCGGCGAGTCGGACATCTGCCTGTTCATCTGAACGGCTGAGTGTCTGCAACGCCCCGCGCGGCACAGGCCGCGCGGGGCGCTTCCGCTTAGTCGGGTGGTA
>Ga0209498_1002156_pt1 | contig 11993 bp, 5 predicted proteins | sample WalLakDeSediment_FD_184131 | JGI IMG/M metagenome (GOLD analysis project Ga0209498, IMG submission 184131) | Lake sediment microbial communities from Walker lake, Nevada to study Microbial Dark Matter (Phase II) - Walker Lake 11/02/13 Deep... | ecosystem: Environmental > Aquatic > Freshwater >...
CAACAAAACCATTATCTGCGATAGCTCGTACCTCCGTAGCGGTAAGACCGTTTTTCTGACTGGTCCAGTTCTCCCCCGAGTCTGATGTCCGGAAAACCCCGCCACCCAGGTAGGCCCCGCCGAAAATATCGTCATCCTCATTCCGGGTCAGTGAAACGATGAACGGGACGGTGATCCCGTTGTTGACCTGTGTCCAGCTATTGCCCGTATTGGTTGAGCGAAACACTCCATCGCCGTATGTCCCGGCGAAAACATGCCCGGCTGCGTTGACCAGCAGGGCATTCACGCCGTTGGTACTGGTAAACCCATTGTTGATGGGCTCCCACAGATCGCCGTCGTTCATCGAACGAAAAACCCCCTCGCCGAAATCGGTGCCGGCATAGATAATACCATTCTCATCGATAGCCAGTGAAAAGATGAACGGGACAGTCAGCCCGTTGTTTACTTCCACCCAGGAGTCGCCGTTATTGACTGAGCGGAAGATCCCGCCGCTCCAGGTCGCGGCGAAGATATGCCCGTTTGGCGCCACCGCGATGGCAGGGACGTAGGTGACCGTCAGGCCGTTGTTTTGCAGCGTCCAGTTGTCACCATTGTCAGTGGAACGGTAAATGCCTCCCCCTTCGAAAGTGCCGGCGAAAAGATGCCCGTCGGCATTCACGGCCAGGGAGTTGATCCAGTTGAATTCCAGGCCGTTGTTCGCCGCCGACCATTGCTGGTTGACATCGTCCCAGCGAAACACACCGCCTCCCAGCGTCCCGGCAAATAGCGTCCCGTCGATATTCACTGCCAGTGCATAAACATTCATGGAAGTGAGCCCGGTGTTCATCTGTGCCCAGGCTTCCCCGTTGTCGGCTGTTACAAATACCCCGCCGCCTTTGGTCCCGGCATAGATTTTCCCGTCGGGGCCGGTGGCCATGGCCATCACATCGGCACCATAAGGTCCGCCGGTCTGGATCCATCCTTGCGCAATGGCGTCGGTTAAAAAGGATGTAATGATAACTAAAAGTAAAATTGCTCTTTTCATGATAACAATATTTTGAAGATTAGTCATATAGAATGTTTAGAAAGGATAGACGCTTGTTAAATCTAGTATACAAAGATATTAATTATTTGCAGTGAATCACATGATCCAATGCTATTCCTATCTATCTGAAATCTATTCATTGTGTTAATATCTAATGACTGATTAATGGGTGACAGTCGTACTTCCTGGGCCATTGAGGCTGCTGAGGCCTTCTATAGGGTATGTTCCCATGCAGTAAAGCAGATGACCAACGCCGGTATCGTCTGACTATACCCGTTCCGGCATTCAACACAGGTGATGTTTTCGACTGAAACCGATGGACAAGTAACACTAAGGCTGGTAGATTTCACCGGAAGGATCTCCAGGAAGATATTCAGCCAGCATGTGAATGCCGGGGTGCCATAAGAGATCACTCAGGACCACTAAGAATTTCTAAGTGTTCCTCAGTGTTCTTAGTGCCTAAGTGGTAATCAAATCAATCTGGAAACCTTCACCAGGAAATAATTCTTCTTCCTTTTCTGGAGAATGAAGGGAATTGACGGGAAGATTTATTTTGTAATAACGAACTTTCCTGTGTATCGCCTGTTCTTATGATCTTTGACACCAGTAGCACTTCTCATTCGGCAACCACATCCGGCAGCGTCAGCACCACCCAGTCCCTGGCCGGGTTTGGCGAGATTTTTATCGTGGATTCGTATCTTCTTTGGTGGGGATTTCATCGATATTCAGCCGATGGCTTATGTTTCAGAACTGCTTAACATGGGCTGCATCGATCTCCAGGGATTGCATGCTGCATTATTCAGGAAGGAATTTACCGCAAGTTTGAAACGGGGCAGGACCATCAAAAAAGGTCATTTACAGAAAGATACCTTTCGCCGGTATCATAACAGAAGGTGAGTATCCTGGACCCGGTTGACCACCACTGATATGCCCTCCTGTACCCACTCCGGTGATGAGATAGTCGAATCCTTCCGGAAAATCATGCAGGATTTCTTGTGCTGTTGTTGAAATGTGTATCTCCGGGTTAGAAGGATTATCGAACTGCATGGGCATCCAGGCGCCGGGGGTACTGGCGACCAGCTCATGTGCTTTCTCAATGGCCCCTTTCATTCCAAGGCTTTTCGGGGTGAGCTCGAATTCCGCACCAAGTGCCGCCCAGGATGGTGCATCCGGCATACAGGATTAGATTGTCGCCGATAATGGTCGTTTCCCCGATCACAATCCCGGTTCCATGGTCGATAAAGCATTTTTTACCGATACTTGCCCCCGGATGAATGTCTGTCCCTGTTTTACCATTAGCATATTCGGTCAGGATCCTTGGAAATATCCTTACATTCAAATTGCATAAAATATGTGCAATACGATATACCACCAGGCTGAAAAAGCCGGGATAACAAAGGACTACCTCTTCAAACCCCGTGGCTGTATTTATTGTCCAGCCTGTAAATGGCGTTTGCTAGATCGACATGTTCAGGGAGAATTGACTGGTTTGCCGGCCTTATGCGATCATCATCTGGTAACATGGATTATTCTTTTGTGCCCTGACTTTTTGTTGTTAACAATTAAAAGTAGGTTTTGTTTGCAAAAATTGAGAAATCGGCCGGTCATCAGAACCAGAACCCCAGGTTGATGAATAACAGGGGTTTACTGTTCAGGTTAGATCCCATCAAAGTTAGTTCCACGGGGCCGATGAAGCTGTCATAGCTGAAACGCGTGCCATAACCCAGGATATAGTTATCCGGATCAAAGGCATCATTCAGGCTGTAGGCCACCGTACCCGCATCTGTCAGCAACGTCAGGTATAACTTTCGGTAAAAGTTATACTGCATATGAAACCTTAAAACGACAGCATGGTATCCGAATTTCTGGATGAACCGGACGCCGGTAAAAGGAATAGCTGTACTTACATAATTTTTTGGGTTCATACCGCCAAGGGCGAACCAGTGTTGCGGAGGCGGCTGGTTAACAGAAGACAGGGTACTTCCTATGAAAATGCCGGGCCGCATTACCCACCGGGGAGCAAATAAATAATTGTGCTCGTAGTTGAAGTGCATCACCATAGAACTGGTGAAAATATCCCTGGACCAATTCGAAAGCGGCATGACATATTTCATGCTGAATTCCGATCTGAACCCGGATGAGGGAAAATACAACCTGTCGCGCGTGTCGGCCGCCCAGTTGATGAAAACATTGCCGTAGCTGGAGAAATCCGCAAATGTCGACAACAATTTATCAATATTGACCTCTTGCCTGAACCTGAAATATTCATATTCAAAGCCAGCCCTGAAATTGTAAAAGTTACGCAGGCTGTAATTCAGGAAAAACGATCCTGAATAATTTGAGAAGGTAATCTCATTGATTTTCAAATCATTATCATAAGTATTGAATGTAAGGGAATAGAATTCGGCTTTTAATCCGAAACCTGGCCTGGCACCATAGTCTATCATATAAAAAGCCCGAAGTCTCGGATTTTCACCCAGCACCAAATCGGTAAAGAGTTTTGACCGGCTTCCCAGCACATTCCGGAAAGAGCCGTTGATCAGCAGGCTGGCCCCGTAGTCGTTATCGTAATGAATCCCTGCTGAAAGATAGCCCGGATCGGCTTCCGTCACCTCAATGACAAGATCATTTTTGCCGCCATTCGTTGATATTTCGTAATTCACCTGCTCGAAAAAACGTGATCCGTACATCAGGCGGATATTTTTCTCGATATCCTCCAGCGAAAACAGTGTGTCTTCATCAATTTTGAAATAGTTCTCAAAATAGGCTTTCGGCATCTTATGAAACCCCTTGATCCTGACATAATGAATATTGATTTCATCCAGGGGTTTGGCGCTGAAATCCCTCATCGGCCTGTATTCTATTTCATTCAGGCTGTCGGCCAGAGCTTTCAGCTGGTCATAAAAGGGCCTGCAGGTGCGCTCCCCGAAAGCAATGATGGAATCGTATTCTGCAAAATCCATGACACCATATTTTGTGTCAAGCGGAATATAGATATCAGATAACTCTACCCCGATCCGGTTCGCTTCGGTCCTGTGAAAAGTAATGATCTGGTCGAGCACGCCCGTCAGTGATGTGAACTCTTCCCTGGCGCTCCGCAGCGGTGGCTGGTCATCGCCCGATACAATAATCTCTGCTCCCATGTCCTTTACGTTTTTAACCGGAAAGTTATTTACCACCCCGCCATCGACCAGGTATAATCCCTGGTAATCAATCGGTGAGAAATAGCCTGGGATCGACATGCTGGCCCTGATCGCCATGGGCAGGTAACCTGACCGGAGTTCCACCTCATCGCCGGTGAAAAGATCCGTTGCGATGCAAACAAAAGGAATGGGCAGGTCATTGAAATCATCTGTCAGGAAGAAAGGGGAGAAGTAATGGTTTAGCATAAGGTTGATTTCCTGTCCTTTGAATAAAGACGGGCTGATAGTAACGCTTTTATTTGCTATTGGCAGGGTAATAATAAATCTCTCGGCAAATTCCTTTTCTTCAAAGGCCATGTATTTTCGCTCGATTTGGTCAGTCAGCACCGCATCCCAATCGATCGACCGAATCATGTTTTCGATAGAATCGGGATGGTAGCCCGCAGCGTAAAGTCCGCCGATGATGCTGCCAATACTGGTTCCCCCAATGTAATCGATGGGAAGTCCGACCTCATGGATCATTTTCAGAAGACCGATATAGGTAAAGCCTTTCGCTCCCCCTCCGGCCAGCACCAGGCCGACAGTGGGACGCGTCTTTGATGTGGGATCATCCATTGCATCAATGTCCTGCTGAGCATGCAATGACAAGAAACTTGCCGAAAATAAAATAACAAGCAGGGAGAAAATGAAATATAGTAAACATGGTTTGGTCATGGCAACCCTTTTGGATGAAAGAGTAAATATACGAAATCCATGCATGATGCAGGAAGAAAAACGGTTATAAAAACATCAGTGCAACTCCCGCCACACTTATTAACGCTCCAACAATTTCCAGCCAGGAAAATCTTTGTTTGAAAAGCAGGATGGCCGGCGGGATGATCAGGATGGGGACGATGGCCATGATCGTGGAGGCAATGCCCGTATGGGTGTATTTTACGGCCAGCAATGAGAATGAGATGCCGAGAAAAGGACCGAAGACTGATCCCAGTGTGATGGTACGTAAGCTGGCGGCATCTTTCATGGCGTTCCGTATCAATTTCCCTTTTCTGAGCAGCAAAATGATCATTGCGTATCCCACAATGGCAATAATGATCCGTATATGCGAGGCGGCAAATGCATTATAGTCTTGCATCCCATATTTGCTGAGCACCAGCCCGCCCGCCTGGCCTGCTGCTCCGATAAAGGCGAAGGCCAGGCCTTTCAGCGAGTAGGTCAGCCTGATCCTTTTATGATGAACGGGCCTGGAAAAGATGGCCAGGAAAATGCCACCAACATGCAATGGTATCATTTTCTCACCCAGTAAGAACCAGCCAATGATGGCTGTCATGGGCGGCACAAGGGTCATGACCAACATGGCCACGCGGGAGGTGATGAGGGGGTATGATTTGAAGAGGAAGTAATCGCCTAAGACCAGTCCGACGATGCCGGAGAGCCCCAGCCAGAACCAGGCGAACGGGGTGGCGTCGAGCGGCAGAAAGCTGCCCCGGATAAAAAATGACAGTGTGCCCAACATAAAAAAGGCCATCACCAGGCGGATCATATTCACCGCCAGCGATCCGACCCGTTTACTGGCATGCTCGAACGACAGGGCCGTGATGGTCCAGAAGATCGCCGTGGCCAGTGCCGCGAGTTCGCCGTAGTGGGATGTCAGATTCATCGTTATAGTTCACGCAAAGCTCGTAAATAAAAAGAAAGGGCGCAAAAAAAGATTATTGGATAATTTCTTTTGCGCCCCAAATTATTTTGACTTCCTGGGGTGATAGAAGACTATTTTGATTTGACAAGTTTCTGCTGCAGGTTCAAACCAGTCATTGTACTTGCCTTTAACATATAAAAACCTGAAGGCAAACTGCTTAAATCAATCTGGATTCGATCGGTTCCTGCTTCAGCTGTACGATGGATCATGACTTGACCATAAGTGTTGAGAATTTTAATGTCCAGCATTTCATTAGCCATCTCTCCAAATGATACGGTCACGACTTCCTTTGCCGGGTTTGGGTAAACTTTAAGGAGATCTTCCGAACCTTCACCGATGCCGGTGCAGTCGTCGATCAGCACTTCGAATAACTGGGATGCCATCTCGCAACCTTCCGCGTTTGTCTCAGTTACCATAACCGTTCCTGTTCCTGGGGCGCCCCATGTGACCTGGATAGCGTGCATTCCTGCACCGGCGGTAATCGTGCCCCCGGTGACTTCCCAGTTGTAATTACTGCCCGTGTTGTTCGCGGTGGAATAAAGAACGCCCGGTTCATTATTGCAAACCTCCGCCTGGCCGCTAATTTCGGGTTGCGGAGGTGCGGCTACAGATACCTGCAGCTGTCCGGAAGGACTCCCGGATCCGCAGGAATTTATACCTGTGACGGAAATGAAAGCCGTCCCGGTGAAATCCTCAGCCCAATCGACCAGGGCTGCCTGACCCGTGCCTGTGATGCTGCCTGCATTACCGGGAGTAATCGTCCATTCATACGAAGTGGCGTTTGCAGCCCCGGTTGTCGTATATTCAACCGCCGAATGATGGTTACACTCCTGGGTCGGGCCGGTAGGTGTGGCAGCAGTTGACGGCATTTGTATTACATAAATATAAGAGTTGCCGACCATCTGGTTGGAGCAGTAATCGGTATAGGCCTGGCAGGTGTAAATGCCGGTTGCCGTCTGATAACCAAAATTCAGGGCTGTTCCTGTTCCCGGCAGGATCGTACCGGTGGGGTCATTATCCAGATACAATTCATAATTGACCCCCGTTTCCGATCCATCGAGGGTCAGTTCAATACCGGGTTCTCCTTCACAGTATCCCGCTCCGTCGGAAAGGGTGAACTGGACCGGTGTATGGTGGATTTCCGCGGGCAATCCGTTCGACCACGCACCGTCACCACAATTGTTAATGGCCCTGGCTTTGATCTCATAAGTGCCTGTAAAACCTGTTGCCGGCACAAAAGTGGCATTGGTATCAGGGCCGCTGATCGTTCCGGCAGATGACGGATCAACCGTCCACTGGTATGTGGTGGCCCAGGGGACAAGGTTGGTATAATAAACCACACTGGTTGTCCCCAAACAAACCGCCGTTTCCCCCCAGGGCGTATTGGCCTGCACCGGTTCGGTGATGACAATAATGTAATCTTCCGAAAGAAGTGTGTCGTAAACCGTACCGTCGTAAACGATCAGCTCCACATCATAGCTGCCCACCGTATTATATTGAACAACAGGATTTTGCAAGGTGGAATTCGGCGGGTCTCCCCCTTCAAAAGTCCAGTTCCATGAGGTGACCTGTCCAAGCGACTGGTCGATGAATTCAACAGAGGAATTTACACAGGGTGTGGTGCTGTTGCTGGAAAAATAAGCAGTGGCTTGATAAGGCTGTAAATCGGTGAGCATTACCTTTTCTGCCTGCAGGCATTCCTTTGTTATATCGTTCTGGATAAAAGCTACTAATTCACAGTTGCTGGTCACCCAGCTGACATCTTTGGTAAACTGCAGCTCAAGCAGTAATGAATTCTGGTTTGTCCAGTCTACTGTGGTGCCGTTTTGATCAGGCACCATCAACCGGTTGACGTTATTCAGGTAGGATTGACCCTGCCAGGAATAAGTAATGTCCGACTCGGTCAGAACAAGGTGAATTTTCAGATTGCCCCAGCTTCCGGCAACTTTATTGATCAACAATTGGATATTATAAGTTTGCCCCGTTGCCTGGCCATAAATTTCAAGGTTGAAATCACTGTTGATGGCTATCCGTTGCTGATACAAGGGGAGGTAATATGAATACATGCTCTGGGTGTTGCTCCCACCAACATGAGACAAGACCCCGTCGAAGAAAGCGGTCGGATACCCGGTAATTCCGTAATAGCTGTTCCTGGCATTGGAATACTGGTTGGCAAACGGGTCATTGTTGTGATTTTTAATGACAGCCACCTGGCAGCCGGCGGCAAGCAGGTCATCGGCCCCCATGGAAGCGCCCGGGCAATACGGGCACCATGTACCGGTGCCGATCTCCAGAACCACCTGTTGCCGGGGTACCTGCTGAGTGTAAGCAGTCATTAGCCATAAACCCGTAATGAGTAAAAGTAGAAGCTTCTTCATAATATAAGTTTTTAGTTATCAGATTTTTGATGAACGCAAAAATAATGAGAAATAGAAATATATAGTTTGCTTTATGCAATAACTGCCAGGAAGAAGCTAATTTATACTTTTTCTAAATTGTAATTCATTGTAATTCATTGTAATTCATTGTAATTCATTGTAATTCATGGTAATTTGTTGACCGCTGACCGCCGACTGCCGACTTTTATCAATCTTCCCTTGTTAATAACTAAATCTCTACAAGAATTCTTGCAATTCGATCCCCTTGATGCTCACCGTTTTGGCACAGCGGGAAAGTTGGTATCCAACAGAGTTTTCCTGCTAAAAAAATTATCAATAATTGTTGAAAAATACTACTTGCCTGATACAAGATATTACATATCAATCGGATATGAATTGCTAACGGCCTGATGTTGAAAAATTGATTGTCAGAAACCCTTAATCTTAATGTATTTTAGCCAAAGCGAATTTCCCCCCAATTAAATGATTAAATGGATTGAAGTTAAGTTAATTAGGATATAATTATTTGTAACAACCGGAGAGATGATGGAATTGGAAAAGACTTTGTTTGACAGCCTGGAGAAGAAAAAGACGGAGGATCAGGTACTTGAAAAGGGAAATGATTATTACCAGGAGATGCTGGAACACCGGCAGCGGCCTGCGGTAGAAGAGGCACATGATCACGTAGAAATAAAACCTTTAAGGGAGGCTCCGGTAAGGGATGAAGAGAATCGGCATGAAACTTTACAGGCATATCCTTATGACGAAGCGCAGCGGAAAGCTACAGCCTATTTCAAAGGCGATACGCTGGCAGCCAATGTATGGATCAACAAATACGCCCTGAAGAACAGCGATAACCAGTTGTTCGAACTTACACCCGATGACATGCACCGCCGGTTGGCCCGTGAGATTGCGCGGATTGAAAGCAAATACCCTGACCCGCTCAGCGAGGAGGAGATTTTCAATTTGCTGAAGGACTTTAAATACATTGTTCCGCAGGGCGGACCCATGGCCGGTATCGGGAACAACTTCCAGATATCTTCTCTTTCCAATTGTTTTGTCATTGGCAACAAAGGCAATTCCGACTCTTACGGCGGGATCATGAAGATCGACCAGGAGCAGGTGCAATTGATGAAGCGCCGGGGAGGCGTGGGGCACGACCTGTCACATGTCCGTCCGACCGGCAGCCCGGTGAAGAACAGTGCGCTGACCTCCACCGGCATCGTACCGTTTATGGAGCGCTATTCCAATTCTACCCGCGAGGTGGCCCAGGACGGACGCCGGGGCGCCCTCATGCTCACCATTTCCATTAAACATCCTGATGCAGAGCGGTTTATCGATGCCAAACTGGAACAGGGAAAGGTTACCGGCGCCAACGTATCGGTCAAGATCGACGATGAATTCATGAATGCTGTAAAGGAAAATATCCCTTACGTACAGCAATTCCCCATACAGTCAGATAATCCTTTGGTCAAAAAAGAGATCGGTGCCGGTAAACTCTGGAACAAGATTATCCACAACGCATGGAAATCGGCCGAACCTGGGGTATTGTTCTGGGATACCGTGAAGCGCGAGGCCATCCCCGATTGCTATGCCGACCTGGGCTTTAAAACAGTTTCAACCAACCCTTGCGGGGAGATACCCCTTTGTCCGTATGACAGTTGCCGGTTACTAGCGATCAACCTTTACAGCTACGTTGAAAACCCCTTCACCCAGCACGCTGTGTTCAACGGCAGCCTCTTCAGTCGCCATGCCCGTTATGCGCTCCGGATCATGGACGATATCATCGACCTGGAGCTCGAAAAGATTGACCGGATAATCCAAAAGATCGAGGACGACCCGGAGGAGGAGGTGATCAAGGCGATCGAAAAGAACCTCTGGCTGAATATCCGGGAAAAATGCATCCAGGGGCGGCGTACCGGCATCGGCATCACCGCCGAGGGCGACATGCTCGCCGCGCTCGGACTGCGCTACGGTTCCGACGAGGCCATCACTTTTTCCACCGAGATCCACAAGCTGCTCGCCCTGGAGGCCTGCCGCTCCTCGGTTGACCTGGCCCGCGACCGCGGCGCCTTCCCCATCTACGATGCCGAAAGGGAAAAGGACAACCCTTTTATCAACCGCATCCGGGAGGCTGATCCGCAACTTTATGAGGACATGACCAGATATGGCCGGCGCAACATCGCCATGCTCACCATCGCCCCGACCGGCAGCGTGAGCATCTGCACCCGCACCACCAGCGGCATTGAGCCAGTCTTCATGGTCTCCTACAAGAGAAGAAGGAAAGTGAACCCGAACGATATGGACATCCGCATCGATTTCGTGGACGAAGTTGGTGATTCCTGGGAAGAGTACAATGTTTTTCACCCCAAGTTCGAAGAGTGGCTCAAGGTGAACGGCTATGATCCCGAAACGGTAAAAACCTATCCCGACGACGAGCTCCAGCAGCTCATCGAAAAATCGCCTTACTACAAAGCCACCTCCAACGATATCGACTGGTTGAGCAAGGTGAAGATGCAGGGGGCCATCCAGCAGTGGGTGGACCACTCCATCAGCGTGACCGTCAACATACCGGCCGATACGCCGGAGGAGCTCGTCAGCCGGATATACCTGACCGCCTGGGAGAGCGGCTGCAAGGGGATGACCATTTACCGCGAGGGATCCCGTGCCGGTGTGTTGTTGAAAGGAGATAAGAAGAAAGAGAAGGTGGAAGAAGAAAACAACGAATGCTTCCGGGAGACCTCCGCGCCGAAACGGCCGAAGGTGCTCGATGCCGAGGTGCTGCATTTCCAGAACGACAAAGACAAATGGGTGGCCGTGATCGGCCTGCTCGATGGCAAGCCCTACGAGATTTTCACCGGCGAGGCCCAGGGCTTCTTTTTACCCGACTGGGTCAAGACCGGGCACATCATCAAGAACAAGCTCGAAGACGATAACTCCCGGTACGATTTCCAGTATGTTAACAAGTATGGTTGCAAAGTGACGATGGAAGGGTTATCGGTTCAGTTCAACGCCGAGTTCTGGAACTACGCCAAGCTCATCAGCGGAATCTTGCGCCACGGCATGCCCATGCCTTTCGTGGTGCACCTGGTAGAGAACCTGCAGTTAGAGACCGAGTCGATCAACACCTGGAAGAACGGCGTGGTCCGCGCCCTGAAAAAATACATCCCCGACGGCACAAAGGTCGCCAAGGAAAAATGCCCCGCCTGCGGCGAAAAAGGCACCCTCATCTACAAAGAAGGCTGCATGACCTGCACAGTGTGCGGGGATTCGAAGTGCAGTTAGAACTATGGGAAAGGGACTCCATCCCTGTCATATAACAAAGTTCACGCAAAGAACGCAAAGTTAATTCGCAAAGAACACGAAAAGGAATAACTCAAAAGCAAGCCTTTGCGTGCTTCGCGTAAAACCTTTGCGCCCTTTGCGTGAAACAAAACCACAACAGGCGACAAGGAATGGAGGCGGCAAACTTTTTTCACCCCCATATAATATTCACCTCCCTTTTCCGGTTTAACTATCAGCAGTGAAATCCTGATCCATGATGCATATTAAAAAACTGTTGATATACTTCCTCATTCTTATCCCTTTCATTGTCTTTTCGCAAAAATATGAAACAGCGAAAATGATCCGCTGGGACGAGAACCGCCCGCTGACCTGGAACGATTTCAAAGGTCCTGTGAATAAAAGGTCATCATTTTACGCTTCCACCTGTGCCGGGATCTACCTGAAGATAGAGCACTCTACTGATGGGG
>Ga0209498_1002158_pt1 | contig 11990 bp, 10 predicted proteins | sample WalLakDeSediment_FD_184131 | JGI IMG/M metagenome (GOLD analysis project Ga0209498, IMG submission 184131) | Lake sediment microbial communities from Walker lake, Nevada to study Microbial Dark Matter (Phase II) - Walker Lake 11/02/13 Deep... | ecosystem: Environmental > Aquatic > Freshwater >...
GCAAGTTTCACCGGTGACAGTAAGAGTATCGTTAATAGAAAGAGAGTTTGTCTTCGAATCATACATTTATTCCGGCATCACCAGACCCGCCGCACCCAAAATTCCCGCCTGATTTCCGAGTTGCGCCGGAAGTACCTGCGCTATCGGTCGCAGCGGAGCCATAACACATTTTTTCACACGCTCATTCATCGGTTTAAAAACCAGATCGCCTGCGGCTGAAATGCCGCCGCCCACAATCGCGAGATCGAAATTCATAATATTCATAAATGACGAAATTGCAACCCCCAGCAACGCACCCGCTTCCGTCATCATTTCCGTAGCGGCTTTGTCTCCCATCATCGCCGCTTCGTATAATACTTTCGGCTCTATCCTTGCAGAATCGTTGTCAACGAGCTTCCAGACCTGAGATTCTCTCCGGGTTTCCAGATACCGGACCGCACGGGCCGATAAATATTTCTGTCCGATATAGCTTTCAATACATCCTATATTACCGCAATTACATTCGGGTCCTTCATAATCGATAGAACCGTGACCGAATTCACCGGCACCGCCGTGCGGACCATGGTAAATCGCTCCATCGATAATGATACCCCCTCCTACACCCGTGCCCCAAATGACAAAAAGAAAATTTTTCTTTCCTCTGCCGGCACCGAACTTCGCCTCCGCCAGTGCTGCAGCATTTGCATCGTTCTCAATTCGAAGGGGAAGGTTATTCCCGAGATCCTCTGCAATAGAGTCACGAAGCGGGAATGAATCCCAGCCCTTGAAATTGGGCGGTGCTTCCACCGTATTACCGTCGGTATTGACAATTCCGGGGGTCGCCACTCCGACACCTATAATCCTTTTATCCTTTTCCGTAGAGGAAATCTCCTTTATAGCTTTTACAATCTGCCCGGCAACAATAGCAGGGCCTTTATCCGCTTCTGTAGGCATCGATATCTGATGCAGGATTTTCCCGTCAAAGGATACCAATCCGGCCTTTACCGATGTACCGCCGAGGTCTATTCCGATAGCGTATGTGCTCATGTGTATTTTATCTTTTTTTGTTTTTCCATAGGTTATTTAATCGCTCACGCATCGAACCTTCCCTTCCGTTGTTTGTCGGTTTATAGTAAACCGTTTTTGATAATGATCCCGGCAGGTAGTCCTGCTCGACAAAGTTACCGTCAAAATCGTGCACATACCTGTACGCGTCGCTGTATCCGAGTTCTTTCATGAGAGACGTCGGTGCATTCCGCAGATGGAGCGGTACAGGTTCATTCGGTTTCGTTTTAACATCGCGCAGAGCGTGTTCGATTGCCATATACGACGCATTGCTTTTCGGCGCGGAAGCAAGATACGTCGCACACTGCGCCATTATTATTCGTGCCTCAGGCATGCCGATATAATGGACTGCGGTAAAACAATTTGTCGCCATTACCACAGCAAACGGATCGGCATTACCGATATCTTCGGATGCCAGCACAATCATACGTCTCGCGATAAACTTCGGGTCTTCACCACCCTCCAGCATTCTTGCCATCCAGTAGACTGCGGCATCGGGATCACTGCCGCGTATACTTTTTATGAAAGCGGAGATAATATTGTAATGTTCTTCGCCGCTTTTGTCGTATACCGAATACCGGTACTGATACGCCTCCCTTATCAGCGTTGACGTAATGTTCAATGAGTTTGTATTCTTCTGTTCCGATAATGCAAGTTGTACCGAAGTTTCAAGACCGTTCAGCATCGAACGGGCATCGCCTCCTGCAAGGAGCATCAACAGATTTTTATCTTCGATATGTATATCAAGAGAAGATAATTGCACATCGGTCTGCAGTGCATGCTCCAGAATTTTCTCCAGATCATCCTTTTCTAACGGCTCCAGTACATACACTCGCGTTCGGGACAATAACGGACCGATAACTTCGAATGATGGGTTCTCTGTCGTCGCTCCGATGAGCACGACGATACCCTCCTCGACCGAATGCAGGAGGGCATCCTGCTGTGCCTTATTGAACCGGTGTATCTCATCTATAAAAAGCAGTGTCTTACGTCGGGCGTTCACTGCATTAAGCTCCGCTTTTTTGATAACATCCCGAACATCTTTCACACCGGATGATACGGCGTTCAATTGATAAAAATCGGCATCCGAATGCAGGGCAATCAACCGCGCCAACGTCGTTTTACCGACTCCCGGCGGTCCCCAGAAAATCATCGACCATAACTGTTTCTGCTCCAGCATCATCCGGATCGGTTTTCCGGCACCGACGATATGTTCCTGCCCGATAAACTCATCTATTGATCCGGGGCGAGCGCGTTCCGCGAGCGGTGTCGACGCTGCGCGTGTCTTCTTCGGTGTTATTTTACTTTCCGGGAAAAGATCCATATACCATATATAATAAAAAACCAACATACCCTTGATATGAGTCGCCTCTGCCGGGGATGTTGGTTGACTCTGTAATCTACTCGATTGATTTCACGTAAACGCGAATTTATTCTTCTGCGATTCTATATACTGTTTCACCGCTCCGGATCATTCCGTGACGCTCACGGGCGATCTTTTCAATGAACGCATTATCTCTCGATGCTCTCTCCAGTTGCTCTTTCAGTTCATCGGTCTCCTGCTCTGCCATCTTCACTCGTTCTATCATATTTTGTTTTTCAACTTCGAGATAAATCCGCTGAAGAACTCCCCGGTTACCAAAGATAACGTATGCGAGCACCACCGCAAGTATTCCGATTTTCAATAATGTTCCGCGCCAGAATAATCGTTGCAACGAGTTCTGCAGTAACCGCACACCGGGCTTTTTTTTGCGGAGATAATTATCGTTCATACTTGAAAAATACTAAGTTAGTGTTTTATTTGCAAGTGTTGCTTTAAGAGTTAAGGGCATTCTTAACTATTCGATCGCATAACTCGCCAAAATCGATTCCAACAGCGCGGGCTGCTTTGGGCACCAGGCTTGTATTTGTCAAACCAGGAATGGTATTCGCCTCAAGACAATATGCCTTGCCTGCGGGGTCGACTCGGAAATCGATACGACCGAATCCCTTACAGCCGATAACATTGAATGCATCTAAGGCAATATCCTGAATATCACTGCTCATTTTTTCCTCGATCGGAGCCGGCACCAGATATTCGGTCATGCCTGCGGTATATTTGTTTTTATAATCATAGTATCCCTGTTTCGGACGAATTTCAATTAACGGGAGTGCCCGATCATCGAGCACCGCGACGGTAATTTCTTTACCGGGTACATACATTTCAATAATTATTGTATCCGAGAACCGAAACGCTATATCGATAGCCCCCCCGAGCCGGTCTTCCTGTTGCACGATCGCCATACCGACCGTAGAACCCTGATTAACCGGTTTAACAACAACGGGATATCCGAATTGCAGGTCAATTTCTCTTATTAGGTTTTGTAAGTCAAAATTCTTTTTTACGGTAATCCACGGAGGTGTCAGGATACCGCTTTCGGTAAATATTCTTTTTGAAACCAGTTTATCCATAGCCAATGCACTGGCCAAAACACCGGACCCCGTATATCGTAATCCTCTGAATTCAAGCAGCGACTGGACTTTTCCGTCCTCACCCCAAGTGCCATGCAAAGCGATAAAAACAACAGATGTATCGTCGGGGAGAGCGTTGTTGACGGTATCAATATAAGAACGCTGCGAAAAGGTATCTTGATTGTTGTTTTTCGGTGCTTCGCTTTTTATCGAAAATTTGAATATTTCATCCTCCGGCGGCTGATTTGCACCAAATGCCGGGTCGAAAACGAAAACATCATGATCTTTTGACCGTAAAGCCTCTGCGACATTTCTTCCGGATGCGAGTGATATATCCCGCTCAGGTGAGACTCCTCCGCATAGTAAAGCTATTTTCAATTTTAATAATTCCTTTCCAAATAAAGTAATAATATATCTTTAAGCGATCGCTGTAACTTCTCTATATACTTACATTTTTAACGAAATGCAACCATTCCGGGTAATCGAATTCCTTTGGCATAGTATTTGTACTTTTTAGGATATTATTTAAATAATAAGGTATTTATACATTTTTTTATCAAAATTGAATAATAATGGTCCTTTTTTTTTAATTATCGGAGAACGTATTAATGTCAAGACTCAAAGTTACAATAGACGGAAATGAAGCTGCTGCTCTTGTTGCATTCAAAACAAGCGAGGTAATAGCAATTTACCCTATAACCCCTTCCTCCGGCATGGGTGAATTATCTGATCAATGGTCGTCGGAAGGTCAGAAAAATATCTGGGGAACCATCCCTTCAGTGATTGAGATGCAGAGCGAAGGCGGCGCCGCAGGTGCACTGCACGGAGCGTTGCAATCCGGATCGCTGGCGACAACGTTTACATCTTCACAGGGATTATTATTAATGATCCCGAATATGTACAAAATCGCCGGTGAGCTTACACCGACGGTATTTCACATCGCGGCACGTTCCTTAGCCGCACAGGCACTTTCGATTTTCGGCGATCACAGCGATATTATGTCAACACGACAAACGGGCTGGGCACAGTTAGCTTCAAATAATCCGCAGGAAGCCATGGATCTGGCACTCATTTCACATGCGGCAACGCTCGAATCCCGCATACCGTTTCTGCACTTCTTCGACGGTTTCCGGACCACACACGAAGTTAGAAAAATGGAGCAACTTTCCGACGAGGATATCCGGGCAATGATCAACGATGACCTCGTTTTCGAACATCGGCTACGTGCTCTTACCCCCGATCATCCCGTCCTTCGCGGATCGGCACAGAACCCCGATGTATATTTCCAGGGTCGTGAAACCGTTAATACATTTTATCTGCGCACCCCGAAGATAGTCCAGAATGCGATGGATAAATTTGCAAAGCTTGTCGGACGACAATACAAGCTGTTTGAATATGTAGGAAGTCCGGATGCGGAGCGGATTATCGTTCTGATGGGTTCGGGCGCAGACACTGCCGATGAAACCGTGGAATACATGCTTTCAAAAAATGAAAATGTCGGTATAATAAAAGTTCGTTTATACAGACCCTTCTCAATCGAACATTTCATTCAGGCAATTCCCAGGAGCGTGAAATCCATCGCGGTCCTCGACCGGACAAAAGAGCCGGGCAGTATCGGTGAACCGTTATATCAGGATGTTGTGACTGCTTTCACCGAGTCGCTCGACAGCGATGATGCAAAATTCAAGTCGCTGCCGACGATCGTCGGCGGGCGCTTCGGGTTATCGTCGAAGGAATTCACTCCGTCTATGGTTAAGACGGTATTCGACGAGTTGAAAAAATCACGTCCGAAGAATCATTTCACGATCGGAATCAAGGATGATGTTACAAACACCAGCCTCGACTTTGATCCGGATTTCGATATCGAGCCGGCAGAAACAATTCGAGCAATGTTTTTCGGACTCGGTGCCGACGGTACGGTAGGTGCAAATAAAAACTCGATCAAGATCATCGGCGAAGAAACCGAAAACTATGCACAGGGATATTTTGTGTACGACTCGAAAAAATCGGGTTCAATGACAACCTCGCACTTACGTTTCGGAAAGAAGCCGATAAAATCAACATACCTTATAAGCAAAGCCAATTTCATTGCCTGCCATCAGGAGGTATTCCTCGAAAAGATCGATATGCTCAAGTACGCAATCAAAGGAGCTACGTTCCTCCTTAACACACATCATCCGAAAGATGAGATATGGAACAAACTGCCGAAACCGGTACAGAAAGATATCCTGGAGAAAAAAATAAAACTCTTCGTCATCGATGGTTACAAGGTTGCGCGTGAAACAGGCATGGGCGGACGTGTTAATACAATCATGCAAACATGCTTCTTTGCCATATCCGGCGTTTTGCCGAAAGACGAAGCAATCGAAAAGATCAAAGATGCGATCAGGAAGACATACGGCAGCAAGGGAGAAGATGTTGTTAATATGAACTTCCATGCGGTAGATAAAACAGTAGAAAACCTGCATGAAGTCGAAATCCCCGATAAGGTAACGAGTGATATTAAACTGCCTCCGGTTGTATCGGATAAAGCACCTGAATATGTTAAATCACTTACCGCCGAAATAATGGCGGGAAGAGGAGACTTCGTACCGGTAAGCAAGATGCCGGTCGACGGAACATTCCCGACCTCAACAACCAAATGGGAAAAGAGAAATATTGCGACTGAAGTACCCGTCTGGGACCCTGAAGTCTGCATCCAGTGCGGGAAATGTGCACTTGTTTGTCCCCATGCAACAATAAGACAAAAAGTATACGATGAAAAATATCTCGAGAATGCACCCGGGACATTTAAATCCACAAACTTCCGCGGCAAAGAATTTCAGGATATGAAATATACCATCCAGGTTGCCGTCGAAGATTGTACAGGATGCTCGCTGTGCGTGGAGGTTTGTCCCGCAAAGAATAAAAAAGAGACCCGTCTCAGAGCGATCAATATGGAGACACAATACCCGCTTCGTATACCGGAACGCGCAAACTGGGACTTCTTCCTTGAGATTCCCGAAATAGATCGGAGAATAGTAAAAGTCGATACGATCAAGGGTTCTCAATTCCTCGAACCGCTGTTTGAATTCTCCGGCGCATGCGCAGCATGTGGTGAAACGCCCTATGTGAAACTGGTCAGTCAACTCTATGGGGATCGGATGGTTGTCGCCAACGCTACCGGTTGTTCGTCGATTTACGGCGGGAATCTGCCGACAACACCCTGGTCGCAAAATAAAGACGGACGCGGTCCCGCCTGGTCGAATTCCCTGTTTGAGGATAACGCAGAATTCGGACTCGGGATGCGCCTCTCAATCGATAAGAATTCAGAATATGCCCTTGAACTTGTCAAAGCGTTGAAACCCGAAATCGGCGATGAACTTTCCGATGCAATCCTCAACGCCGACCAATCGGATGAGGCAGGTATCTACGAACAGCGTCAGCGTGTCGATGACCTCAAGAAGAAACTTGAATCGATCGATAAACCGCAGGCGAAACATCTGCTTCATGTTGCAAACTACCTCGTGAAAAAGAGCGTTTGGATCATGGGTGGTGACGGTTGGGCATATGATATCGGCTACGGCGGACTGGATCACGTGCTCCTTTCCGGCAGGAACGTTAATATACTCGTACTCGATACCGAAGTATATTCGAACACCGGCGGACAGATGTCGAAAGCCACACCGCGTGCCGCAGTTGCCAAATTCGCGGCAAGTGGAAAACCATTACCGAAGAAAGATCTTGCACTCATTGCTTTGATGTATAAAAACGTATATGTTGCGAAGATCGCGATGGGAGCAAATGACGTTCATACAGTCAAAGCGATTATTGAAGCGGAGAAGTTTGACGGGCCCTCAATTATCATCGCGTATAGTCACTGTATAGCTCACGGTATCAATATGGCCAAAGGAATGGACAACCAGAAAGCAGCCGTTGAATCGGGACACTGGCCATTGTTCAGATATAATCCGGATAACCGTAAAGAAGGGAAAAAGGCACTATCACTCGATTCCAAGCCACCGAAAATACCGTTTGAGAAATATGCTTACATGGAAACACGGTTCAAGATGCTTACCAAGAGTCACCCCGAAATCTCCAAAAAGTTGCTGAAGCTTGCACAGGAGGATTCGGACTACCGCTATCATTTCATCAAGAAGATGGCTAATATTCTTGACGGGGAGACAAACGGACAAAACGGTAATCAATAATAAACGGAAATTTTTTAATTGAAAGAGGCAAGCAATGGACTTAAAAACAAATTATCTCGGACTAAAACTCAAAAACCCGATTGTTCCGTCGGCATCTCCCCTGGCAAACGATATCGACAACATTAAAAAAATGGAGGATGCCGGGGCGGCGGCGGTGGTTCTTGAATCGCTCTTCGAAGAACAGATCAGGCACGAATCAAAAGAGCTTGATCATTACCTGCAATTCGGTGCGGAGAGTTTCGCCGAAGCACTCACGTATTTCCCACAGGCGAGCGACTACAGGATCGGTCCGGAAGAATATCTGAAACACATAAAAATGGCAAAAGATGCGGTGGATATTCCGGTTATTGCCAGCTTAAACGGTGTAACCGTCGGCGGGTGGATCGATTACTCAAGAAAAATGGAACAAGCCGGTGCCGATGCAATTGAATTAAATGTGTACTATATCCCGACCAACTCCCGCCTGTCGGGAGTTGAGGTCGAAAATCTGTACATCGATATTTTAAAGGCCGTAAAGGCAGCAGTTAAAATTCCGGTTGCAATGAAACTGAGTCCGTTTTTCAGCTCGATGTCTCATTTCACGCGACGACTCGATGAAAACGGAGTTGACGGGTTGGTTATGTTCAATCGTTTTTATCAACCTGATATCGATCTTGAAAATCTTGAAGTAACACCGAACGTCATACTCAGTACACCGCAGGCATTGCGGCTTCCGCTCCGGTGGATAGCGATACTCTACGGCAGAATTAAAGCTGATATGGCGGGGACGAGCGGTATTCATACGGCTGAAGACGTTATAAAAATGCTTATGGCCGGGGCAAAAGTTACGATGATGTGTTCCGCTTTACTCAGGAACGGTATCCCCCATATAAAGAAAGTTCTTGACGGTGTGAAGGGCTGGATGGAAGAGCGTGAATACGATTCGGTGAACCTCATGCAGGGCAGTATGAGTCAGAAGAACGTAGCCGATCCGTCTTCTTTTGAACGGGCAAATTATCAGAAAGCATTGCAAAGTTATCGTCCGAATATTTAATTAATCCAAGCAGAGCGAAGCACCGCCGCTTCGCTCTGTAATGTCATGATGTACACGAGAAACCGCTATGAAAAGAACGGTTCAGTCAGAAATGAACGATGTTCTGCGGCTAATCGGGAAGTCAGATATGAATTTCCTGATCGACGAAGCCGAGGAATATATATGTGCACTCTGCGATATGGAACGTAAACCGTGCGAGATACATGCGGGTGCTAAATGTGCTATGATGATACGCGAAGGGACTGAGCTTGAAATCCTCAGATCCGCGGAGAAGCAACAGCATACACATACTTACGGTTACTGTGCGATATGCGGGAAAAAAATACCGAGCATTCTGCTCAGAAAAAATCCTCTCTCGGAAGTCTGTGGCACCTGTAATCCAAAACCGAAGAGAATCGTCGCATAGCCAACAAAAAATAATTATTCGGTTGACGAAATGAATATCGTTCTCGTCATTAATCCGGGATCCACATCTACAAAACTTGCTGTGTACCATAACACACAGGTGGTCGCCGCACATACTGTCATCCACGACGCCGATTCACTGCGACAATACAAACACATCTGGGATCAATACACCTTTCGTCTGGATGCAATCCGATCCTGGCTTCAGAGTCATACCATTCGTCCGGACGCTATCGCGGCTATGGGCGGATTACTGAAACCGGTATCCGGAGGCATCTATCGTGTCAATGATACTATGGTACGGGACGCACGCAATAATTTTCAGGGTGAACATCCGTCTAACCTCGGGTGCGCCCTGGCTTCCGACCTTGCAGAAGAATTCGGGTGCGATGCATATATCGTCGACCCGGTATCGGTCGATGAGTTCGAACCGCTTGCGAGGTATTCCGGCCATCCTCTCATAGAGCGCCGTACGCTCTCCCACGCATTGAACATACATGCAACTGCACGGAGAGCGGCCGATGAAAGAAATATACCACTTCAGAAGTCTTCATTCATTATCGCTCACCTCGGCGGAGGTATCTCCGTCGCGCCGGTGCACGGAGGAAGAATTATCGACGTGAACGACGCGTCGGGCGACGGCCCCTTCTCTCCCAACAGAACGGGCGGTCTACCGCTGCAGCCATTCATCTCCCTCTGTTTCTCGGGGAAATACACCGAACACGACCTTCGCACGATGGTAATGGGAAAAGGAGGATTAATTGCATATCTTGAAACTGTATCTGCCGAAGAGATCGAAAAAAGAATAGCAGAAGGAGATATAAAAGCAAAAGAGATATTCGAAGCAATGGCATATCAGATAGCGAAGGAGATAGGCGCGATGGCAACGGTGCTTCACGGTAACGCAGATGCCATCGTTCTGACCGGCGGACTGGCCGGTTCACAATTGCTGACCGGATGGGTAACCGAACGCGTCAAATTCATCGCCGATGTTATCATCTATCCCGGTGAAAACGAAATGGATGCACTTGCATCGGCGGTTAAGCGGGTACTTGACGGTACCGAAACAGCTAAGGAATATGAATAAATGTAAGCGCCAAATTATTTTGGCGCTATAGCGAAAATAGTTTCGCCATTACATAACAACATCAATCAACAGGATTATACACAAACGTGAAAACACCAATTCACACATTCGACGAATTACTCACGGCGGCTGCTGCATTACCGGAGAAAAAAGTCGCCGTCATTTTTGCCAACAATACAGAGACCTTCAAAGCGATCGTCCAGGCGCAGGAGAATTTGAACATACACTGCATCGTAAGCGGCAATCGCGAGACAATAGAAAAAGGTATCGCGGAACAAAACGGTGATCTCGAAAAGATAACCATCATTGAATCGGATCAACCGGTCGAAGCGCTGCGTGCAGCTATCGACCTTGCGCGAAAAGGAGAAGTCGATATCCTTCTAAAAGGGAGCGTCGATACCTCGACGATGATGAAGGAGGTGTTAAAAGACGACAGCGGATTGAAGACCGGACGACTGTTGAGCGATATCTTTCTGCTCGAATATCCACAGTATAAAGAGAACAAATTCGTCATGATCACCGACGGCGGGATGACGCTTGCACCTGACTTGATGAATAAAGCTGAACTCATTCGCAACGCCGTCGACGTCGCCCACGCACTGGGCAATGAAAACCCAAAAGTCGCCGTCCTCTCGGCGACCGAGTTCGTGACTCCGAAACTGCAATCGACAATTGATGCCGCCGCGCTTACGAAGATGAACGAACGCGGACAGATCACCGGCTGCACGGTCGACGGCCCTTTCGCACTCGATAATGCTATATCGGAGGAAGCTGCAAGAGAAAAAGGTATACATTCTCCCGTCGCGGGGAGGGCTGAAATTCTCATCGCTTCGAATATAGAAGCTGCAAACAGTCTGGCGAAGAGCACGACGTATTTCGGGAATATACGGCTCGCGCATGTGATAGTCGGTTCACGTGTGCCCATTCTCATTCCGTCGCGTTCGGATAAAAGCGATGCAAAGGTTTTATCGATCGCGCTGGGGATGTTGATGAGCGAGTTTATGAAGGGAGAAGACTGAATGGTAACTCCCACAGATTAATAAGTCCCACAGATGGATTTATTATTTTTTTTCGACGGGACAGAGATCACGGATGATCACAGAGATCTTAAATAATGATACACTTGCTACTACTTTTTCTTTGTGTCCTCTGTGCTCTCCGTGTCTCTGTGTTAAATAAATCCTCCTAACTCATTCCTCCATTATCCTCTGCTCATACTCCGGAAAATACCTTCCAATAGTCGGCAGATCGAACTTACCCATTATCATTTCCTTCGGTTCGCGCTGGAGGAGAAATTTGAATGACTTGATCACGAGATCCTCGGAGGTTATCTTCCCTCCTGTAATTTTTTTATAATAATCGTTCGCTACCTCCACCGTATGAGCAGACGTGCTCTTGTCTTCGATTATCTGAACTTTATAAACCGATTTTGAATTATCTTCCGAAATGCGTTCTATTTTAATTTCCGGCATACACTCATTTCCTTTCTTTAATTTCAAATTTTCTTTTTCATCTCGGTTTCCGCTGCCCGGCGAATAAAATGCAATCCCGGTTCTAAAGTACAATATTCATATGAGAAATGCCACCGACCGCTGACCGGCGAGGACTTACGCCGACAAGGACTTGCAATAGATTAAATTGCTATGTATCTTGTTCTCATAGACAATTACCGTATATAACACCTATCATCATGTCGAACGACCCTAAATTAAAACTCATCGCTCACAGTGAGTCAATGTGCGACATCCTCCGGCGAATTGATATGATCTCCGATTCGGAC
>Ga0209498_1002159_pt1 | contig 11988 bp, 9 predicted proteins | sample WalLakDeSediment_FD_184131 | JGI IMG/M metagenome (GOLD analysis project Ga0209498, IMG submission 184131) | Lake sediment microbial communities from Walker lake, Nevada to study Microbial Dark Matter (Phase II) - Walker Lake 11/02/13 Deep... | ecosystem: Environmental > Aquatic > Freshwater >...
TTCAAATACCGGGAGACGGTTCTGAGATCGCTTAGTTTAAGAAGAAATATCAGCAGGAAAACTTTTTCTCCAGTTTTTCCATGATACTGACAATACCACCGTATTCGAGCTCGGAGTAATGGAGCATTGCCGGACCGGAAAAGCCCTGTTCTCTCATATCGAAAGCCTTGCGTGATACTTTATCCCTGACATAATCCCAGCAGGGATGATCAAAACAGTCTACCGGTTCGGTCAACTTGCCATTGTGAACACAAAAACCAACAGCGCTTACCACGGGTGGCCCATCGAAATATGATATGGAACTGCCCATCTTGACCGGCATCAGCGGTCCGGTATGACTACCCCGCATAAAACCGGCTACATAATGACCGATAGAATAAGGTGATAGGATCTCCCCTGTGGCCGGAAAATCTCCCTGACAGCGAACCAGGAGCACCGGGTCGTCTTTACCGGTATATTTTCCGGCAATATTATGCAGGCGGGTAGTGCTGGCGACTGCCGCCTGAGCGCCTGTAGCCCTTGAATAGATGGCGGAAACTACAAACCGTTCGTTATCTCTTAACAGCGCAGCAAGGTCATAACTATCTTCGGGTGTGCTGAGTTCAATAAGTCGATCTTCTTCGATGCAGGCGACATCAAGAATAACAAATTTAAAACCCTGTCCGATTTTTGGCGAAAGGATTAATCCCGAACAATGCATCGGATCGGCAAAGCCTAAATAAAGAGGCAGGTTGTATGCACCGGGATCTGTTTTATCTGCTGTAAAGAGCAAAAAAGGTTCCGCTGTACGCTCCTCAAATTCCATTTCCGCTACAGCCGGGCCGAGGCCCTTAACATTACCGGAAAAAGCATCAGCTAAAAGATCCTGCCCGGCACCATAAAGACCCTGTTCTTTTGCTTTTTCCGTTCCGCAAATAAAAGCATCCCAGGCCAGCTGATGAAGTTCGCTATAGCCCACTCCATTTGTGTGGCAAAAGAGAATGGCCACATCGTCACCCGTACTGCCAATGTAAAAATCGGTTATAAGCTTGCCAACCTGGCGGGAAATACACTCCCTGACAGAATCGATTAAAGCCCGGCTCGGTTTTATATGACCGGCAATACTTCCAATATCCGCTTTAATTACACTCAAGGTCGTTTTCAAGATTTCCCCTCCTTGTGGTTTGGTTCTTATACCTTTAGTTTTAAATATATACTCTTTACTTCATTCGACAAAATATCTATAACACCTCTTTATTCAGTGCAGATCTATACTTATCAATACCGGAAAAGCTAAATAACAGATTCACCCGGAAAACTAAAAGGAGCTCAAAAAATAAGCCCCTTTTTCCGCTTTATTATTTTTCTTTCTACGACTCAAATCAGTATTAATTACAACAGTTATGTAATAAGCTTTTCCGGCTACTCTTCTTCCGGTGGCACAATCAGCGAAACGGCGTGGCGGGCGGAATCTAAATTTTCTTCAACCAGGGCCAGAGCTTCTTCGCGCCTGACTTCATGCAGGATAGACGGCAATTGAAAAAGATCCGTACCCCGAAAGCGGTAAGCAAGGAAATTGTTGGCAATAAATTCAAGTGAATTGAAGCGCCTGATATAACCGCCTAAAAGCTTGCGGCGGTGCCGTTCAAACTGCTCAGAACTGACCCCTTCCTTTTTAATCTTCGAAAGGGCATCCATAATCCGCTCGTAAAGCTGATCGGGATCTTTAGTTTCTCCGCCGATCATAACATAGCCGTAATTGATTTCAGCTGAATATTCCGCTCCGAAGTTCTCGTCAATTAAATCTTCTTTGTAAAGATCATTATAGAGCGCTTCGCTTGAGCCGAAAAGTGTATCGAGCAGAAGCTCCATCAGGATCTCCCGGCGCATCAACTCTATCCCCTGCAGCTTCTCCACAACCATATCCTTAAAGCCGAGGTATAGAATCGGCTCGGAAACAACCAGTTCCTGAACTGTGCGCTCCTCTTGTATCTCTGCAGGTTCCTGCGGGTAATGGCGTATAATGGTTCCCATCGGCTTATAGTCACGCGCGGCAAGGTTAACTTCCACCTGCTGCCCGACCCGGTCCGGCTCAAGATCGCCTATTACGAAAAGAGCCATGTTGCCGGGATGGTAGAAAGTGTTATAGCAACGATAGAGCAGATCCGGTGTGATCCGGGCAATACTCTCAACGGTACCGGCAATATCTTTACGTACCGGATGTTCCCGGTAAAGCCCGGCTAACAGGTTAAAGAAAACCTGCCAGTGGGGGTGATCTTCATACATCTTGATCTCCTGGCCAATTATGCCCTGCTCTTTTTGCACAGTTTGTTCAGTAAAATAAGGTTCCTGTACATAATCAAGCAGCTCCTGTAAACTCTGTTCAAAATTGGCGGTACAAGAAAAAAGGTAGGATGTCTGGGTAAAGGATGTGAAGGCATTGGCGGAGGCACCAAGGGCAGCAAACCGATCAAAGACATTGCCGCGCTCATCTTCAAAAAGCTTATGCTCCAGGAAGTGTGCCACCCCGTCAGGCAAAACTGTAATTTTCTGCTCCGGCTCTACCCGGAATTGGTTATCTATTGAACCAAAGCGGGTCGAGAATATCGCATATTTTTTCTGGTAGCCCGGCCGGGGCAGAACATAAACATCCATCCCCGGATGAACCCGGTAATGGTACAGGGTTTCATGCAATTCCCGGTTTTCGATTAATCTGCAGTTATCTATCATATTATTGACTGCCTCCTTCCCGGGGCCGCAGGAGGTATACAGTATCGAGTTTAATCCGTTCGGCCACCGCCATTATATCTTTCCGGTCAACTGCTTCAACACCGGCAGTCAGTTCTTCAACACTATAGGCTTTACCACCGATTGAACCTTCCAGGTGAAAAGAAATCATCTGGCTGGGGCTGTCCTGCCGGGAAAGCAGCTGGTTAATCAAACCCTGTTTTGTATTATGGAGCTCTGCATCACTTATCGCTCCTGAGGCCATATCTTCAATCTGGCGGTCGATTATCTCCCGCGCTTTCTGCAGATCAGCGTAGTTAATTCCTGCCGAGATAACCATCAACCCTTTATGCTGTTCGAGACGGGAGTTGATGTAGTAGGCCAGCCCGGCTTCTTCCCTGACATTCATGAAAAGCTTGGAATGAGGGAAGCCGCCTAAAACACCGCTGTAAACCATAAGAGGGCAGTGCAGCAAATCCCGGAACCCGGTATAGGTGCGAAAACCGAGGACCAGTTTAGATTGGTTGACTGTCATTTCCTCCTCAACATATTTCACTTCATTCACGGGGCGCATTATTTCAGTCTCGGGCAGGGTATAATATTCCCCGTTGCGGGAAAAACTGAAAACTTCTCCTGCCGCCTCCAGAACCTGCTTTTCATCAAGATCACCGATAACATAAAGATCGATTGGACTGCGGGTGAAGAGATCACCATAATGGCGGTAAAGTCCTGCTGCATCGATTTGTTCATAATCTTCTATCTGCCCGAGCTTATAAATACCAAATTTCTCCTCGGCACACATTAAAGCCAGGCAGCGCTCCAGGGCGTATGAAACCTTGTCGTTAAGCATAGCCTTGATGTCTTTTATTAACTGACTCTTCTCCTGTTTTACATAGTCTTTTCTGAAGGCGCCGTCAACTACCAGCGGATCGCCGACCACGGATCCGAGAAGAGACATCCCCTTCTGCAAAAGCTTGCCGTCTTCACCTAAATATTTATCATGGGCTGTTTCCAGGGTGAAAGCAAGAATATGCCTTTCGCCGCTTTTTATAATGTCTGTGGCGATATCGGCTCCGTAAAGGTTTTCAAGCTCTCTTTGCAGGGTCAGGTAATCTGGATACAGACGGCTGCCCTGCTCGAGAACCGACGGCAGTAGTGCATTTAACGCCGCCAGGTCGGGTTTAAGCTCCTGGTGTAAAAAAATCCCCATAGAGATAGTTTTAAATTTGACTGTAGGCATAAAAATAAGCCTGATCCCATTTGGCAAATAGTTATATGAGTAATCTGACTGCAAAACCAAATCTCCTCCAAATTGAACAAAGATAAGCCGCTTTGAACCAGCCGGCCTGCTCCGGGCGCTTTCACTCTAAATTCCATATTAAAACGCTATTTCCTGCCTTGTAAAAATAACCGCCAAAGAGAAAAGGCAGTGATCCTCCATAACTGATTAACGATTTATTCACGGGTTGATGCGAATGATCAAGACATGTTACACTTCCCGTCAGTAGCCTGCAAAGGTTTGACTTGTCCAGGTCTTGGTGGTATTATGTCAATGTGCAAAACTGCCAGGCGCCCGTGGTGAAAGGGATATCACGCAGGCCTCCGGAGCCTGAAGTCGGGGTTCGAATCCCTGCGGGCGCACCAGATTAAGGAGCAACCTGCTTTATGGTTGCTTATTTTTATTGCAAAAAGGAGCGCTGAAGCGATGCCAAAAGTCAAGTTTATCCCCCAGAATAAAGAAATTGACATTGAAGCAGGAACAAATTTGCTAAAAGCGGCTGACCAGGCCGGCCTATATATCGAAGGCGACTGCGCGGGCAGGGGCACCTGCGGTAAATGCCGGGTTAAAATTACCGGGGATCATAATACCATCCCTACAACTTCTGAAAACAAGTACCTTTCATCAACGGAACTGGCAAACGGCTGGGTGCTGGCCTGCCAGAGAACTGTTGACCAAGACATTGTCATCGAAGTGCCGGTACAAAAAGATGCCCACCTCCGCAAAACAACTTTGGCCGGAGGTGTGGAAGAACTGACAGCAGAGCCAGTGGTCGAAAAGGTAGCCGTCAAGCTGAGCCGCCCTGCCGTTAAAGACCAGACAGCTGATTTGGAACGTCTGCTTGACCAACTGGAACGCCCCGAGCTGACCGTCGAGCTTCGTGAGCTTTCCGGGCTCCCCTCATTACTGAGAAAAAACTCCTATTCCGTTACTACCGCTATTGCAGGCAGTAAAATTATCTCAATCGAACCCGGCAATACATCTGACCAGATCTACGGAGTCGCTTTTGATATCGGGACAACAACAATTATGGGTTCGCTGCTTGACTTAAGAACTGCCTCAGTAATTGCAGTGGCGGCGACAACCAATCCACAGAACGCTTATGGAGCGGATGTTATCTCCCGGATTACCCATGCTTCGGAAGGAAGAGAGAACTTAAAGCAGCTTCAGGACAAGGTGATCGAAGCAGCAAACATGATTATTAAAGATCTTCTGAAACAAACCAGAGTGGCCCGGGATCGCGTTTACGAATTTGTCGCTGTCGGAAATACGACCATGAGCCATCTCTTTATGGGAATTGATCCTACCTACCTGGCCCCCGCTCCTTTTATTCCCGCCTACAGCCGGGCCCTTGAAGTAGAAGCGGCAGAACTGGGTTTAAAAATAAGTCCTTCCGGAAGGGTAACATTCCTGCCCAATATAGCAGGATATGTAGGCTCAGATACTGTAGGCGTTATCCTTGCCACCGATATGGACCAGCGTAAAGACAATTGCGCCGCAATTGATATCGGGACCAACGGTGAACTGGTCGTGACGGCCAACGGCAAGCTGATGGCCTGCTCAACAGCAGCAGGGCCCGCCTTTGAAGGAGCCCAGATCAAACATGGAATGCGGGCAGCCGCCGGGGCAATTGAAGCTTGCGATTATGTAGATGGTGAAATTAAGCTGGGTACGATCGATGACGTCGCTGCCTGTGGAATTTGTGGTTCGGGTCTGATCGATGCCGCCGCTGCTTTACTTGACGCCGGTTTGATCGAACCGAGCGGGCGCTTTGTTAACCCTGAGGATACTCCGGAAAAAATACCCGGAAGATTAAAAGAGAGATTGCGCCGTGGCAAAGGCGGTTTTGAGTTTATCCTTGTACCGGCTAAAGATTCCGATACCGGTGAAGACATTGTCCTGACCCAGGGTGACCTGCGCGAGCTGCAGCTGGCTAAAGGCGCAATTTATGCCGGCCTGATGATACTGCTTAAAGAAGCGGGAATAAGCGCCGTAGATCTTGACCAAATATTGCTTGCCGGAGCCTTCGGCAACTATGTGCGCAAAGAAAGCGCCCTGACCATTGGCCTGCTGCCTCAACTCCCGCCGGAAAAAATAATTGCTGTTGGCAATGCCGCAGGCGATGGCTCAAGAATGGCCCTGGCTTCAAAAACCATGCGGGAAAGAGCGTTTGCCCTGCCCGAAAAGGTTGAGCATCTGGAACTGTCAACCCGCCCCGATTTTCAGGATATTTTTATCGATGCAATGGCTTTTCAAAATATTGAATAGCACCATATTTTTCCGATACTCTGAGCCCGGGCAGGAAACCACAATATCATGTAGAATTATTTATAGGTTAGCGGGCATGGCACACCATGTCCCAGCAAATTCGAGTTTTTATCAAGCCGGGAGGTATAAACATGTTCACAGCCAAGGAAATTATGAGTTCACCTGCAGTAAGTATCAAAGAAGATCAAACCGTCAAGGAAGCTCTTGACGTCCTTGCCGAACGCAATTTCAGCGGTCTTATAGTTGTTGATAAAGATGAAAAAGTTGTCGGTGTCATTTCCGATACCGATATTATTCGCTACTCCCAACGAAAGAGTGTAATACCGCAATCCAGCTTTTCATTTTGGACTTCACCATATACCGAAATAGACGATATAGCGAGCATACGTGAAGGTTTCGAAATGCTGCACAGAACCCTGATAAGCCAGGTAATGACCAAGAAAGTCTATACTGTTAAAGAAGATACACCTGCTACAGATGTGGCAAAACTGATGAACCGCCGAAATATTAACCGGGTTCCCGTAATTGACGATAACGGAAAACTGGTTGGTATTATAACCAGAGCCGATGTGGTACAGTGTTTGGCTAATTTATAAAAGCCGGACTTGAGAGGTAAGAAGTGGGGAAAAAATCGGGGTATGATCTTGAAACAGGCGGTTTCGAAAACCGCCTGTTTAAACTAAAATTACTCGGCGGGATTTGGGCCGGCAAAAAACTGATGGGTTTAACCAGAATCCTGGGACGAGGCGGGACGACTCTCCCCGGACGGATGGCACTGAAAATATTGCCACAGTTATCATCAGCGTTAATAGAACGATTAACTGATGACAGCCTCATCGTAACCGGCACCAACGGAAAAACGACAACCTCCGCTTTAATAACCGGCATCCTGAAGGACGCCGGCTTTCGCTGTATCCACAACCAATCGGGTTCAAATATGTCCTGGGGGGTAGCCTCAGCCCTGATCGGAGCCGCTTCATGGTCAGGAAGTATAGCCGCAGATTTTGCCGTCATGGAAGTTGATGAGGGCGCTTTTCCCGGGGTTACAAAAGAGATTCGGCCCGGGGGTATAGTTCTAACGAACATCTTCAGGGATCAATTGGACCGTTACGGAGAAGTCGATCACGTTCAGGACTCCATAAAGCGCGGCCTGGAATTGCAACCTGAAAACGGCTTCGAGGTAATTAACGCAGACGATCCTTCTCTGGCAAGCATCAAAAGCATTCCAGGGAAAAAAAGATGGACTTACGGCCTGGAACTGGATCTTCCTGCCGACACATTCCAGAATACCGGGCGGGACATCAAAAGCTGTCCGGTCTGTAATGAAAAGCTGGTATATACAAAAATCTACTTCGCCCACCTCGGGCATTACCACTGCCAGGCCTGCAGCTATAAGCGGCCTGAACCCGATGTCAGATTGATCGGACAAATATCAGGACCTGAAGGTGTAACCGTCCTGAAAATAAGCTTGCCTGAGTCTGAGTTCGAAGTGAAATATTCCCTGCCGGGCACCTATAATTTGTATAATGTTTTAGCTGCCGTAACCTGTGCAAGGGCGCTGGAAATCCCGGTTGCTACAGTGGCAAGGGCCCTGGAATCAGCAGTTCCTTCCTTTGGAAGGATGGAACTCTTCGAAATTGAAGGCAAAACAATGATTATGGCCCTGATAAAAAATCCGGTCGGAGCAAACGAGGTATTGAGAACAATCCTGGCGCAAAAAGGCAAGATAGGCCTACTGGTGGCAATAAATGATAAAATTGCCGACGGCACCGATGTTTCCTGGCTGTGGGATGTCGATTTTGAACAACTCTCCACGATAAAAGAGAAGCTGTCAACCGTGACGGTATCGGGCCTGCGTGCCTTGGATATGGCCGTCCGTTTAAAATATGCCGGCCTCGATCCGGGACAAGTACAGGTTGAGGAAGATACGGCCAGGGCAATTAACAGCTCCCTGGAGCAAACCCCTCCCGGGGGCAGGCTTTTTATACTGCCAACTTATACAGCAATGCTGGAAATGCGGCGCACTTTAAATAAGTTAGGCCTGGCTAAACCTTACTGGGAGGATTAAGATGGCTGAAATTAAAATTTATCATCTCTATCCCGGACATTTAAACTTATACGGAGATCGGGGCAACATGCTGGCGCTTTGCTGTCGGGCTAACTGGCGCGGCATCGATGTCGAAATAATACCCGTGGAACCCGGGGATAAGATTAATTTTTCCCGATGTGATCTGCTCTTTATGGGTGGCGGTCAGGACAGCGATCAGAAACTTATCGCTGAAGATTTGAAGGGGCGCAGCCAGGACATGCGCCGTGCAGTTGAAGAAGGCATGGTTATTTTTGCCGTTTGCGGCTCATACCAGCTGCTCGGCCTCTACTACACGACTAACAGGGGCGAGAAGATCGGGGGCCTTGAGATTGTCGATCTTTATACAGAGGCCGGGCAGAAGAGGCTGATCGGCAATGCAGTGATCAAATGCTCATTATGGGATCCTGCCCGGACACTCGTCGGCTTTGAAAACCATGCGGGTAAAACATATCTTGGTTCTTCCCTGCAGCCCCTGGGCACGGTTATTGCCGGTTATGGCAACAACGGCACCGACAAAACAGAAGGCGCCGTTTACAAAAATTTAATCGGCACTTACCTTCACGGATCGCTGTTGCCGAAAAATCCCTGGCTGGCAGATTACCTGCTGCAAAGGGCACTTGACTACCGGGACCAGGATTACCATTTTACAGATCTCGATGACAAATTAGAGCAGCAGGCTCACGATGCCGCCATCAGGCTGGCCGGATCCCGCAGGTACAAAAGAATGGCAACCCGGGCTTAAGTCTGGACTGCCAATTAGTTAACCATACCTACCTCGGATGGATTACTCCAGTTTATATTCAATGTCAGCCTGTTCATAAAGCAACTGGATCAGTTCACTGATCACTACCGGTATTTTATCTGCAACCATTGCTTCTATAACTTGCTCACTTACGTCTTCATAGAGAGCTTTTTCTTCTTCAATTTTACCAAGCACCTCGATAATATGAAAACCAAAGTTGGTTTCGACCGGGCCGCTCAGCTCGCCAATTCCAAGAGAAAATGCAGCTTCCTCGAATTCAGGCACCATCATCCCCCGACCGAAAAAACCAAGATAACCGCCTTCATCTTTGTTGGATAGATCCATCGAATATTCCCCGGCCAGTTCGGCAAATTCTGCCCCATCTTCAAGCAAAGCTATGATTTCATCTGCTTCAGCTTCAGTTTCAACCAGGATATGCCTCGCCTCTACTTCTTCAGGCAGGTCAAACAGGTGACCGCGTTCCTCAAAATACTTTCTTGCCGCTTCTTCCGATGTATCGATGCGCAGCATCGCTACTTCACGGACCAGTAGATTGAGGCGGGTATCTTCCCTGAAAGCATCATAAGTGATCCCGTAATACTCGAGTACCTTTTCAAAATCCTCATCCTGACCCTGAAAATTTTCATCAATTATGGACCTGATTTCTTCATTCAATTCTTCATCACTAATTGCAAGGCCTTCTCTTGCTGCTTCCTGGGCAATTAACTGCCTGGTAATAAGTTGATCGAGCACTTCCTGCCCACCCTGGGCATACATTGCTTCAAAGAGTTCATCTCCGGTAATTGGCTCCCCGTTAACCGTGGCTGCTAACTGGCCCTGCTGTTGCGGCGAATCCTGAATGAGCACTATCGCCATAATTATTACTGCCACAGTCAAAACAGCAATCACGCTTAACAGGAATTGCGGTTTCAGCAATCCCTGTAAGCGTTCATTTACAGTCCGCGTTTCTTTTTCCAAAACCTTCACCCCACTTTTTATATTATTTATGGAATAATCTTGTTCATCGGGAATTCAAGGATGCCTTCTGCACCGGCATCCTGCAGTTCACAAATCAGTGTGCGCACTTTTTTTTCATCAACTACACTTTCCACGGCCACCCATTCATCGGCGCACAGGTTGGAAATAGTCGGTTTACGCAGTGCAGGCAGCAAATCGATTACTTTCTCCAGGTTGCTGTTGTGCACGTTCATTTTCAGCATAACTTTCTGCTCCGCCAGCAGGGCACCTTTTAAAAGTGTTATCATCCGATCGACTTTTTTTCTCTTCCAGGGATCATTGTAGCTCTTATGGTTCATGATCACCCGCGGTGTAGAAACTAAGATTGTCTCAATTACACGCAGCTGGTTTGCTTTCAGAGAACGTCCTGTTTCAGTCAGTTCAGCGATGGCATCTGCCAGCAAAGGTGGTTTGACTTCCGTTGCACCCCAGGAGAATGAAACCTGGGCATTTACTCCTTTTTCTTTCAAATAACGTTTTGTGCTTTCGACCAGTTCGGTAGAAATACGCTTTCCTTCCAGGTCTTTCACTTTTTCTATATCGGAATCGAAGGGTACTGCCAGCACCAGGCGGACCGGCCGCAAGCCGCGTTTTGAATAATGTAGATCTGCCAGCTCCGTAACATCGGCCGCCGTTTCATTAATCCAATCTTTGCCGGTCAGGCCGACATCCAATACCTGGTCTTCGACATATTTCGGTATTTCCTGGGCCCGCATTAAAACACAATCAATTTCTTCGTCATCAATATAAGGATAATATGAGCGTTCACCTATCTGGATATTGTAGCCGGCTTTTTTGAAAATTTCCAGGGTCGTACTTTGCAAGCTGCCGGCCGGCAGACCCAGTTTTAACTTATTCATGATATTCGCTCCTTTTTGTCTATAAGTAGTAATAAGGTAGCACGTAGGTTTTCTGCTGTCAATTCTACAATGCCGCTTACCTGAACTCTTTATAGTCATTAAAGCTCCTGTCGACAGAACTCTGTGCTAAACTTGAATTCATAACAATTCTGCTTATTATTGATGGAAGAACGCTTTATGAAAATTTGTAAAACTTAACTAAGTCCTTGGGACGGGCAGGATAACGGGGGTGATAGCAAGAATTGATTTTAGCAGTTTACTTCATGAGGAGGCAGTTGGATGAGTCAGAGTGAAATGAGCCGGGCTAAGCGCCACCTGGAGACAACCCGAAAAATGAAAGAGATGCTGCCGCGCTTTTTTATGCGCATGATGGAGCGAATGTTCAGCAACGAACCCCTGGCATGGTGCATGGTCGGAGTACCCCCTGAGCTGCTTAAAGCATTCGACCTGCTGTTCGAATGGCCGGAGAACTTCGGCACGATGTGTGCCAGCAGGCTGGTTGCCCCTCACTTTATTGAGGTTGCCGAGGGTGACGGTTATTCGCAGGAACTCTGTTCATATGTCACCAACACCATGGGCTACTGCAAACTATTTAAAGAAACCGGTGAAGCACCCGAAGAATCACCCCTTCCCGGAGGCATGGGCACCCCGGCCATGCTGCTCGGTTCAGGTTTTATATGTGAGCCCCGCTGGAAGTGGTTCCAATCAATAGCAACACGTTTTTTCGATGTCCCCGTCTACAGCAGCGATCCACTGGCGCCGCCCTGGGACATTGACCCGCGTGATCCCCGCATTGAAAATCATTACCTTACTTTACTCCGGGAAGACCTGGCCGGTCAGATTGCTTTTATGGAAAAACACACCGGGAAAAAGCTTGATCTCGATCGGCTGTGTGAGATACTGGCTCTGTCGCATGAAGCACTGGGGTACTGGCGCGACACCCTGGCCCTCCGAAAAGCAATACCCTGCCCGATGGGCTCAACCGACTACTTCCATTCGATAATTCCCCAGATGTACCTGGTCGGCG
>Ga0209498_1002160_pt1 | contig 11987 bp, 9 predicted proteins | sample WalLakDeSediment_FD_184131 | JGI IMG/M metagenome (GOLD analysis project Ga0209498, IMG submission 184131) | Lake sediment microbial communities from Walker lake, Nevada to study Microbial Dark Matter (Phase II) - Walker Lake 11/02/13 Deep... | ecosystem: Environmental > Aquatic > Freshwater >...
GGTTCGCCGCCCCGGTTTCAGCGCTGACGTTCAACGAGAACATGGTGACCCTCCGCGTGGTACCGGAGCGGGCGGTGGGGCTACCCACCCGCATCTTCACGATCCCGGAAGGCGCGAACGTCCCCGTCCGGAACGAGAGTCGCGTCACGGCCTCGGGAGGGCCGGCCGTGGCCATTTTCCGAGGCGACCCGGACGGCCCCATCCAGGTCGTGGGAACCATGCGTCCCCGCGAAGTGGAGGCGTGGCGTACCATCACCGTATCGGATCCGTCGAGCTACGCGGCATCGGTCTTCCGCGTCACGCTCGAGGCGGCCGGCATCCCGGTTGCGGGCTCCATCGGCGGGGGGAACGCCGCGCCCCGCTCCGTCTCGGATCGGCTCCTGGTGGCCCCCGCCTTCGGTACGGACGTCGAACTCCGCACCCTGGCCGTCCACCATTCCCCCCCGGTGTCGGAACTCATCCATCCGGTCAACAAGCGGAGTCACAACCTCTTTGCCGAGATGCTCCTCCTCGCCATGGGAAGGGTGACCGGAGAGTCGCCCGATTTCGAGGGAGGTGCCCGTGCGCTTCACCGATTCCTGGCCGAGGAGGTGGGGGTCGACGCCGAGGTCCTGCAGGTGGAAGACGGGTCGGGCCTGTCCCGGCTGAACCGTACCACGGCCAGGGACCTGGTGAGGATTCTCGGGTACATGGAGACATCTCCACACGTCGAAGCCTTCCACGCTTCCCTCCCGGAGGCAGGAAATCGCCGGGAACTGGGGAGAATGGACCGGAGTGCGGCGGCCGGCAACCTGCGCGCCAAGACGGGCACGATCCATCGCACATCGGCCCTCTCCGGGACTGTGACGGGCGCCGACGGAGAACGGCTCCTCTTCAGCATCCTCGTGAACAACGTCCCGTCCACCTTGGCAGCCAAGCGGGCCGAAGACCGGGTAGGCATCCACCTGGCCGGGTTCAGCCGAGGAGAACTGGAGCTTCCCGGTGCTGATGGGGTCGCCCCTGGCGTCCGGGCGGTCGGCGGTGCCATGGGAGCGACCACCCGGGGGGTGGACGGCACCGACCGTCCCTGAGGAGGCCTGCGCCGTCCCTGGGGAGCTGCGGGGCCGAGGGGCCGGGGCCTGTGGGTTGCGTCCCCGAAGGGCCCCCCGGACCTCCGTTCAGCCTGGTTTGCTCAGCCTGGTTTGCTCAGCCTGGAAGAGGTCCCACCGACCGCCCGACGGCCGAACGGAGCCTCCGTCGGAGTTCCACGTCCGACATGGTCTCCAGCGTCCGGCGCGCCGTAGGCTCGGAATTCCAGCGGATGTCGCCCAGGGCCACTCGCTCGCCGGTCCCATCTGCGGGCCACGCCACGAAGTGGAAGCGGCCCTGGTAGTCGACTCCAGCACGTTCGTCGATGCCGGCAATCCAGCGGGTTCCTGTCTCGTCGTCGAATTCGCGCACCCTGGATGCTCCCTTTGACATGGTTTCCCTGCCCCGCTTCCTTCGGGGCAGGGGCCCCCGCCATCGGTACCGGGGGCCTGCTCCGGAAAGTAGGTCCTCTCCGCCACCGAACAAGGGGAGGATGACCCCGTGAGGTGTGGAGGCCGCCCCCGAGGGACCAGGGATGGACCAGGGATGGACCCGGGATGGGCCCAGGGATGGACCCGGGATGGGCCCAGGGATGGACCCGGGCCGAGGAGTCCCTATCTTCGGAGGTCCTCCAGGGGTCCTGTTCGGGCATCCTGTTCAGGCATCCTGTTCAGGCATCCTGTTCAGGGAGGATGGCCATTCCGCCTCATCCTGCCCCCTCCCGCTGACCCCATCGTGTCGCCTTCGCCCCCTCGCGGTCCGGAGTCCCCCCACGCTCCGGACCGGCGCACCGACCTGGGGCTCGTGGTCCTCACCCTGGTCTGGGGGGTCAACTTCGCGGTTGTGAAAGGGGCGCTGGTCGACATCCCGGCCATGGCGTTCAATGCGCTGCGCTTCCCGCTGGCCTCCCTTACGGTCTACCTGATCCTGCGAGCACGGGGTCCCCTCCCCTCCTTCGAACGTCGGGACCTGGGGCGGATCCTCTTCCTGGGGCTGGCGGGGAACGGGGTGTACCAGCTCCTCTTCATCCACGGGCTGGACCGAACCTCGGCCGGAAACACCGCGCTTCTCCTCGCAACGGTCCCGGTCTGGGCCGCGCTCCTGTCGGCGCTGCTGCGGGAGGGCACCCTGGATCGCTACGTGGTGGGGGGGATCATGGCGACCCTGGCCGGGATGGTGCTGGTGATCCTGGGCGGGGGTGCCCAGCTCCAGCTTGGCGGGAGCTCCCTGACTGGAGACTTCATGGCGGCCGGTGCGGCGTTCCTCTGGGCCACCTACACGGTGGGATCCCGCGGACTCATCCTGCGCTATGGAAGCGTTCCGGTGACGGCATGGACGCTCTGGGCTGGCACGGTGATGCTGGTGATCCTTGGCATCCCCGACCTCGCCAGGATGGACTGGAGAGGTGTCCCCGTGGTGAGCGGGTGGGGCGCCGTCGGCTTCGCAGGCGTCTTCGCCCTGGGGGTGAGCTACCTCCTCTGGTACCGGGGGGTGCACAGACTCGGAAGCGCGCGGACCGCGGCCTACTCGAACCTTGTGCCGGTGGTGGCGCTCCTGACCGCCTGGGCCCTCCTTGGCGAGGTCCCCTCGGCACTCCAGTGGGGTGGGGCTGCGGTGATCCTGGGCGGGATCGTACTGGCCCGTTTCGGAGGGCGGCCCTCGCCCACCCCGGGGCCGGCCCCTACGCCCTCGGTTCCCCTGGCCCGAGTCGAATCTCCCGAAAATCGAAATAGAGGATCCCCTCGTCGCTGACGTCCGAACTGACGCGGAACCCGTCGTCGAGGGAGAGCAGGATGCGCTCGGCCGCAGGCAGGGCCAGGTCCATCTCCGCCGCCACATCCGTGGCGGTCAGACGACCTCCGCGGAGCCGGGCGATGCGAATCACCTCGCGCTGCATGCGCTGGAGAAGCGTCTGTCGGCGGCCCTGAAGCGCTCGCCAGCCCCATCCGAAGCTCGCGGCGCCCGACAGCCCGATGACCCCCCCGACAATGGCCGGCTCCACCTGGAGCGTGGCCACGCCGAGCCCCAGGAGGAGAAGCCCCAGCAGGCCCAGCGCCACCCCCGAAAAGCGTCGCACGCCTCCGCCGCTGGGCAGCCCGGCTCCCGAGAATGCCGAAGCACGGGCGGCCTCCACGGCCGAGGCCGGGACGCGGGTGCGGGGGCGGAGGGAACCCGTGGCATCATCCCCCGGGCCTGACCCAACGGCGGACTCGAACGCCAGCCCCTCCCCCAGGGGTCGGGACCGATCCCACCCCAGCCCGCACGACGGGCAAACCCGGTCCGACCGCTTGACCAGCCAGTAGGCGAGGCCCCCGATCCCGTACGTGAAGAGCGTGGCCGCGGCCAGCAGCGCCAGGTTTCCGGCCCGACGGAAGTAGGGGATTCCCTCTCCCCGAAACCCGCACGACGGACAGCTCCGGAGTTGCAGGGGGGAACGCGCCGTCCAGTGGACGGGAGACCCCGAACCGGCTCGCTCTCCCCCGGTCGGATCCCCCGTCGCAACGCCACACTTCTGACAATAGCGGGCGTCCTCCGCCCCCGGCGTGCCACATGACCAGCAGTACATGATCCTCCCGATCGGTTGGTGGCCATGTCCCCGGCTCCGGCTGTTTCCGGAAGCACCCGCCCCGAGGCGGCCTGGCCCTGCATCATCCTACGGCAGGAGGACACGAAAGATTCAACGAACTCGACGAAACTCCACAAGGTCGAGCACCGGATTTCCAGTGAGGGATGCGGCCCCCGCACGCACGCGTCCCACGATCACGAGGCGTTCGAGAGGCTGAAGCCGCATCACGTCGGGGAGGAGTTCGTCGGGAATCGCCAGGTAGACGAAGGTCCGGTCCGCCTCCACCGAGCGTGTCAGAAGGAAGGGCTCGCCCTCGAGGAAGTCCGTGCGGATGACCTCGGCCCGTTCCACCGAAATGTGCTGAACGGTAAAGGTGACCAGGCGCCCGCGGTACCGTTCCGGATCCCGGGCGATCCCCGCCGGCGTCACATCGCGCAGGATCACGTCCGACGGGAGCCCTCCTTCCGCTGCACCGGTGGAGGGGAGCCAGACCCATCCCTCCATGCGCACCCGTGCCCAGTTCCCCTCCCTTCCCGTCACCCGGAGTTCCACTCCCTGCCGGGCAACCCCGAGGGTGTCCCCGTCCGGAGCCGCGAGGACGGCCGACCCTCTCGGCCCTGCGCGCACCCAGTCCGTGGCCGGGGTCTCGGCCGGCACCTCCGTGGGGACCGGGGGGGTGGGGACCGGGGTGGAAGGACGGGGCCCGGTCGGTCCCGGAGGCGTGGCAGGCGCCGGAGGTACCACGGGCGCCGGGGCTCGAGCGACCGGAGCGGGATCCGTGGCGGCCACCTCCCCGCCCTGGAGTGACGCGCTCCACATCCATGCCGTGCGTCGTACCCGGATCCATCCCCCGCTCCGGGATACCTCGTTCAGGAGCGTCCCGCTCAGGACCCGCCCCAGGATGGCTCCGGCGGGTTCGGCCCTGAGATTTTCCCCTTCGGCGGCCGAGACGATGAGATCGAAGGAGCCCCCGTCCCTGAGCTGGAGCGAGTTCTCCCACACCAGCCCCTCGAAGGTGATCCGGCTCCAGGGACCGTCGCGGGATTCCACCCGCACCGGCGTTCCTGCCTGAAGGCGAGCGACGATGACGCCCTGGGGCTCGAAGCGCACGTTCTCGTCCACCCGGACCACGGCGTCCTGGGCCTGGAGCTCCCCCAGGGCCCATGGGAGCCCCGAACCGAGCGAGAGCACTACAAAAAGCAGCAGGAGGCGCATGGATCGGCCGGAACGGGGGTCGAGGGAATCGTCGGGCCGCGCGAATTGCCGGACCGTGAGCATCCCTTGGATGCGCCAAATCTGCCGGTACCAGGAGGGCAGGTCAAACTCGAAACCGTGGAATCCGATCCCTCTCCAGCGGGGTACACCTCTGGAGCACGCGTTTCGGAGGCCCTGCGTACCTTGATCGTTCCCCCCCGGGGCCAGTAGCTTCCGGGGTTCGGACGTGCCGCCGGGTTGGCGAGTGTTTCGTTCTGGGGACTTCCCGGACACGCACGCTTCGGCTTCCCTCCCGAACGAACCTTCCGAACGAATCACATTCTGCTTCGTCCCTGCCGCATCCTTCCTGCCGCGATACCCAGGATCTCCCTACATGACGCTACGCTTCCCCCGAGGCCCTGGCCTCGTCGCTGCCTCCCTCGCCCTCATGATGGCCCCGACGGTTTTCCCGGCAGATGCCGAGGCGCAGAGCGTGCGTTCGCCCTACCGGTTCATCGAGGGTCGCCACGAGGCGGGAGTGTTTGTCGCACAGGTCCCCGGGAACCGGGGCGTCATGGAGCTTGGGCCGGGGGATGGGGTCCAGTTCGGCGCCCGGTACGGGCTGGAACTCGGGGGGCCGTTTGCCGTCGAGTTCGCCGGCTTCCTGCTCCCCACCGACCGACACGTGCGGGCCCCGAGCGAATCCGGCGAATCCATTGAGGAGCTCGGCGTCGCCGATGCCCTGGTGGGTGGACTGGACGGTCGCCTCCGCTTCACCCTCACGGGCCCCCGGACCTGGTATCGCCTGGCGCCCTTCGTCGTCGCCGGAGGCGGGGTGGTGGGGAATCTTTCGGGCCGCATCGAGGAGGAAGCCGACCTCCCCTCGGAAGTCCGTTTCGACTTCGGGCCGTCCTTCCTGGGCATCCTGGGAGGAGGGACCCGGATTGTCCTCACCGACCACCTGGTCCTCCGGGTGGACGCCACGGCCCATTTCTGGAAGCTCGGTACGCCCCAGGCCTTCCTGAACCTCCCGGAGTCCGCTGGCACGGTGGTGCAGCAGCAGTGGCCGGCGGTGGGCGGATTCTCCGCGGGGCTGTCCTGGCGTTTCTGAAGGCCCGCAGGGGGAGGCCCCGCCGGATCCTCGGAAGCCTCGCGCCCATCGGGCTCGTGCTGGTGGTGCTGGGCATCAGTGGATGCTCGATTCCCCGGTGGCCCGCCGAGGGCGCCATGACCTCCCCCTTCGGGCTCCGGGTCCGAAGCGGCGCCATTCTCCCCAGCGTGCATCATGGTGTGGACATCGCCATGCCCACCGGCACCCCGGTGCTGGCCGCGCTTCCGGGTTCCGTGCGGTTCGCGGGAGTCATGGGCGGCTACGGAAACGTCATCTGGCTGGAGCACCGAGGCGGCACGCTGACGGTGTACGCCCACCTCTCGGAGATTACCGTGCGCACCGGCGACCGGGTGCGGGGCCGGGAACTCATCGGTCGCTCAGGCGCCACCGGAAATGTCAGCGGCCCCCACCTCCACTTCGAAGTGTGGAAGGGGGGCCGCCCCGTGGATCCGGTCCAGGCGCTGGGCCGGCGACCCCGCCCCTCCCCCGGCCGCTGAGAGCGTTCCGGGAGGGGGCGGGGTTCCCTCTGCTCCCTACCCGTCGCCGCGAATCGCCCGGACTTCCTCGGTGAGCCGCGGAAGAACCTCGAAGAGATCGCCGACGATTCCGTAGTCCGCCACCTTGAAGATGGGGGCGTCGGGATCCTTGTTCACCGCCACGATGGTTCCGGCAGTCCGCATGCCGGCCAGGTGCTGAATCGCCCCCGAAATGCCGATGGCAAAGTAGAGCTTGGGCGCCACCGTCTTTCCGGTCTGCCCCACCTGCTCGCCGTGGGGTCGCCATCCGGCATCCACCACGGCCCGGGAGGCCCCAAGCCCAGCATCGTCACCCAGGGCGGCCCGGAGGTCCTCCAGGAGGCCCCACTGTTCGGGGTCCTTCATTCCCCGACCTCCAGCGACCACCACCGAAGCCTCGGCCACGTCAGGAACGTCACTGCCGGTGGCTTCGAAGCTCACCACCTGTGTGGGCCACGCTCCAGGATCCTCCGTGACCTCCACCGACTCCAGCGTCCCGGCTCCCGAGGCATCCCCGACCGGGAACACGTTCGGCCGGATGGACGCCACCACCGGCGAGGCCTCCACCGTGAGGCGGGCAAAGGCCTTCCCGGAGTAGACCGGGCGGGTCATGATGACCCGGCCGTCGGTGGCTTCGAGCCCCGTGATGTCCGAGGCCAGGGGCACGTCCAGCCCGGCCGCCACGCGGGGCGCCAGGTCTTTCCCCTGCCCCGAAGCAGCGAAGAGCACGACCCCGTAGCCCCCGTCTCGAACCACCCGGGCCGTGATCGCAGAGAAGCCGTCGGGGTTGTACCCCGCCAGCGCCTCGTGAGACGCCACCTTGACCACCTCGGCCCCCACGGCACCCAGGCCCTGGGCCACGCTGGCCACCCCCTCGCCACCCAGCACCAGGGCGTGGGCATGGCCCCCGAGCCCGGAGGCCAGGGCGGCGGCGGCCGCCACCACTTCGCGGGCCGTACCGCGGAGCGCTCCATCCCGCTGTTCTACCACTGCAAGTACGTTCGTCATGATCGTTCCAGGTTTCAGGGGTCAGAGTGCGTTGGCTTCCTCTCGGAGGATCCGGACCAGTTCCCTTGCGGCCTCCGGTCCTTCACCGACGATGCGTCCGGCGCTCCGCTCCGGCGGGAGCGCCAGCCCCTCAACGCGGATCCGCGAAGGCGAGACGACGGCGTCCTTCACCTCGAGGGGCTTCTTCTTCGCGGCCATGATCCCCTTGAGGGATGCATAGCGGGGCTCGTAGGCCCCCTTCGTGATGGTCAGAACCGCGGGGAGAGGAACCTCCACGACTTCGCTTCCTCCCTCCACCTCGCGGCGGCACCGGACACGGTCACCCACCACCTCGAAGGACGAGACCGCCGTGGCGCATGGACGGCCCAGGAGTGTGGCGAGCATCGGACCCACCTGCTGCTGGTCGTCATCGGCGGCCTTCACGCCGAGCAGCACCAGGGGGGCATCGTGCCCCTCCAGTTCGGCAGCCAGGGCCTTGGCGGTGGCCAGCCCGTCGGACGTCACCTCTCCCTTCAGGAGAACGGCACGGTCGGCGCCCATGGCCAGGGTGGTGCGGAGGATGTCCTGTCCGACCTCGTCACCCAGCGATACGGTTACCACCTCGCCGGTCCCCTGGCCTTCCTTCAGGCGGAGTGCCGCTTCCACGGCGATTTCGTCGTAGGGGCTCACCACGAACTTCACCCCACTCGGGTCGATGGAGGCGCCGTCGGCACCCACCCGGATCCGGGTTTCGGTGTCAGGCACCCGCTTCACGCAAACGGAAATATTCACCTCTGAACTCCAGGCTTGAGAGTGTGGAACCGGCCACCCGAAGGCGCCGGTGTTACAGGCTCAGACCCACCAGGGCAAAGCCCACGGTCGCGATGCCTCCGGCCATGAGGGCGTAGGGAAGCTGGGTCCGAACATGGTCGATGTGGTCCGTGGCCGAAGCCATGGACGAGATGATGGTGGTATCCGAAATGGGCGACGAGTGGTCTCCGAAAATTCCACCCGCCAGGGCCGCTGCCACGAAGGGCGAAGGCGGGAGGCCCAGCGCCAGTGCCGCCGGCACGGCAATGGGGAGCATGATGGCAAAGGTGCCCCAGCTGGTTCCGGTGCTGAAGGCGATCCCTCCCGCCACCAGGAAGACCAGTGGCAGGAAGATCACCGGAGGCAGAACCCCTGCCGTGACCTGGGCCACGAAGGGACCCGTCCCCAGCGCGTTGGCCACATCGCCCAGCGCCAGCGCGAGAAGGAGAATCAGGGCCAGGGGGACGAGACCTCCCGCGCCCTTCAGGCCGGTCCGGGTGAGTTCATCCACCGTGGCCCCCTTCTGCGCCAGGAGAAGGATCCAGCTCATGGCCAGGGCCGCCAGCACGGCCCACAGCACCGAGGTAGACCCCGAACCCGCCCGAAGGTCCCCGTCCCCGGTGATCCAGAGACCCACCGGCATCATGACCACCATCGTGACGATGGGGATCACCATGTTGAGCGCCCGAGCCGGAATCCGGTCGTTGGGCTCCGGAGACAGGATCGACTCGTCGATCATGGGCTGGGCATCGGGCCAGAGGAGCCTCCCTTCGAGGGTGCGAGCCTCGGCTTTCCGCATGGGTCCCACGTCCACCTTCCAGATCACGACCACAAGGGCCAGAAAGAGGGCGGCCAGGGCGTAGAAGTTGTAGGGGATGGACCCGATGAAGACCCCCAGCGGATCCTCCACGCCGAGGGAGTCCAGGATCCCCAGATTGTAGGCACCCCAGGCGTTGAGGGGGATCAGGATGCACACCGACGCCGACGTCGAGTCGATGATGTAGGCCAGTTTTTCCCTCGAGACCCGGTAGCGGTCGAACAGGGGACGCGACACCGAGCCAGCCACCAGGACCGTGATGTTGGATTCGATGAAGATGATGACCCCGATGATCCACGCGAGAAGCTGGGCGCGTCGAGGAGTGTTCACCCACTGCCGGGTTTCGAGGTAGTGGACGAAGCCACGCACTCCGCCCGAGGTCTCGATGGTGGCGATGAGCGCCCCGATCACGAGGGTGAAGAGGATGACGTTCGCGTTTCCGGCGCTCGCGAGCACCGCCACCGACGCCTCGACGGTTCGGGCCAGACCGGACAGGGGGTTCCACCCTTCCAGAATGATCCATCCCAGCCAGACGCCCGCGCCCAGGGACAGGTAGACCTGCCGGGTCCAGATGGCCAGGATGATGGCCAGGACGGGGGGAAGGATGGATACCCAGCTGGGATCGGTCATCCGGTTCGCCTCGAGACGGGGTTCAGGTTGCCGGGGACGGGGATGCGATGCGCATCGCCCGCCGAAAACGTGAAACGCCATGCCCAGGGGGGCATGGCGTTTCCGACCTCACGGGTGGGGACGTCATCCGGGAGTGTGATGAAGTCAGCGGCTCGAACGACCGCTGCCACCGCGACCCCGACCCCCCGTCGAACCGCGGCGGCGGGGCGTGGCCTCCTGGGTCCGACGACCGGCCGGTCCATGGACCTCGGCACGCCGCCGAGCCACATCGTCAACCCACTGCTCGAGGAGCTTCTCCGCGCGGGCCAACGGGAGGAGGGTTCGAACAGCATCCGGATTGCTCTCCATGACCAGGAAGAGACGGTCCCCGTGGGCGTCCACCAGGATGTCCGCCGTCTTCTTTCCCACGCCCTTGTAGGAGTTCATCAAGTACTGGGTGATGCTCTCCGCGTCAGCGGGAAGCCCGAGCTGGGGAAGGTCGCTGGCGGCGGCACTCGCTACCGGTTCGGCCTTGCCGGCACGGTCCTTCGTGCTCCGCGCCTTGTCGCCACGAGGCTTGTCGCTGCTGGGCTTCTCGCTGCTGGGCTTCTCGGCACGGCCCTTGTCCGCCCGACCCTTCTCACTGCGCCCATTTTCCCCACGGCCCTGGTCGCCCCGCTCCCTTCCTCCCTGGCGGGGCGCCTTCTTCGGCTCCGCCGAGCCTCTGGGCTCAGCAGAATCCCCGGGCTCGGCAGAAGCCCTGGACTCTGCCGGCGCATCCACAGCACCGCTGGGCGTGAAGGCCTGGCCCTCCAGGAGAGGGGGCGGCTCGTCGGACGCCCCCCGGCGCCGTGCCGAGAGGCGCGGCCGGAGACGCCGGCCATCCTGAGCGTCGGACGCGTCCGTGGTGGCCGGCGACGAGGGTTCCGCCTTCCTTGCCGGACGTGCGTCCCTCTCCTTCGCCTGCGTCGACGTCGGAGCCCTGGAGGCGGCGGAGGCCAGAGCTTCGGCTCCCTTGCGGATCCGAACCTCGTAGATCCCGTTGTCGCCGCGGTTCAGCTCGATGACCTCGTGCTCGTCCGCCTGCTTCAGGAAGAGGGAGAACTTGCTGTACCCCAGTTCCGACTCGTCGAAGTTTTCCTGGATCGCCAGCATCCGGCGCTTCACGTCGGAGTCGCGGACGGCCTCCCCTTCGGAGTCTGCCAGGTCGCGGATCGCCTGCACCATCAGGTCGTAGGCCGCACGGAGCCGCTCCGTCTGGGTGTCGGTGCCGGCCGGAGCCGATGCCGGAGACGATGCCGGAGCCGATGCAGCCTCGGCCGTGGGAGCTTCCGCTGTCGGCACGGTGGCTTCGGAGGAAGCCGACTCGGACGACGAAGCCTCCAGGACCTCCGGGGTCTCTGTCGCATCGGAAGCCTCCGCAGCCTCCGCGCGCTCCCGGCGTCCGCCTTCCCTGTCCCGATCACGCCCCCGGCCACCCCGACCATCGCGCCCATCCCGGTCTCGGCGCGAGAGGGTGGGGGAGGAGGAGGAAGAGGAGGAGGAGGAGGGGGCACTGGCCCGACCGGTGGCCACCTCGTACTGGCCATTTTCCATCTTCTTGAGCTCCAGCAGGCCCTTCTGTGCCGCCTCTGTCAGGAAGCGGGAAAACTTGCTGAAGCCGATGGCCTTCTCGTCGAAGGTGGAGTCGATTTCCAGCATCACCTGCTTGAGGCGGTCCGACCGCATCACGTCGCGGCGCTTCGCCATCTGTTCCACAGCGCGGTGGACCAGCGTCCACGGATCCTGCTGGCTCAACGTCTCGCCCGTCCCGGCCTTCCGGAGACCGGAAAGGGTCGTGTACGAGTAATACTCGTCGCAGTTCTGGACGAGAATGTCCGACGACGACTCCTGGATCCCCACCCCAATGACGTACTTGCCGTACTCCTTGAGCTTGAGGACCAGCGAGGAGAAGTCCGAGTCCCCGGTGAGGAGGATGTAGGTCCCAATCTCCGGACGTGTGAAGACCAGTTCCATCCCGTCGATGGCCATGCGGATGTCGGTGGCGTTCTTCTTCGAGCTCCCGTACGCGGGGGCGAAGATGAGGTCCACCGAGGCCTCGGAGAGGGGCACGATGTACTGGGGATAGCGACGCCAGTCGGCATATGCCCGCTGGACGGTCACCTTGCCGCGGATGACATCGGACTGGAGGAGTGTCTTGAGTTCCTTGGAGAGGTCACTGCGCATCCCCATCGTGACGTTGTCGAAGTCGATGAGAAGGGCGGCGTTTGGAGCGTTGGAGGGCATTACGGCGTGAGACACCCCCTCGGA
>Ga0209498_1002161_pt1 | contig 11986 bp, 14 predicted proteins | sample WalLakDeSediment_FD_184131 | JGI IMG/M metagenome (GOLD analysis project Ga0209498, IMG submission 184131) | Lake sediment microbial communities from Walker lake, Nevada to study Microbial Dark Matter (Phase II) - Walker Lake 11/02/13 Deep... | ecosystem: Environmental > Aquatic > Freshwater >...
TCTGGCGGTCGGGCTGTACGATCCGCTGACGCCGCTGCGCGTGCGCCTGCTGCAAAGCGGCGCGCCGGCGCCCATCAACCGCGCCTGGTTCAGCGCGCGCCTGGTGGACGCGCTGCGCCGCCGCGCTGCCTTGCCGTCCGCCCAGACCAATGGTTACCGGCTTGTGCACGGCGAAAATGACGGCTTGCCGGGGTTGATTCTGGACCGTTATGGCGCAACGGCCGTGCTCAAACTGTACACCGCGGCCTGGATTCCCCATTTGCGCGAGGTGCTGGCGGCGGCGACGGCCGTTGTCCCGCTTGAGCGCCTCGTGCTGCGCCTCAGCCGCCACGTGCAGCAGCATCCCGCTGCGCTGCACGGTTTGGAGAACGGACGCGTGCTGTTGGGGCCGCTGCTGGACGGTCCGGTAGCTTTCGTGGAGAATGGCCTGGCCTTTGAGGCCGACGTCGTGCAGGGGCAAAAAACGGGCTTTTTCCTCGACCAGCGCGACAACCGCGCGCGCGTCGAGGCGCTGGCGCGCGGCAAGACGGTCCTGAACGTCTTCGCCTACACGGGCGGCTTCTCGCTGTATGCCGCGCGCGGCGGCGCAACCCAAATCGTCAGCCTCGACCTTAGCCGGCCGGCGCTGGCGCAGGCCGAGCGCCACTTTAAGCTCAACCGGAGCATTCCTCCCGTGGCCGCGGCCAGGCATGAAATTTTAGCCGGGGATGCCTTCGCCGCCCTGACGCAGCTCCGCGAAGACCGGCGCCGTTTTGATCTGGTGGTGCTGGACCCGCCCGCCTTTGCCCGCCGCAGCGACGAAGTGGCGCGCGCCCTGGTCGCCTACGGCCGTCTCACGCGCCTGGCGCTGGACGCGCTGCGGCCGGGAGGGACGTTGGTCGCCGCTTCCTGCTCCAGCCGGGTAACGGCGGATGCGTTTTTTGACGTGGTGCACGCCGCGGCGGCGGCGGCGCAGCGACCGCTGCGCGAGTTCGAACGCACCGGCCACCCGGTCGATCACCCCATCGGCTTCAAGGAAGGCGCTTATCTCAAGTGCCTCTTTGCGATGGCCTAGACGCAAGATTGGCTATAATTCCCCCATGCGTTATCCCTGGGTCAACGTCCTCTTGTTCTTACTGCTCGTCCTCCAGCTTGTGACGGGCTATTTGGGGCTGGTCAACGGCCGTCCTCCGCGCGCCTGGCTGCTCTGGCTGCACGGCATCGGCGCCTACGGGCTGTTGATGCTGGTCTACTGGAAAGGCAGCGTCATCTGGTCGGCCTGGCGACGCAAAAAAAGCTGGACCGGGGCGCGCCTGCTCTTTCTCCTTATGCTGGCGCTGCTGCTGGCGACGCTGCTGAGCGGCCTGCTGTGGACCTTTTACGGCCCTATTTACCTGCTGGGCTTCAGCCTGATCAGCTTGCACATCTACGTTGCGATCCTGCTCATGGGGCTGATGGTGTGGCACGCCTGGCGCCTGCGCTTCGTGCTGCGCCTGCGCGAAACGTGGGGGCGGCGGCTCTTTTTGGGCACGGCCGTTTCCGCGCTGCTGGGGTTGGCGGCCTGGCGCGCAGCCGGCTGGGTCAAGGTCGCCGCCGACCTGCCCGGCGCGCGGCGGCGCTTCACCGGCTCCTACGAGACGGGCAGCTTTACGGGGCGTTTTCCATCGGTGAGCTGGATTGCCGACCGGCCGGCGCCTGTTGACGCGGCGACCTGGCAGTTGGTGATTGAAGGGGCGGTGGAACGGCCGTTGACGCTGACCTACGCCGACCTGCAGGCCATGGCCGGAGATGAACAAACCGCCACGCTCGACTGCACCGGCGGCTGGTATACGACGCAAGTCTGGCGGGGGGTGGCCGTTGCGCGCCTGTTGGAGATGGCCGGCGTGCAGGCGCAGGCGCAAAGTGTGACCTTTGAGGCCGTTTCCGGTTACAAGCGTCGCTTCAGCCTGGAGTCTGCGCGCCGTTATCTGCTGGCGCTAGAGGTGGCCGGCGCGCCGCTGCGCCACGGTAACGGCTTCCCTGCGCGCCTCGTTGCGGATAATGAGCGCGGCGTGGAGTGGGTCAAATGGGTCGCGCGCGTGCGCGTCAACACCACCGGCCCCAACTGGCAGCTCCCCCTACCGCTCCAATAACCCCAATCTCACTCCCCACAAACTCGCTCACCTGCCCACTTGCACACCTGCACACCTGCCCACTTGCAAACCTGCAAACCTGCAAACTTGCAAACCTGCAAACTTGCACGCCTGCAAACTCGCTCACAATCCCGCCTCCACCACCACAGCCCTCTGCGCCACGTGCGTGCTTTCAACTACCTCCGCGCCCCGCTCAAAGGCCAGGACCTGCTCGAAGGCTGTGATCGCCACCGCCAGCATGCCCAGGTCCGGCTCGCGCGTGGTCAGGCGCTGCAGCGCCAGGTTGGGTTTAGTAATCAGCCGAATGAGCGCGTTGTCCTGGCGCGCGGCCGTAAAGCGCAGGAATTCGTAAGCAATCCCGGCAATGACCGGCAGCAGCACCAGCCGCGACAGGATGCGCACCCCCAGCCCCATCGGCGGCAGCAGGCTGTAGAGGATGATAGAGATGACGACAACGGTCAGTAAAAATGCCGTGCCGCAGCGCGGATGCTCCAGCGGAAAGCGCGCCACCGACTTCGGGGTCAATTCGGCGCCGGCTTCGTAGGCGTTGATGGTTTTGTGTTCGGCGCCGTGGTAGCCGTAGAGCCGCTTCACGTCCGGCATAAAGCCGATGGTCCAGATGTAGCCGATTAGCAGCGCCAGCCGCATGAATCCTTCAATGAGGTGGCCGATGATGGGCGTAGCGGCTGTGCCTAGCCAGCGCTCGGCCGCGCCGGCCAGAAACGCCGGCAAGACGAAGAAAAGCAAAATCATCAGGCTCAGCGAGAGGGCAATCATGCCCGCCTGGGCCGGCCCTTCAAACGCTTTGCTGGGCGGCGCGCCTTGTTCCTTGGGTTCTTCGTCCAGGGCGACGTCGGCCGAAAACATCAAGCTTTTAATGCCCAGCCCTAGCGCGTCCCACAGCAGCGTCAGGCCGCGCACGAAGGGCACGCGCGCCACTTTGCCGCCGTAAATGCGCGCGTCGAGCGGCTCGGTATGCACGATGATGTCCCCCTGGGGATTGCGCACGGCGACCGAGAGCGCCTTGGAGCCGCGCATCATCACGCCTTCGAGGACGGCCTGACCGCCATAGTTGATGGGAGTTGTTTGGGGAGTAGGTGCTTGGTTTGTATCAGACATGGATGAAATTGTACTGAGGGGTCAGATGAGGGTCAAGCAATGTAATGTAATTAACATCTGCGATGTAGCAAACTTGCCTGTAATCTGCGTGCAGTTTGCTAAACTATTATTATAGTAAAGTTATAGTAAAAACAAGTAAAACGGTAACAGCAACAACCTGTAAAAATCATTTTCCTCCTTTTCTCCTCTTCCCACAGAAAGCCTTGCGCCCGCAGGGCTTTTTGTGGTTTTAGGGTACAATGGCCCCGTGCACGCAACCGATAGCAATCATTTTGCCCCGGTGGGCATCACGGTGAGACCCATTGGCGCGGCCGATTTACGGCCGTTGCACGCCGCCCTGTTTTCAACTCAACCCTTCGCGCAGTTCCAGGCCCATTACCGGCAGTTCGGCCGTTGGCAAACCTGCCGGCGCGCTTGCTGGTTGGTAGCCGTGGCCGGCGTGCACGGGCTGGTCGGCAGCGGCCAACTGCGCTGTTATCCCCGCCGCGCCGAAATCGCTAACCTGATCGTGGCCGCGGCGTGGCGCGGGCAGGGAATTGGCGCGGCGTTGGTTCAGTCCCTCGTCGCCGCCGCGCAGCAGTTGGATTGGGAAGCGGTTGAGGTGTTGGTGGCTCCCACAAACGGCCGTGCCCAGACATTTTACCGGCGTCTGGGCTTCACCTTGACGCAGACGCTGCAACTCACGCCGGGCGCGCCGGCGCTGCTGCTGCGCAAGCCGCTACGCGGCCTGTCTTAAACCTGGCGCAGCACGGCGTGCACAATCGGACGGCGGCGGGTTTCGTCGTACAGGTAGCGGCTCAGCGCCCCCTCAATGCGTTTCTCCAGCCCGTTGCCGCGCTGCTCTTTGCTGCTGTTCAGCACGCGCGCGATGGTTTCCTCGGCGCCTGCAAACAGCTCGCCGGCGCCCTTGCTGTCTACAAATCCCCGCGTGATGAACTCCGGTTTGCCGGCCATCTGCCCGCTATCGCTGGTATTGATGACGGCAAAGAAAAACCCGCTTTGAGCCAGCTTGTCGCGGTCGCGCACAACCGGCCAGCCAATGTCTCCCACGCTGGCGCCGTCGACGAATACGTAGCCGCCGGGCAGGCGCGGCAGGATTTCCAGCGAGTCGGCGGTAAATTCCAGGGGCGTCCCGTTTTCCACCACGGCGATATTTGGCGCCGGAATGCCCAATTCGCGCCCGATCTTGGCGTGCTGGGCCAGGTGGCGCAGCTCACCGTGAACCGGTACCAGGAATTTGGGCTGAATCAGGTTAATCAGCAGCTTCATCTCCTCCTGGCTGGCGTGACCGGAGACGTGCACCTTGGCGATTGTATCGTAAAGAACGTTGGCGCCGCGCTGGAAGAGGCGGTTGATGGTGCGGTGCACCATTTCCTCGTTGCCGGGGATGGCGTGGGCCGAGAAGATGACCGTGTCGCCGGCCTGGATACTGAGGTGCTGGTGACGGCCGTGGGCCAGGCGGCCAAGCACGGCGGAAGGTTCACCCTGCGCGCCCGTGGCCATGATGGCGACTTTGCTGGGCGGCATCTTAACCGTGTCAGAAACGTCGATCAGTAAGTCGTTGGGGATATTTAGATAGCCCAAATCGCGCGCAATCTTGGTATTTTCGCGCATGGAACGGCCGGTGATGGCCAGTTTACGGCCGTACCGCACGGCCGTATCCGCCACCTGCTGGATGCGCGAGATAAGCGAGGCGAAGGTGGCCACGATGATACGCCCCTGCGCCTTGCGGAAGACCTCGTCAAAGCCGGCCGCCACCACCGTTTCGGATGGCGTCCAGCCGGGCTTGTCGGCGTTCGTGCTGTCCGCCAGCAGCGCCAGCACGCCCCGCCCTGAAAACTCCGCCAGCTTGGCAAAATCGGGCGGCCAGTCGTCGGCCGGCGTATGGTCGAATTTGTAGTCGCCGGTATGCACCACCAGGCCCACGGGCGTCGTAATGCCGAACCCCACGCAGTCAGGGATGCTGTGGGCCACGTGGAACGGTTCCACCATGAACGGCCCAAAATGGAGCACGTCACCGGCCTCAAAGGTCTTTAGCTCGACCTCGTGCAGCAGCTTAGCCTGGCGCAATTTGCCCTCGATCAGGCCTACCGTCAGCCGCGTGGCATAGATTGGCGCGTCAATGTCCCGCATCAGGTGCGGCAGCGCGCCCACGTGGTCTTCGTGTCCATGCGTGATGAGCACCGCCAGGATGCGGTCTTTGCGGCTTTTGACGTATTCGTAGTCAGGAATGATGGTATCAATGCCCAGCATATCGTTTTCAGGAAACATGATGCCGGCGTCAATAATTAACAAATCACCGCCATATTCAAAGACGGTCATGTTTTTCCCAATTTCCCCCAGGCCTCCGAGGGGAACAATTCGTAATTTAGTTGTCATAATTAATTGATGCTGTTTTTGTTGATGTTGTTTGGTTATACACGGAGCAAAAGCCAGACCAGGACGATTAGAACGGTCTCAACGAGCGATAAAAATAGGGTGTAGGGGATCATAAAAGCTTTTGTCGCACGGCGGGGCAGCGGCTTAGACCGTTGGATGACTTGCGTGGCCGGTTGAGCGGCTGTTTGCTGCACGGCCGTTTCCTGCACGCCATATTCAACAATCGCCGCCGAAATATTATCTTGCCCGCCGCGTTCATTGGCCAGCTTGATGAGCTGTGTCGCGGCAGCGTCTAGATCGCTCTGGGCCACAATCTGGCTGATTTCTGCGTCGCTCAGGTGGCGCGTCAGGCCATCCGAGCAGAGCACAATTTTGTCCCCCGGCTGCACTAGAAATTCAAATAGATCGATCTGCGGCGTTCGCTCTGAGCCGATGCTGTATAGAATGACGTTTTTGTGCGGGTGGTTTGCCGCTTCGTCCGCGGTAATGGCGCCTTCTTCCAGCAGTTTGGCGACCAGGCTTTGGTCTTTTGTAATCTGGCGCAGTTCATTGTCGCGCCAATGATAGCCGCGGCTGTCCCCCACGTTGGCAATGAAGGCGCGCTGGCCGTGAATGACGGTCGCCACCATCGTCGTGGCCATCCGTTTGTTCATGTCCCGCTCGGCGACAAGCTGGCGCAGGTCGGTATTGGCGGCGTGCAGGGCCTGCAGCAGGCGCTGGCCCAGGTTTGCTTCCCCGTTGTTGTTCAGGTAATGATGTTTGGCTTGCTGCGTGGCGTATTGGCTGGCGACTTCCCCCGCCTCGGCGCCCCCCACGCCGTCCGCCACAATATAAAGCCAGCCGCTTTGCGCCTCCGCTTCCCGCGTGGCTGGTTCCCACTTGTCGACGAAGTCTTCGTTGTGGTCGCGAACGAGACCCCGGTCGGTTTGCATAGCCGCCCGGATGGGGGCAAGTGTGCTCATGATAGCTATTGATTTTAACCGGTTAACACCAAATAAACCAGTACGCCCAGCACAACAACGGCGACGATGATGAGTAGAAAGAGCAGACGCGTTAGCCATACGTCGCCGCGTGGTTGGTGGGTGGCCTTGGTTGAGGTGGGTTTTGGTTTAGCCGGCGCGCGCGTCGGCTGTTTTTCTGGCTTGACAAGCTGGCTTTTTCCCAGCCAATCCTTCTCTTCCGCGGGGGCGGGAGGCGTTTCTACCGCTTCTGGCTCTAGATTCAACTCTTGCAACCAGTCAGGCAGCGGCGCTTCCGCGGCGTCTGCTGGCGTGGCCAGAGAGGGCCGGATGCTGGGCGCAGGGATCGGTTCGGCCGTTTTTCGATCCCAATCAGCGTCGATAAGCGTGGCCGGGGGGAATGCTTCCTGGCGCTGAGCCAGGCGCACATTGGCATGGGGATGACCAGGATCAAGGGCGACTGCTTTTTGCAGATAGGCTACCTGCCGCGCGTCAGATTCGACCAGGCTGCCAAGTAGAAACCAGGCTTCCGCATTGTTGGGATCGTTTTCTAAAGCTTGTGCAAGGAGTACCTGTGCTGTTTGTCCATCACCGGTGCGTGCCGCCACAATTGCTTGCTGAAGTTTTTCGTTCATCATATTGCCTGCTTTACCGTGCATGCGTACTGCCGTTTATGTCAAACATTGTAGCATGGCCGTCGCGAAAAAACGAGTTAAAAAATTCCGGTGTGGGCGACTTTTTACCCACTTTTTAGCTACGCGGCGCGCAAATCTGCCAGGAGTGGGCAGGGAAATCCTTTATGCGCCGCCGTCGCGGCGTCTAAATCGGCGCGTAGCGGGACGTTGAACTGGGCCAACAGCGTCAACAATTGGCATACCGAAAGACCTACTACGCCCAGATAGCAGCCGTCCAGACGCGCAACGGGTGCAAATACCGGGTGTTGAATGGCGTAGGCGCCGGCTTTATCAAGGGGGTCTTGTGTGGCCACGTAGGCGCTAATTTCTACATCGCTGTAGGCGCGCATGGTGACGATGGCGGTGTGCACGGCCGTTACCGTCTGTCCGCTGGCCGGATCAAGCAGCACAACCCCCGTGTGAACTTCGTGCTCACGGCCGCGCAGGGCGGTTAGCATGCGCCGCGCGTCAGCTTCATCCGCCGGTTTGTTGAGCATTTGCCCATCCAGCGTCACGCACGTGTCGGCCGCCACAATCATTGTAGGCGCCTGAGGTGGGGGGAGTTGGGCGGCGATGATGGCGGCTTTCAGTTGGGCTGTATGCACCACGTTGGCGGCCGGATTGGGATGCGTGATGCTCTCTTCGTCCGCGTTGGCGGCCATGCTGCTGAAGGGGTAGTTGAGCAGCCGGATAAGTTCTCTGCGGCGTGGTGATTGCGAAGCGAGAATAAGGTGCAGCATCGTGACTATACACAAAAGGTCAGCCCGGTTCACAGGCTGACCTTTTGCGTTACAGTGCAATGAGCGTGTTGGAAAACGGCCGTTTTAGCGAATCTCGACGACCGCGCCGGCCTCTTCCAGTTTGGCTTTTGCTTCCTGGGCAGCCTCTTTGGAAACGCCTTCCATCACGGTGCCGAGGCCATCCACGACTTCCTTGGCTTCCTTCAAGCCCAGGCTCGTCAGCGCGCGGACCTCTTTAATCACGTTAATTTTCTTTGGCCCAATGTCTTTCAATACGACGTCAAACTCGGTCTTTTCTTCCACAGCTTCTTCGGCTGCGGCAGCGGCCATCGGCATCATGCCCATCGCCATCGGAGCGGCGGCGCTGACGCCCCACTTCTCCTCCAGCATTTTGGTCAGTTCAGCCGCCTCAAGCAGCGTTAAGCTGCTCAGTTCTTCCACGATTTTTGCTAGATCAGCCATGATTTTTGTGTATCCTCCAAAAGGTTCTGATTTGATTGATTACCCGCATTTGCGCCGGGTTACGCAGTTTCTGCCGCGGCTTCTGCCGCACTTTCTTCACTCTTGGCATACGCGTCAACGACGTTGATAATTTGACGTACGCCATTGGCAATGGTTGCGGCCACATTCTGTGCCGGAACGCTAATGAGCCCAATGATTTGCCCGCGCAGTTCGTCGAGTGACGGGAGCTTTGCCAGAAAATCGACCTGTTCGGCGGTCAGGGTTGCATTGTCCAGAATGCCGCCTTTCACCGTCAAGTTGTCTTTACCCTTAGCAAATTCTGCCAGCACCTTTGCAAACATGGGGGGTTCACCAAAGGCAAACCCGGTTGCCATGGGGCCATTCAGCAGGTCTGCGGGAACGGCCGTATTGGTTTCTCTCAGGGCCAGTTCCAATAGCGTGTTCTTGGTTACGTAAAAGACGCCATCAGCCTCACGCACCTTGGCGCGCAACGCTTCCATCTCTTTTACGGTCATACCACCATAGCTGGCAACGAAAATCGCCGAACTTTTTTCAATGAGTTCTTTGTATTGCGCGACCAGTTCTTCTTTACGAGCCTTTGATATAGCCAAAGAGCGTCACCTCCTTTTTTAGATTTGTATTTGCCCTCACGGCATATAAAAAAATCCCCACACCAGGCGGCATGAGGATTCAATACACAACATACAGTAGTAGATACGCGCGCAAACTATGCGCGCTCATATCTCTGTGATTGAATTCCCCACCTCGGTTGGCATAATTAAGGTAACAGCAAGCTACCACCAACTGTCTTTAGCAGAGAGACTTCTGGTTGTTAACTAAGCTAAAGCCTGACCAGGATCCACCTTGATGCCGGGTCCCATGGTATTCGCCACCGTAATCCGGCGGACATATGTGCCTTTTGCCGCCGCCGGGCGGGCGCGCTTGACAGCGTCCAGAAAAGCTTGCAGATTATCCTGTAATTGTTCTTGCGTAAAGCTTGCCTTGCCAATGGGGGCGTGCAGGTTGGCCGTGCGGTCCACGCGGAATTCTACGCGGCCTGCTTTGGCTTCCTGAACCAGCCGCGGGATATCGGCTGCGGGCGCCACCGTCCCGGCGCGCGGGTTGGGCATGAGCCCACGCGGACCGAGGATGCGCCCCAAACGGCCGACTTTGCCCATCATGGCAGGTACGGCAATAGCCACGTCAAACTCAGTCCAGCCATCCTGGATGCGCTTAATCACCTCGTCGTCGGCAATAATATCGGCGCCGGCTTCTTCCGCCGCGCGCGCGTCTTCACCCTCGGCGAAAACCAGAACCCGCACCTGTTTGCCCAGCCCGTGGGGCAGGATAACCACGTCGCGCACCTGTTGGTCGGCATGGCGCGGATCGACGCCCAGGCGCAGATGCACTTCCACGGTTGGGTCAAAATTGGTAACGGCCGTTTCCTTAATCAGCTTAATTGCGTCTTCGTTCGAATACAACCTGGTTAAATCAACCTTTGCGGCTGCTTCTTGATACTTGCGTCCTCGTTTTGGCATAACAACTCCTTGTGGTTCAATCGAACCAGTCTCCCCGGTTCTCCCACGCTCAGCAACTAATCGTCAATCGTCAAGCGTCAATCTTAATGCCCATACTGCGTGCCGTGCCCGCAACAATCTTCATGGCGCCGTCAACGTCCAAAGCATTGAGATCCTTCATTTTGATCTCGGCGATCTCACGCAGTTGATCTCTTGTTATGGACCCCGCCTTATCGCGGTTCGGCGTCGAAGATCCGCTCTTAACGCCCGCGGCTTTCTTCAGCAAGTCCGCGGCTGGCGGCGTTTTAAGGATGAAAGTGAAGCTACCATCGTGGAAAACTGTCACCTCTACCGGCACGACCTGGCCAACTTGATTCGACGTTTTGGCATTGTACTCTTTGCAGAACTGCATTAAGTTAATGCCGTGTGGGCCAAGCGCCGTACCCACGGGTGGGGCCGGGTTGGCTTTGCCGCCTTGAATTTGAATCTTAACAACAGCTTTTATTTTCTTTGCCATTCTATTCTCTCCGGGGAGTCCAAGCGCCCTGTTTAGAGGCTCCTCCTAACCGATTGATTGTTGTTCTACTTAAACCTTCTCGACGTGCAGGAAATCTAGTTCCACCGGTGTTTCACGTCCAAAGAAGGAAACCATCACGCGCACCTTTGCGCGATCCGCATCAATTTCAGATACCGTGCCGATAAATTCAGCAAAGGGCCCGGTACCAATACGCACTTTTTCACCAATCTGGAAGTCGAACTTGACCTTGGGGGCCTCGGCTTCCATCCGGTTCATAATCTTGGCGACTTCATCCGCCCGCAGTGGGGTAGGGGTATTTCCCATCCCAACAAAACCGGTCACCCCTGGTGTGTTGCGTACAACGTACCATGAGTCCTCACCCATGATCATTTGCACTAAAATATAGCCAGGAAAGACTCGACGTTCTACCGTGCGACGTTTGCCATCCTTGATTTCGATTTCTTCTTCAGTGGGAACAACCACGTCGAAGATTTTGTCCTGCATGCCCATTGTCTCAATGCGCTGCTCGATGCTGTGACGAACCTTGTTTTCGTAACCGGAGTAACAATGCACAACAAACCAGGCTCGCTCATCATCTGGGATAAGCAGCTCCTCTGTTGTTTGCCCCGCAGTTTGGTTTTCCGCCTCGTGCTGGTCGGACTGCAAATCTTCTTTTTCTTCCACACTCATCACAATTTACTCAAGGATAGTCAGCATCACATGCTTACAAACGGGCCCTATGCAGCCTAAAGACCAATGATTTGTCCCAGGATGAACTGCAAGCCGTTTGAAAAAATCGTGTCAAACACCCACAAGAAAACCGCCATTGCTAAGGTAACACCCATCACAATAGCGGTCAACCGCCAGGATTCTTCCCGCGTTGGCCAGGTGACTTTACGCAGTTCCCCGCGCGTTTCGCGGAAATACCGTGTTACCCTATTGGGTTGGCTGGCAGGCTTTTTCTCTTCTGTTGCCTTGTTGCTTTTCGCCACAACGATCTCTTCCTCTACTTAACGTTTGAGAAGCTGGATGAATTGTCTCAGAGCCAGCTTCCCAAAGAAATTTTGCCATACAGGGGGTGCAGGACTCGAACCCGCAGCCTACGGTTTTGGAGACCGTCGCTCTACCACTTGAGCTAACCCCCTACACAAAATTGAAACGACCGGCTTAACGCGTTTCGCGGTGCGGACGGTGGGTCCGGCAGCGTGAACAATATTTATTCAACTCCAGCCTGCCCGGATCGTTGCGCCGGTTTTTTTCAGAGATATAGTTCCGTTCTTTACATTCCGTGCAGGCCAGAATGATGTGGGAACGGGCTGCTTTTTTAGCCATAACATTACCCTCATACAGGGGTGTAGCATACCACTACACCCCTGTTTTCACAAATCCAGGCTGTTTTTATTTCAGGATCTTAGTAATGACGCCAGCGCCGACGGTCAAACCGCCCTCGCGAATTGCAAAGCGCTGTCCCGCTTCCAACGCCACCGGCGTGATCAACTTCACAAACA
>Ga0209498_1002162_pt1 | contig 11986 bp, 11 predicted proteins | sample WalLakDeSediment_FD_184131 | JGI IMG/M metagenome (GOLD analysis project Ga0209498, IMG submission 184131) | Lake sediment microbial communities from Walker lake, Nevada to study Microbial Dark Matter (Phase II) - Walker Lake 11/02/13 Deep... | ecosystem: Environmental > Aquatic > Freshwater >...
CTCGTAGTCGCGGCGTGCGTAGGCCGACTCGCCCGCTGCCAGCTCCGCCTGCAGCGCCGCGAATCGCACGGGCGCCCACTGCGCGACGGCGCGCTCCTCCAGCGCTGCGACCCACGGGTCGAGCCGCTCGCGCAGCGCGTCCGCGGCGCGGCGCGCCTCGACCAACCGGCGGATTTCGTCCGCGGGAGTCTCGCGCGTGGTGTTGGTGGCTGGCGCGGCACGCTCCGCGGGCGGCGCCGCGACCCGCCGCTCAGCCACCCAGTCCGGCAAGAGAAACACCACGCCGCCGAGCACGGCGACCAGCACCCCGAGAGCACCCCACAGCCAGCGTGGCGCGCCGCGCCCGCCGGCAGCGACGCTGGCAGCCGGCCGCAGGTTGGGCGCACGCAAGCCGGCCGGGCGGCGCACTATCAGCGGATCGCCGGCCGCAGTCTCGCCGGCAATCTGGCGCAGCCGGTCGCGCAGCTCGTCGAAGTCCGTGAGCCGTTCGGCCGGCTCGGGCGCGGTCAGTCGGGTCGCAAGGTCCGCGAGCGGCCCGCCTCGATCGGCCGGCGCCAAAAGCTCGCTGAGCAACTGGCCGAAACCCCAGGCGTCATCACCCACCGCCGGCGGCAACCCGGCGCGCTGCTCCGGACTGGCGAACGCTGCGGAACCTCCGCCCGCGACCTGCGGTTCCCCCGGCACGGTCTCGAGCGCCGCGGCAATGCCGAAATCCGTGAGGCGCGCTCGCCCGTCAGCATCGAGCAGCACGTTGGAGGGCTTCAGGTCGCGATGCACCAGCCCGAGCGCATGCACTTGGCCCAGCGCATCGGCCACCGGGGCGAGCAGCGCGGCCAGCTCGGTGGCCGGGCGGCCGCGCGCGGCGCGCAAGTCCGGTCCCGCCACGACCTCCATCGCGAAGCAGGGCGGCGAGGCGTCGCCGTGGAAGGCCAGCACGCGGACGATGTGCGGGTGGCCGAGGCGCGCGACGCGCCGGCACTCCTGCTCGAACAGCCGGAGCATGGCGGGTTGTGCGGCGTAGTCCGGCAGCAGGCATTTCAGCGCCACCCGGCCGCCAGTCTCGGCGTCCTCCGCCAGCCACACTTCCGCCATGCCGCCGCGCCCCAGGCGACGCACCAGCGTGTATCGACCGCAGAGCCTCGCCCCGTCCTCCAGTCTCGCCATGCGCGCCCGGCTCAGCCGTCGACTGCTTTGTCGCCAGGCGCGACGACTTCCGGCACGCCCTCGAGGAACCCGGTCTCGACGCCGTAGATCGCCCTGAGCAGCTCACGCCATTCCTGGTACTGGGTCTCCGCGGAGCCCTCCAGGCGCCGCGTCTCGCCCTGCACCTCGATCACCACCGGCTGGATCTCGGCGCTGAAGGACCGGCCGAGCTCGACCAGGGCGTTGGCGTGGATGGTCGCCTCCCGGCTGGTCTGGAACCCGGCCTTCACCAGCTCCACGCCGCCGATCACCAGCACGGTGCGCGCCGTGCCGGCGGAGTTGCTGTTGCCGTCCATCGCGATGGCGCCGGCGATCGCCGCCAGGCCCGCGGCCTTCTGCCAGAATGCGCGCTGCTCGATCTCGCGGCGCGCGATCAGTTCCTCGTAGGTGAACTTGCGCCAGCTCTCGTAGGGGCTGGCCATCTCCCTGTGCAGGCCCGAGTAGTGCTCGTTGAGAGTGTCGATGAACATGAAGTCGCGCTCGCGGATCAACCGCACCCGCTCCAGCATGGGGTCGTCGTCTGCCGGCAGGCGGCGCAGTACGAGCTGGCCGTCGCGCCGCACCTCGAGGTACCCGGCAAAGGCGTCGGGCGACAGGTCCTGGGCGAACCTCAACTCCGCCACGCGACGAATCTCCGTCACCGCCGCATCGTTCAGCCGGTCGCGGTAAGCCAGCATGTCATTGGCGATCAGGTTGAAAATGCGCTGATAGGGCTCGCGCCGCAGGCTGGCGCTCTCAGCATACAAGTTGGCATCGGCCCCGGTCTGGTAGTCGCGGGTGAACCACAGGCGGTTGGTCGCGTCGCGCACCGACACGCGCAGGGCCAGCACCTCGCCATCCGACTGCAGGATCTGCCCGGCAACGTGCAGGCCCATGCCCACCGCACCCTCCGGCACCACCCGCACCAGCCCCCAGTGGCCGGTGTTCTGCAGCGTTTCCCGCAACTGGACCGGCAGGTAGCGGCCCTCCGCCTCGCGGACGCCTTCGAACACCCCGTCCTTGGGATTCTCGCCCCGCGGCGGCAGCCCGGGGGCGAACACGCCGATACCGACGTCGAGCAGGCGCGCCTCGGGCAGGTCGCCGACGGCCTGGATCGCCTCCACATAAGGGGCAGCCGGGCGCGGGCCGGCGCACGCGGCAAGGGCCACGGCAACGAGTAACACGGCGGCGAGGCGCGCTATCAACGCTGGGTTCCTTGCTTGTACTTGCGGTATTCGTCCCACAGTTTCTCGCGGAGTTCCGGGTCCTGTTCCTTCATCGCGGCTTCGCGCAACTGCCGCGCCACGATATCGTCGTCAGCACCCGAGCCCACGTCTGGCGGCACCTCGACGCCGGAGCCGCTGCCCGAGCCCAACGCGCCACCGGCGCTGCCTCCGCCGTCGACTTCGCCGGACGCCCCGGCGGGGCCCGGCCACGCGCCTCCGCCATCGGTCGCTTCGCCCGGCGCGCCAGTTTTGCCGGCTGCACCCGTCGTGCCGGCCGCGCCCGGCGCGCCCGGCCGGCCCGCCGGCCGGGCCGGCGGCGCAGACTCCACGCCACGCCGGCGCTGTTCGGCGATCTTCGCCTGCTCAGACAACAGGACGGCGTCGAAATCGCCCAGCGACTGCTCGAAGCGCTGGCCGAGGTCGCCCGCGGGATCGCCGGCCTGCGTCCCCTGCCCTGCAGGCGATGCGGCGCCGGCGGGTTCACCCGTCTCGCCCGCCGGGGCCTCGGCACCGGCCGGCGCGCCCTCGGCAGCGGTGGATTCAGGAGCCGACTCCCCGGCAGAACCTGACGCAGCCGCCTCACCGGCAGACTCTGCCGCAGCAGACGGCGTCTCCCCCGGCGTCTCCTGGGCGGCGGGTGGCGCCTCGCGAGGCACCTCCTCGGGCTCGGGCGGCGGCTGTGGCGGCTCCGGCGGTGTTGCGCAGCCCTGCGCGCCCAGCGCCGCGACCGCCACGACGAGCAGCGCCCTGCGGAGGGTGGCGGTCAGGGAAGTTCTTCCTTGCGTCATGCGGCGAACCGGTAGCTCTGGCCTCTTCAGGGCGGGAACCGAGGATATCGCCGCGGTGCCGGAGCGGTCCAGCCACGAAGCGATCTGAGCCGGCGAAGAACTGCCGCACTGATTCGTTATGGCCCCGGTACAGGTCACGCAACTGGTCCTCGTGGCTGGCCGAGATCGGATGCCCGGAGCGGGCGAGAAAGCCCAGCTGCGTCATGACTGAATTGAACGTGGTCGTGCCCGTCCTGCTCAAGCCGACACAGCACATTCTTTGGTCGCATCCCGGCGTGCCGAGTATTTGTGGGCCATTCCAATGACGGAATCCCTCGCCTCCGGGCCGCCTGAAGAGGGGCGTCCGCATCCTGCTCGGCGCGGTGCGCCCGTGCAGGCTCACGCGGACGTCGGCCACGGTGCTACCGGCCGAACTTCTCGCCGAAGAAATTCCCGGGCTTCCACGCCGGCCGCGCCGGGTCGTTGCCGATCGCCAGTCCGATGCGGTAGTTCACATAGGCCAGTTGCGCCGCGGCCGGCCAATGGATCGGCTGCGCCAGGTCGTCATTCGGCAGGTGGTAACGATTGGCGCGGAATTCCTTGACCAGCGCGAGTCCGTCGCCGCCGTCACGCAGCGTCACGCCAGACTTCAGGTAAATCGCCGGCACGCCCGCGCGTGCGAACGGGTAGTGATCACTGCGCACGAACCCGACTTCCTCGGGCAACGGGTCCGGGGTCAGCACCAGGCCGGCCTCCGCCACCGCGCGCCGGGCCACCACGTCCAGCGTCGAGTGCTCGATGCCGATCGGGATCACGTCGTTCACGTCGCCGATCAGCAGCGGCATGTCCATGTTGACATTCGCCACCAGTGACTGGAGCGGCACCGTGGGCTGGGCCGTGAAGTGATAGGCCCCCAGAAGGCCCTTCTCCTCGGCGGTGAGCGCGAGGAACAGCATCGAGCGCGCGGGCGGCTCCGCCTCGCCGGCCAGCAACCGGGCTGCCTCCAGCATCGTGGCCACGCCGATCGCGTTGTCCTGCGCGCCATTGTAGATCGAGTCCCCGTCGATCTCGGCGCCGATGCCCAGGTGGTCGAGGTGCGCGGTATAGGCCACGTGCTCGCCGGACAGTTGGGCATCGCTGCCGGGCAACCGCCCGATCACGTTGTGGCTTTCGAGTCGGTCCAGCCGCGCGCTCGTCGCCAGCGTCGCTTCGCCCGCCAGCTCGAAGGCCACCAACTCGCCTTGCGCCAGCATGGCATACACCTCTTCCGCCGTATGCGCGGAGCCGGCAAAGATCGCCTCGGCGACATGCACGCTGGCGCTGACGCGCACCTGCAGCCCGGGGAAATCATCCGCCGGCTGACCGTGCGAATCGAGGCGTCGCATGCCCGGACGCGGCCAGTTCTTTGCGCCGCGCGCCCATGGACGTTTCGCCTCATTTTCAGGATCGCCGAGGAACACCACGCCTGCGGCGCCGCGCCGCTCGAGCTCGCGCAGCTTCTCGTGCCCCGATGCGTAAAAGGCGCGCTGGTCGGCCGGAAAGCGCGCCGGTGCGTTGCTCAGCAACACGGCCACTTTGCCCTGCACGTCGACCCCGAGGAAATCGTCATGCTGCAACTCTGGCGCGTGCACCGCCTGTCCTACGAACACCATCGGCGCCGTGACCGTCGCCTCACCCGCGGCGAAGTTGACTGCCGGGAGGAACTCGGCCTCGAACGCGAACGCCGTCTTGACCCCGTCGCGGGTGATTGCGAAACGCGCACCGTCCGGATCGCGCACGCCACGGATCAACGGGACGCGCTGGAAAAACGAGCCGTCGTCGCCCGCGGGTTCGAGCCCGATCAACCGGTACCGGGCCGCCACGTACAGCGCCGCCAGGTCGTAGCCGCGCGTGCCGGCCTCGCGTCCCTCCAGCAGGTCGTCCGCGAGGAAACGCACGTCGGCCTCGATGTTCGCGGCCGAGGTCTCGAGCCAGGCGGCCCCCGTGAAGGCATTCGCCAGCGCGGACGAGGGCCCCTGCAGCCAACCGCATGCGAGCAGCCCTGCGGCCATGGCAATCCGTTTCATCTTCTCACTCCCCAATCGAGTCGCCGTGCACATCAGTCGCAATCGATCCCGATCGCCACACTCAGTCTTCCCAACCCCACGGGGCCTCGGGCGCCTCGATTTCCTTCGTCAGGTCGAAATCGACCCTGAAGACCCGCGGGGTGCCCAGGCGCCACAGTCCGTAGGTGAATTTCTCGCCAGGATAGACGCGCATCACCCAGACGTTCGAGAAGGCGCCTTCGATCACCTGCCGCGTCTGTTCGTCGGCGGGGAAGTACTGCTCATGGGCGCGCCCCTCGTTGGTCGAGGTGCCGCCGTACATGGTGGCGTCCTCCGGCGTGCCGTCCTCGTGCCGGTGGTCGTGCTTGAGCTCGATGCGCTCCCCCTTGCGGGTCAGCACCCAGGTCCGGGAGCGGTCGTCGCCCACCATGAAGGGAATCCGGATCCGCTCCGCGGAGCAGTCGCGCACGTGCATCACCAGCGCGTGGCCCACGAAGCCGAGCTCGCCCTCGGGGTGCTCCACCAGCTCGCCGGCAAACGCCTTGCCGCACAGGCTCGACAGGTTGTCCCAGTACTCGTCCAGCGGACTCGCTGCAACGGAGGTGCCCATGGCCAGGGCCGTGATCATTACAATAATTCGCATGTCGGTTGCTCGCCGTGCCTGGGGGACCGGGTGGAAGGTTATCAGGTTGGGCACGTCCGGTGCCGCTCGTGTCGCTGTCCGCCGCCCCCCCGGAACTTCGTCGCGCAGCCGCGGTCATGGTAGGCTGCGCACCAATCTGAATTTTCACACTTGGAGGACGATTGCCGATGCAACCCGCCCGTTCGACCTACGCCGGCGTAGCCCGCCCCGACGTACTGGAAACCAGCAACGTACTCAAGAACACCTACCTTCTGCTGGCGGCCACGCTGCTGTTCAGCGCCGCCACCGCGGGGGTCGCGATGTTCGCCAACATGCCGCCGCTGAACCCCTTCATCGTCCTGGCCGGCTACTTCGCGTTGCTGTTCGGGACCGTGAAGACACGCAACAGCGCCCTCGGGCTCGTGTTCGTGTTCGCCCTCACCGGCTTCATGGGCTTCACCCTCGGGCCGATCATCAGCCTGTACCTGACCATGCTGCCGAACGGCAACCAGGTCGTGATGACGGCGCTCGGCACTACCGGCGCGGTATTCGTCGGGCTGTCGGCGTATGCGGTCAAGAGCCACCGCGACTTCAGCTTCCTGGGCGGGTTCCTGTTCGTCGGGATTCTCGGGGCGTTCCTGCTCGGCATCTTCGCTTACGTGTTCAGCATGCCGACGCTGGCCCTGGCGGTGTCCGGGATGTTCGTTCTCGCCATGGCGGGCCTGATCCTCTGGCAGACCAGCGCGATCGTGCGCGGCGGCGAGACGAACTACATCATGGCCACCGTCACGCTGTACGTGAGCATCTACAACCTGTTCACCAGCCTGCTGCATCTGCTCGGGGTGCTCGGCGACGACTGATTCGGGCGGCATTTGGTAATACTATTGGGCGGCGGGCACGATATGTGTCCGCCGCCCTTTTGCATTACATGGATCGTTGCCAATGCTTCGTCTCTCACGCATGGAACTGAAACACGCGCCGGGGCCGCGCCCGGACGAATCGCCGCTACCCGACACGCCCTGGCGCCGGGACCAGCGCGTCGAGCGATTCTCCAACCCGTTCTTCACCATCTACGAAGACCAGGCCTGGAACCGGCGCGCCAACAGGCACTTCCCTTACGGGATCATTTCGTTCCGGAACCGGGCCGTCGGCATCCTGCCGCTGGCGCCCGACGGCCGGGTCTGGCTGGTGGGCCAGCACCGCTACGCGACCGATGAATTCTCGTGGGAGCTGCCGATGGGCGGCGTGCCGCCGGAGATGACGCTGCTCGACGGGGCAAAAAAGGAGCTCAAGGAGGAGACCGGGCTCGAGGCCGCGCACTGGGAGCCGTTGCTGCAGCGGGTGCACCTGTCGAACTCGGTCACGGATGAACTCGGCGCGATATTCCTCGCCCGGGGATTGACGGAGGGCGCCATGGCGCCGGAGGCGAGCGAGGAAATCTGGGTGGTCACGACCCCGCTCGAGGACGCGGTCGCCGCGGTCCTCGACGGCAGGATCACGGACTCGCTGACCGTGGCCGGCCTGCTGGCGCTCGCGGCGCGCGCGCGCGACTTCGACCTGGACCCTTCACTGCTTGCCATGCCGGGAGCCAGGCCATGAACCGAATCCCCTTGCTCAAGACGGTCATGACGCCGTTCCCTTACTGGGTGGATATCGACGCCCCGCTGCTGGATGCGCGCGAGATGATGCGCCGGCACAAGGTGCGGCACCTGCCGGTCAAGGACAGCGGCAAACTCGTCAGCGTGGTCACCGACCGGGACCTGAAGTTCGCGATCGATCCCGAGCTCGGCCTGCCGCCGCGGGAATCGCTGCGCGTGCGGGACGTGTGCGTGTTCACGGCCTACATCGTGGACATCGACACGCGGCTGGAAGTCGTGCTCGAGACCATGGCCGAGCGGCGCATCGGTTCGGCGCTGGTCACGAAAGAGGGCAACCTGGTCGGCATCATCACCTCGCCCGACATCTGCCGCGCGCTGGCCAACATGATTCGCAGCCAGCGCGGCGAGGGCCTCGATCCGCAGATCGCCTGATCAGCGCAACACCTCGATCCCGCCCATCCATGGCCGCAGCGCTGCGGGAACCACCACCGACCCGTCGGCCTGCTGGTAGTTCTCCAGGATCGCGACCAGCGCGCGCCCCGCCGCCACGCCCGAGCCGTTCAGCGTGTGCACGAGCTCGGGCTTGCCCGTCTCGGGGTTGCGCCAGCGCGCCAGCATGCGGCGCGCCTGGTAGTCGCCGCAGTTCGAGCACGAGGATATCTCGCGGTAGCGCTGCTGGCCGGGCAACCAGACCTCGAGATCGTAGGTCTTCGTCGATGCCTGGCTCGTGTCGCCGCTGCACAGGAGCATCACGCGGTACGGCAGCTCCAGCAGCTGCAGCACCCGCTCGGCATGCCCGGTCAGCTCCTCCAGCGCCGCCATGGACTCCGCGGGGCGTGTCACCTGCACGAGCTCGACCTTCTCGAACTGGTGCTGGCGGATCATGCCGCGCGTGTCCTTGCCATAGCTGCCCGCCTCCGAGCGGAAACACGGCGTGTGGCCCGTCATCCTGAGCGGCAGGTCCTCGGCGGGCAGGATCGTGTCGCGCACCAGGTTGGTGACCGGTACCTCGGCGGTGGGAATGAGGTAGAAGTCCTGCTCGCCCTCGAGCGCGAACAGGTCGGCCCGGAACTTGGGCAGCTGCCCGGTGCCGACGAGGCTCTGGCCGTTGACGATGTAGGGGACATAGATTTCCGTGTAACCGTGCTCGCGGGTGTGCAGGTCGAGCATGAACTGGATCAGGGCGCGATGCAGCCGCGCCAGCGCCCCGCGCATGACGACAAAGCGCGCGCCGGAGATCTTGGCGGCTGCCTCGAAGTCCAGCAAGCCGAGATCAACATGATCCTGCGGCTCGAAATCGAAGGTGCGCGGCTCGCCCCAGCGGCGCACCTCGAGGTTCGCACTCTCGTCAGCGCCGTCGGGCACGCTCGCGTCCAGCAGGTTCGGCAGGTCGTAGAGCGCGTTCTCGAGCTCCGCCTGCACTTGGGCCAGTTCGCTTTCCGCAGCCTTGAGGCGCTCGCCAAGGTCCGCGACCTCCGCCAGCAACGGCGCCGCGTCCTCGCCGGCGGCCTTCGCGCGGCCGATGGCCTTCGAGCGGGTGTTGCGCTCGTTGCGCAGCTCATCCGTGCGCACCTGCAACGCCTTGCGCCGTTCCTCGAGCGATGCGAACCGCGCCGTGTCGAGGTGATAGGCGCGCCGCCGCAGGGCGCGCGCGGTGCCGTCGAGATCGTTCCTGAGCAGTTTGGGGTCGAGCATGTCAGTCCTTTTCCCTGTCCGAGTCTGCGCGCCTGCGCCGCTTCCCGCCGGCGGGCGCCTGCGCCCGCAGCGCGGCCAGCTTCTCGCCGATCTTCAGTTCCAGCCCGCGGGGCGGCGGCTCATAATAACGGCGCGGGCTCATCTCTTCCGGAAAGTAATCCTCTCCGGCCGCGTAGCCGCCCTCCTCGTCATGCGCGTAGCGATAGTCGCGCCCGTAGCCGAGGCCCTGCATGAGTTTCGTCGGCGCGTTGCGCAGGTGCAGGGGGACGGGCAGCGAGCCAAGCCGTGCCGCGTCTGCCCGCGCCGCGCCGAACGCGCGGTAGACCGCGTTGCTCTTGGGCGCGCAGGCGAGGTAGGCCACCGCCTGCGCGAGCACGAGCTCGCCTTCCGGGCTGCCGAGCCGCTCGTAGGCATCCCAGGCATCGAGCGCCAGCGCGAGCCCGCGCGGGTCCGCGTTGCCGATGTCCTCGCTGGCCATCCTGAGGATGCGGCGCGCCAGGTAGGCGGGATCGCAGCCGCCGTCCAGCATGCGCGCCAGCCAGTACAGCGCAGCGTCCGGGTCGGTGCCGCGCACCGACTTGTGCAGGGCGGAGATCTGGTCGTAGAAGGCCTCGCCGCGCTTGTCGAAACGCCGATGCCCGCCCGCCAGCAGGCCGGCCAGCGTCGCCTCATCCAGCCCGCGGACCCCGGCCGGTGTTTCCTCGGCGAGGTCCGCGGCGAGTTCCAGCAGGTTCAGCGCGCGCCGCGCGTCGCCGTCCGCCGCCTCGGCGAGCGCCTCGAGCTGCTCCGGCGCCAGCGCCGGGGCACGGCTGCCGAGGCCACGCTCGGGATCGGCGAGCGCCTGCTCGAGGATCGCGAGGAGCGCCTCGCGCGACAGCGCCTTGAGCACGTAGACCCGCGCCCGCGACAGCAACGCGCTGTTGAGCTCGAAGCTCGGGTTCTCGGTCGTCGCGCCGATGAAGGTGAGTGTGCCGTCCTCGACCCAAGGCAGGAACGCGTCCTGCTGCGCCTTGTTGAAGCGATGGACTTCATCGAGGAACAGGACGGTACGTCGCCCTTCCGCCTTGCAGGCCTGGGCGCGCTCCACTGCCGCGCGCACGTCCTTGACGCCGGCGAGCACGGCGGACAGCGCGATGAACTCCGCCGCGTACTGGCTCGCGATCAGCCGCGCCAGGGTCGTCTTGCCGCTGCCCGGCGGGCCCCACAGGATCATGGAATGCAGCCCCGCACCGGCCACGGCGCGCGCCAGCGGGGCGCCGGCGCCGACGAGGTGGCCCTGCCCGGCGAATTCTTCCAGTGTGCGCGGGCGCATGCGGTCGGCGAGCGGCCGGCCGTCCTGGTTCGCGGTCACCGCGGCGCCCCGTGCAGCCCCGCCATGATCTCGACCTGCCTGCACCAGCTGCGCGGGAACAGCGCGGCCGTGAACATGCCTGCCACCACGCCCATGGCGTTCGCGGCCATGTCCAGCCACTCGCCGCCCCGGCTCGTGGTGAGGTATTCCTGTGCGAGCTCGATCGCCCCGCCGAAGAGGAGCAACCCGACCATCACCCGGCCCCAGTGCCGCCGCTCGATCACGCCCGCAAACATGAAGGCGAGTCCGGCGTAGGCCGTGAAATGCAGGAGCTTGTCAGACACACCGCTCGCCGCCTTGGGCAGGCTCGGCGACAGGCTGCCGACGGCGATGAGCAGCATCATCAGCCAGCCGAGCATGAGCCACGCGTTCCGATAGCGCGGCAGGATGTCAGAATCCCTCGTCACGGATGACATCGACTCCGTCCGGTGGGCTGAAGCTGAACAGCGCCGCGTCGAGCGGCGGATTCAGTTTGACGTCGCTGAAGCGGATGACCGTGGTCTGGCCGAGCGCGTCCATGAGTTCCATCGATGCGAGTCGCCCCGCCTCGAAGCCGACCCGGACGGCTGCGAAATCCGCGGCTTCCGAAAGCGGCGCCAGCTCGACCCAGTCAAGGCCGTCCTCGCGATAGGCAGCGCCGAGGCGGAACGAGTCCTCGAGCGCACCGTCGCCGGACAGCAGCATCGCGGGCGTGCTGGACAGGCCGTCGTCCAGCCGCCGCACGGTCACTTGCTCGAGGTCTGGATCGTACAGCCAGAGATGCTCGCCGTCCGCGACGACGAGTTGCGGCGCCGGGGTCATGTAGTCCCAGCGGAAACGCTGCGGCCGGTGCAGGTAGAAGCTGCCCTCGCTGACTTGCGCGCGCGCGCTGTCGGCCTCCAGCAGCACCTGGCTGAAGCGTGCCTGGAAAGTCACGGTCTCCGCGAGAAAGGCCCGCAATTGCTCCGGCGCGACAGCCGGGCCATCGTCAGCGACGACGGGCGCCAGGCCCTGCGCCAGCCAGGCGACGACGAGAGAGATTCCCAGGAAAGGGGCACGATGCATGGGCAACACTCCGCGTTGGACAACAGCGCACGGGGAAAAATCCCGCGCTCAGTCCTCAGGTGGCGGCGGCGCGAGGACTTCGCGACTGCCGTTCGACTGCAGGGGTCCGACGAGCCCGGCCTCCTCCATCGTTTCGACGAGACGCGCCGCCCGGTTGTAGCCGATCTTGAGGCGCCGTTGCACGCCCGAGATCGACGCCTTGCGGGTCTCGGTCACGATGCGCACTGCCTCGTCATAGAGCGGATCCTGCTCGCCCTCGTCCGCGAATTCACCGCCGGCCTGCGGCGACAGGCCCGGGATAGGCAGCGACGGACCCTCGAGGACCTCGTCAAGATAGACCGGCGGACCCGCGGCCTTGAGGTGCTTGACGACGCGATGAACCTCGGCATCCGAGACGAACGCCCCATGCACGCGCTGCGGCACGCCGGTGCCCGGCGGCAGGAACAGCATGTCGCC
>Ga0209498_1002163_pt1 | contig 11985 bp, 7 predicted proteins | sample WalLakDeSediment_FD_184131 | JGI IMG/M metagenome (GOLD analysis project Ga0209498, IMG submission 184131) | Lake sediment microbial communities from Walker lake, Nevada to study Microbial Dark Matter (Phase II) - Walker Lake 11/02/13 Deep... | ecosystem: Environmental > Aquatic > Freshwater >...
TGTCCCTCCACGCCTTGGTGGACGGCCAGGTGGGGGGGAATGTGTACAACAACACCAAGCAGCGCATGTACCAGCACGAGCGCCACGGTGACGAGGTGCAGGCAGGGAAGCCGGAGGAGCGGAGGAAGCCGGCCTCCTATTATGTGGGTCCCATCTACAACGCCAATTCCAACATCGACTGGTTCGTGGAGGACGCCTCCTTCGTGAAGCTCCGGGAGGTGGCGCTGCGGTACCGACTGGACTCGGCTCGTTTCGGGTTGTTCGCCCGGACCGGGGTGGACCGGGTGGTGCTGGGGGTCATTGGCCGCAACCTCTACACCTGGACGGACTATAGCGGCTTCGATCCGGAGATCGGCTCGGTCCTGAACCGCATCGACTCCTTCGACTACCCCGTGTACCGGACGCTGACAGCCAGCGTCGAGATCACCTTCTGAAGAGGCCGGAGGAGGCTATCATGAGAAAGGCATTGCTTCTCATCGCCGGCGTCCTGGCCCTAGTTGCGCTGGCCTGTCAGGACCTGGACGTCACCAACCCCAACAACCCCGACCGTGCCGTGGTGGTCTCCAGTGGGGAGGACGTGGAGACCCTTCTGGCCACCTCCTTCCGGGTGTGGTTCAACCGCACCCAGCACACCACACCGGGGTGCGCCCTGGCCTCGGCGGCGGATAACTTCACGGGCGGGTTCACGGACTTCGGTACCCACGAGCAGGGGCTTGAGCCCAGGATCCCCATCGACAACGGGCCCATCGCCCCCAACTCCCCGAATCGTCTTCCCATCTCCACCATGTACTCCGTCATCTCGGCGGTGAACATCGGCCTCCAGGCTGTCTCGAAGTATAACCTGAAGATCTACGAGGGTGGTACGGACGTGACCACCAGGGCTCTGGCCTTCGGCAAGTTCGTCCAGGGACTGGCCCACGGCTGGACGGCCCTCGCCTACGACCAGGCCTGGGTCTACAGCGAGGTGGTGGACACGGACACCATCCGTTTCGCGCCGGGGTATACACAGGTCCAGGACCTGGTGCGCCCCTACACGGAGGTTCGGGACACGGCCCTGGCCCAGCTCAACGAGGCGCTTCGCCTGGCCGAAAGCCACACCTTCACCCTCCCGGGTGACTACGAAGGCGCTTGGATCCCGGGGGTCACCATGAGTAACCAGGCGTTCGCCAGGCTCATCCATTCATTTATCGCCCGCACCATGGCCTACTCGCCCCGCTCTCCGGAGGAGGCCACGCAGGTGGATTGGCAGGCGGTCATCTCCCACATCGACAGGGGGATCACCGAGGACTTCGCCCCCGTCGGCACCCCCGGTGTACTGGAGAGCTGGTACAAGCACCGGGCGGCCCGGCAGCGTACGGTCACTCCGGGGGATTTCATGCGGGCGCACTACAAGGCCATCGGGGCCGCCGATCAGGGGAACGGCTTCATAGCCTGGTACAACAAGCCCGCGCCGGACCGGACCCCCTTCATAATGACCAGCGTCCAGGACAAACGCATCATCTCTTCACCCACGGCCCCCTGCACCTCCGCCCTGGCCACGGCCCTGGCCAACGAGGGCTCCTACATGGGATGCCATGTGGCCAACGTGTTCTCGGCCGCCCGGGGGACGTACAAGCGCTCCTATTACTACTTCCACCGGCTGGGGAGAGGCGAGACCTTCAACAGGGGGCCCCTCCTCACAATGAGTGTGGATGAGATGAGGCTCCTCAAGGCCGAGGCCCTCATTCGCCTGGGGCGGGCTGCAGAGGCGGTGCCGCTTATCAACGAGACCCGGGTGGAGAACGGAGGGCTCCCGCCGGTCACCCTAGAGGGTGTGCCGGGGCCGAGCTGCACCCCCCGGAAGCTGGACGGCACCTGCGGAAGCCTCTGGGATGCGCTGCGGTATGAGAGGCGCATCGAGATGATGGGGTTGGATCCGGGCCCGCCTCACTGGGACGCCCGTCGCTGGCAGGCCATGACGGTGGACACCCCCCTTCACTATCCCATGCCCGGGAACGAGCTGGAGGTCATGGGGATTCCCGAGTACACCACGGGTGGAGGCCTGAAGGACAGCGCTCCACCCCCCAACCCGGAGAGATGCCCGGTGCCTCTCCCCCGCTGCCCGGCCTGAGGTGTCGGAGCTGGTCACCAGGACCGGGTCCTCCTTCCGGAGAGGGAGACCCCTTTTCCCGGCCGCGCCCCCGAGACGGGAGGCGCGGCCGGGCCACAACTCTCCAGGTCTCCGTTATCCTCTGTGTCTTCGACGGACCTCCGGCCCGTGCCCTTCCACTGGAAGCGGGAAGGGGTGGCCCGGACACTGTTTCCCACTAGATCAGGAGTATCCCATGCCCAGCGCAGTTCGGCCCCACACTTGGTGGCCCCTTCCTTTCCGAACCGAAGCCCCCCTCGCGGGGTGTCGCTTCCTCCTTGTGGCTATCGCGCTCGTGGCAGGTCCCGCCCTGGATGCCCAGGAGGTAAACCAGGAGTGGATCACTCCCCGGGGCGTGGTCATGGACCCGGACCGGGCCCGGATGCTCTACGTGAGCAACAACCCCGAGGACATGTTCCTGGGCCGGGACCTGGAAGCCGACATCCAGCGACGACTCGAGATCCAGAGGCGCTATGAAGATGTGACCGCGAGAGTCGTGGACTTTCGGATGGTCCAATACCGGAGCAGCGCGGACGATCTGGACATCCCCGCCTACCTCTACCAGCCGCTGGAGCCCCGGGGCGAAGGCGGGCACCCGGCTCTCATCTGGGTTCACGGCGGCGTTCGAGGACAATGGACCGCGAACTACTGGCCCTTCGTGAAGGAGGCGGTGGAGCGGGGGTACGTGGTCATCGCGCCGGACTACCGTGGCAGCATCGGGTGGGGAGAGGAGCTCCACGCCAAGTTCGACTACGGCGGGTACGAAGTCGACGACAACGTCTCGGCCTACCACTGGATGGTGGAGAACCTCCCTCACGTGGACCCGGGCCGGGTGGCCATGATCGGGTGGAGCCATGGCGGCTACAACGCACTCCTCGCCGTGTCCCGTCCGCCTCACCCTCTGGCGGCGGCGGTGGCCATCGTGCCGGTCTCGAACCTCATCTTCCGGCTCTCGTACAAGGGGCCGAGCTACCAGCACCACTTCTCCACCGGATACCGGCTCGAAGGTCTACCCTTCGAACGGCGGGAGGAATATGTGTATCGGTCTCCCGTGTATCAGGTCGACCACATCAACGTCCCGGTGCTCGTGCACCTGGCCGACAATGACCAGGACGTGAACTTCGAGGAAGCGGAGATGCTGGTCCACGCCCTCAAGGTGAAGAAGCCCAATCTGGCCGAGACGAAGATCTACAACGACCCCCGGGGGGGGCACTCCTTCGATCGCCAGGTGGACATGGAAACCCTGACTCCACGCTGGACCCCCCACATGCGGGACTCGTGGAACCGGATCTGGGCGTTCCTTGAGTGGAACCTGCGCCCCTATGAGGATGGGCAGGGGAACGTGGTGGGGGAGTACAGAGGCCTCGGGCGCTGAGGCCGTCTCCGAACACAGGGCCATCCCACCGGGGAGCTTCCCCGAAGGGGGCTCTCCGGTGGGGTTCCGATCCCATCGTCGTCCCCCGGCTCGGTGGTGACGAGTGTGGCGACCCCGCAGGGTACCCTAATGAAGAGGGTGCCGTCTGTCTGCTCCCTTCCCGTCACTCCTCCATGAGCCAGTGGGTGAACCACTGCCGCAGGCGGCCAAGCCGGTCCACCAGGAGCCACGGCTCGCCGGTGCGTGAGAGATCGTGGTTGGAGCGGGGGTAACGGACGAACTCCACGGGAACCCCCTGCTTCCGTAGGGACATGAACCACTGCTCGGCATCCGTCATGGGCGTCCGGTGGTCCTCCTCGGACTGGACGATGAGGGTCGGGGTCCGGACGTTCGCCACGTGCTTCATGGGAGAGAGCTCCCAGTAGAGGTCCGGGTTGTCCCAGGGCTTCCCGTAGAACTCGAACTCCGTGAGCCCCTGGGCCTCGGAGGTCCCGTACCACGAGATCCAGTTGCTGATCATGCGGTCCGCCTGGGCGGCCCTGAACCGGTCCGTCCGGGTGGTGATCCAGGCCGTCATGAAGCCGCCGTAGCTGCCACCGGTGACCCCCAGGCGGTCAGGGTCCACGTCCGGTCGCTCGATGACGATGTCCACGGCCTTCATAAGGTCCTCGTAATCCTCCAGCCCCCAGCGCCCCCGGGTGGCGTAGGTGAAGTCGGCACCGTAGCTGCTTGAGCCCCGGGGGTTGGTGAAGAGGACGAACATCCCGGCCCCGGTGAGGTTGTGGAACTCGTCGAACCATCCCTCCCCGTAGGCGGAGTGGGGCCCCCCGTGGATGTAGAGCACCACCGGGTATTTCTTCCCCGCGTCGTAACCGTGGGGGTACTGGAGCCACGCCTCGATCTCCAGGCCGCCAACGGATTCGTAGGTGAAGCGCTCCGCCGTGGGCCAGGCGATCTCCCGGTTCAGGGCGTCGTTGAAGCCTGTGAGCTTCCTCTCGTTCTTCCCATCCATGTCTGCCACGAACAGTTCCGTGGGTTGGTGGATGGAGGTGGCCACGAAGGCCACCTTCGAGTATTCCGCCTCGTAGGAGAATCCGCTGATCCTGCGCCGGCCGGAGATGACCTCCGTCATCTCGCCCGTGGCGGGGTCCAGGTGGAAGAGGGCGGTGCGCCCTCCGATGGCGGCGCTCATGAGCATGGTGCCGTCAGGCAACCATTCCACCGCGGAGGGCTCGAACTGCCAGTCCCCCAGCACGTTCCGGGGTTCCCCACCCTCCACGTCAACCAACCAGATCCGGTTGGAAGAGGTCCGGGTGAGGCTGGACACGAAGGCGATGTGCCGGGAGTCCGGTGACCACGCCAGGCGCCCCTCAGTGCCGTCCTGGGTGGTGAGACGCCTGGGCTCGCCGCCTGCGGCGGGAATGAGGAAGATGTCCCCGTCGTTCCGGGGAGCTTCGTCCCGGATGGGATCGTAGGGGAGCCGGGCCAGGGAGTCCCGCTGGGCCTGGATGACGGAATCGGTCTTGAGCTCGGGGTCCGCCACGAAGGCGATCCATTGGCCGTCGGGGGATACCAGGGCGCTTCGGTGGGAGTAGGTGGCGTCGGTGAGCTGGATCCTGGCCGTGTCGCCCTCCAGCTGCTTCCAGATCTGGGTAGCGTTCCACCTCCGGGGCTCCCTGGCGTTGGGGATGAACCCCCTCCCGTTGGCCTTGTAGGGGAAGTCCACGATGTGCATTCCGTCGAAGCGACGCTGCTCCAGGGGGCTGGTGACGTTCCCGAAGGGGGGGACGGCCATCCCTCCGGGGCCCGCAGCCCGCCCCATCATTCCCCCGCCCCACGGGCCCCTGGGGGCGTCGCCTTCCCCCTCTTCGGGGCCCGAGCCCGCCTGGGTCCAGACCACGAAGGAGCGGTCGTCCGGGCGGGAGCCCTGCCGGGGCTCCTCCATCTGGAAGGCTTCACCCATGCGGGTGCCGTCCATCCGAAGCACCCAGGTGGTTCCTTGGCCTCCCTCCCGGCGAGACGTGAAGAACAGGTGCCTGCCATCCTCGGACCACCGGGGGTTGGAGCTCACGGTGCCTGGGGCCGTGAGGCGGGTGGGCTCCCCTCCCTCCGTGGGGACCATCCACACCTCCGAGTGCCGGGCGTTGTCGGCCTCCTTGACGGTGGTCACGGTGAAGGCCACGTAATGGCCGTCAGGTGACATTGCGGGGGAGGACAGTGTGGTGAGTCGGTACCAGTCCTGAGGCGTGAAAGCACGGCCCTGGGGGGCCTGGGCCCGCTGCGCCGCCAGGGGAGCGGCCAACAGAAGCAGGAATCCGAGAATGAGGGGTGTGCGGCGCATGTCCTTGGCTCCGGTGCGTGGGTCCTGGCCGACCGGGTTCTCCGGTCCAGAAGGAGAGGATAGCGGCTGCTTGTCGAAGGCGTCAACGCTGGGCTCTTGACCCCAGCACCCCAGGAGGCCCACACTTCCGGGTCGGTGAAACCCTTCCCGTCATGGACCTCCACCCCCGGTCTCCCATGCCCGATCGCAACGATGCCGTGAACCTCCTCCACCGGTGGGTGGAGAACGAAGGCTTGAGAAAGCACATGTACGCCGTGGAAGCCGCCGTCCGCTTCTATGCCCGGAAGCTGGGGGCCGACGAAGAGCTGTGGGGGCTGGCGGGGCTCCTCCATGACCTGGACTGGGAGAAGCACCCGGACGTGCATCCCATGAAGGGCATCGAAGCCCTCCGGGCCGACGGGTATCCGGAGGAGGTCGTCCACGCCATCCTGGCGCACCGCCCCGAGTACACCGGGGTGGAGCCGGAGAGGGAGCTGGACCGGGTCCTCTACGCGTGCGACGAGCTCACGGGGATCATCTACGCCAACAGCCTCATGCGCCCCACGGGGATCGACGATCTCACGCCGAAGTCTGTGGTGAAGAAGCTGAAGGACAGGGCCTTCGCCGCCGGGGTGGACCGGGAGCAGGTGGCCCGGGGGGTAGAGCTTATCGGCCTGGAGAGAGCCGAGCACATCCAGAACGTCATCGACGGGATGCGGGACGTGGCGGAGGTCCTTGGGATCCGGGGGGTGGACATCCGGAAGGAATGAGCGCCGGGGGCCCGGAGGCCCCCATGCGGTGGGGTGGAGCCTCCTGGGACTCTCCAGCAGGGGTGCCGGGCCTCCGGCAGGACTTGGCCAAGGAAGCCCGCCATCGCCGCCTCGGCCGACTCCTGGAGCGGCACCCGTTTTGGCCAGGCTCTCCTCTTCCTACTCCCTTCTGAGGGCCTGTACCGGGTCCAATGATGCCGCCCGGCGGGCCGGGATCAGAGCCGCCACCAGGGCCACACCTGACAGGATTGCGGGGATGGCTGCAAAGGTCACCAGGTCCGTGGATCCGATGCCGTAGAGGTAGCCGGCGATGACCCAGGTGAGGCCTCCCGCCAGGACCACGCCCACGGCCCCTCCCCAGGCAACCAGGCGCATGCCGCCCCCCACCGCGAGAGCCACCACGTCCCGGGCCGTGGCCCCCAGGGACATGCGGATTCCCAGCTCCTGGGTCCGTCGGGCCACGGCAAAGCTCACCACCCCATAGATCCCCACGGCCGAGAGGAGGAGGGCCAGGCCCCCGAAGATGGAGAGGAGGAGGGCCGCCATTCTGGGAGGGAAGAGGAGGAGGGCCAGGTGCTCCTCCATGGTCTTGGCCTCGAAGTAGGCCAGGTTGGGATCCAGTTCGTCCAGGATCTGCCGCCCCGCCGTCAGGAGCTCCTGGCTGCTCCCCCTTCCCCGGATCACGAAGTACATGTCCAGCCTCCTGGCAGGGCCTGGCACCTCGTACACGTAGGGCCGCGGGGGCTCGCCCAGGGTCCTGACCTTGGTGTTCGCCGCCACGCCGACGATGCGCAACGGGCCACCGGATCCCGGGTCGATGGTCCTCCCCACCACGTCCTCCCCGGGGTAGTATCGGTCCACGAAGGCTTGGCTCACCACCACGGTCCGGCCGTCCTCCAGGTCCTCCTCCCGGAACCCTCTACCCAGGAGGATGGGCACGTCCAGAACCTCGAAATACCCCGGAGCCACGGTGGTCACGTCGATGTCGTGCGTGCCCCTGGGGGATTCGGACGGGACGCCGGGGAGGAGAAACCCTCGGGTCTGGACGCCTGCCCCCAGGGGGAGCCGGTTGGCCAGGGCCACGCCGTCGATGGAAGGATGGGCCAGGAGCCGCTCTGTGGCCTGGCGGTAGAAGACCCTGGTCCCCTCCGGCGTGTCATATCCCGACAGGTCCATCCAGGGCCAGAGGAGGGCCGCGTTTCCAGTGTAGAAGCCCGGATCGATAAGCTGGGCCTTCTGGAGGCTGCGGACGAACAGCCCGGCCCCGATGAGGAGCAGGAACGAAAAGGCCACCTGCAAGACCACCAGGCCGTGCCGGAGGTTGAAGCGGCCCGCCTTGCCCCTGCCGACCACATCGTCCTTCAGGGCGGGGGTCACGTCGGTCCGGGTGGCCTGGAGGGCCGGGAGAAGGCCGAAAGCCAGTGATGCCAGGAGGGTGACGCCGCCGGTGAAGAAGAGGACCGTCCTGTCCAGGGAGACGTCCACGTCCAGAGGTATGGGTATGGGTGGCTGGAACGTCATGAGAATCTGCAGGGACCAGTTCGCCAGGAGGATCCCCGCGGTGCCGCCCAGGACCGCCAGGAGCGTGGCCTCCGCCATGAGCTGGCGCACCAGGACGCCCCTGCCGGCTCCCAGAGCCAGCCGGATGGCGATCTCCTTCCGGCGCTCCTCGGCCCGGGCCAGGAGGAATCCCGCCAGGTTGGCGCATGCGATGAGGAGGACCAGCCCCACCACCACAAGGAGGAGGCCCGCCACCGGCTTCAGCATGCGGTCAACGAAGGGGTGAAGGGCAACCTTCCCCGAGGGCAGGGCCGACATGACCCGGTGCTCATTGGACTCGGGATACGCCTCCGCCAGGCGCCGGGAGAGGGCCTCCAGGGCCTGGTTGGCCTGATCCACCGTGACGCCCGGCTTGAGGCGGGCCTTCACGAACATGCTCCGGGCACCCCGCTGAGCCAGCTGGTCCGTCCCGGACGTTCCTCCCATGAGCTCGTTCGTCATGGCGAGGGGGGTGTAGAAGCTAGTGACCAGGACGGGCATGGAGCCGGTGAAGGCCTTGGGCGCCACGCCCACGACGGTGTACGGCATCCCGTTGAGGCGGACCGTTCTTCCCAGGACATCGGGGTCCTGGCCGAAATCGTTGATCCAGCTCCTGTAACTCAGGATGACCACCGGATGGGTACCCGGCGAGGCTTCCTCCTCCGGCAGGAAGGGACGCCCCAGGGCCATGGGGACTCCCAGAACCTGGAAGAAGTCCCAGGAGATGAGCTCGCCGAAGGCCAGGGAGGGTCGGTCGTCCTGGTCCATCCGGGCGATGGTGGTCCTGGTGCCCACAACACCGCTGAAGGCGTCCGTGAGTTCCCGGGCGTCCATGAAGTCGGGGTAGGAGGAGGGGGTGTACGGGTAACCGTCAGGTTCCGACGTGTAGACCTCCACCAGTTCCTGGGGGGCCCGCACCGGGAGGTCCCGGATGAGGACGGCGTTGATGAGACTGAAGATGGCAGTGTTGCCGCCGATTCCCAGGGCCAGGGTAAGGACGGCCACGACGGTGAACCCGGGGCTCTTGGCCAGGCGCCGGACGGCGTAGGTCAGGTCTTCACGATGCATGAGAGGTCAACCCCTGTTCCGGTCGTGGCAGTCCGAGGGGGCCGGTGTCTCGAGGGGAGCCCGGGTGAGGTTCGGTGTGGCTCCCGGTAGAACTCGCTCGTGGAGGCTCGGCTCGTGAATGGGCGGCGGCTGCCGGTCTGGTTCTTTGCCGGCACCAGCCGGACCCCCGGGTTCCGGTGTGCCCGGTCCCACTCCGGGGGCGAACGCAGCTTATTCGACGGATTCAACGCCATGGATTTGGTCTTCTCAGCCTTCGCTGCCCGCTCTCGGAGGGAGGCCCTCCAGGGAATGCGGAGCCGGGGATTCGGCGCTCTCCGGCCTAAGTTCTTGCGTGGGTGGCAGTTCTCGCCTCCCATGGGTTCCATGACCCTACGGGGGAGGGAGGCGTGAGGTTTCGGGCTGGCTGGAAATGTCTGGTCGGGGATGCCGAGGAGGGTAGGGGGTGCCGAAAAGGCAAGGCGGGGGGTCAAGGGGTCCGATGCGCGGTTTGGGGGTGCCGAGGAAAGCTCGAGTGAGGTCGTGGGGCGCTGCGGGGAAGGGTAGGGGTCTCTCAGGCCCTCTCCCCGTTCACCGAATAGCCTGCCGCGGCCCAGCGGAGGGGTCTCAGAGGGGAGGTGTGGGCCTCGTTTGCGCCGGCCTCCGGTCCCAACACCACGTCGATCCGCCCAAGTCGAATCCCCCCGAACCCCACCTGGTTCACCAGGGTGCGCCGGCCGCCTCTGCCCACGAAGACGTCGGGGGCATCCATGAAGGTGTGGGTATGGCCTCCCAGGATGAGGTCGATCCCCTCCACCTGCTGAGCCAGGCGAATGTCGGACGGCCGGTCCCCCGAGTACCGATAGCCCATGTGGGAAAGGCAGATCACCAGAGAACAGCCCTGGGTCCGGAGCTCCGCCACGGCCCGTTCGGAAGCGGCCACCGGGTCCGTGTACCGGACCCCCTCATGGAGGCTGGGAAGGACAAGACCCTCGAAGGCAACCCCCAGGCCGAAGATCCCCACCCGGACCCCGCCCACATCCTTGATGATCCAGGGGCGGACCCAGGGTTCCAGCTCGGAGCCGGAAACGTCGTAGTTCGCCGAGACGAAGGGGAAGGAGGCGTGGGGCATCATGGCCACCAGGCCATCCACGCCGTTGTCGAACTCGTGGTTCCCCGGGGTGGTGGCGTCGTAGGCCATCTTGGACATGGCCCGGAGCTCGACCTCACCACCGAAGAAATTGAAGTAGGGGGTGCCCTGGAAGATGTCTCCCGAATCCAGGAGGAGGACATTGGGGTGCTCCCTCCGAATCCGACGGATGAGGGTGGTCCGGCGGGCAGCCCCTCCCAACCCCTGGTGGGGACCACCGTCCATGGGGAAGGGGTCCATCCGGGAATGGGTGTCGTTGGTGTGGAGGATCACCAGGTGGACTTCCCCAGGGAGCGTTACGAGGCCTGGGCCGCCTCCGGACCCCGGTGCAAGGTGGGACACCCAGGAGGCGGTGAGGGACTGGGTCGGCGACCCGAGAACCCATCGGGGCACCAGGAGGGTCCCGGTGGACGCCAGGCTCGCCAACCTGAGGAAGTCCCGACGCTTCATGCCCATTTCCCTTGGCTCCTTCTCCGGTTGCCCACTTGCGGCTCCCTGACCTGGGGCACCGCGGGAGCCCCGGTCTGGACGACCTGGTGAGGTCGGCTCGGGCCGCCATGGGTGCCGGATATGCAGACCCTCATCGCCTCAGCTCTCCGGTGATGCGGCCTTCCAGACGGGGCTCGATGGTCTGGATGGCCCTCAGGTACTCCATGAACGCGTCCCGCACCAGGAGAGGAAGATCCTCCCGCTCCAGTGCGTCCAGGAGGATGGCGAACTCGTCACCCCCGTTGGCCAGGTAGTCGTTGGTCACCAGGCGATACCGCCTGGTGTCATCCACGGGCTCCCCCCCCACCCGGACGTCCCGGGCCACCCGCTGATCCCCCACCAGCTCGATGCGGAAGCCAAAGCCGGCGATGGGCTCGCCACCTCGCCTGGCGATGACGGCGGCCAGGTCTTCCACCTGCTTCCCGGAGAGGACCAGGACCGCCACCATGTTCTCAAAAGGCATGAGCTCGAACATCTTGCCCACGGTGATGGGTCCCGGAGCGATTGGCACCCTCAGCCCCCCATTGTTCATGAGGGCCATGTCCACGGGTTCGGACACCCGGTTCCGGGCCACCCAGAGGAGGGCGTCGGCGGCGAAGACGCCGAGGGTCCCTTCAGGCCAGCCTTTGCTCAGGGGGCCTGCAGCCTCACCCACCACCACCTGGATGCGGTCCCCCATGCTCTGCCGGAACGGCGCCACCAGGGCCTCAACCTCCGGATCCTCCCGGATGGAATCCGCCACCACGGTGTAGGTTACCGGAGCCTCCAGCACGGCCAAGGCCCCGGCCCTCGCGTCCGTGGAAGGGGCGAGGGGAGCCGGAGCCCCAACCCGCTCCTGACCGGGCCCGGTGCCGCAGGCGGCCAATACGAAGGCCAGGAGGGCCGCGGCTGAGGTCGAACGGTGGGTCGGCATCTACATCCTCATGCAGAGGGAGCCGGGGGGACGGCCGGAGACCATACGGCCGCCCCCCTTGGCCCCGCTTCCTCAGTCCTTCTTCCCGGGCTGGATGGTGGCCAGCCGGGCGTAGATGTCGTAGATCTTCTTCTTCATGGACTTGATGCGGGCGGAGTCCTCCGGGGTGCTCCACTTGGGCTCGTGGATGGAGAAGATCTGGTGGTTCAGGTCGTCAAGGAGGGCACGGGCGTTGGTGCACCAGTCCTCGGTGCAGT
>Ga0209498_1002165_pt1 | contig 11978 bp, 12 predicted proteins | sample WalLakDeSediment_FD_184131 | JGI IMG/M metagenome (GOLD analysis project Ga0209498, IMG submission 184131) | Lake sediment microbial communities from Walker lake, Nevada to study Microbial Dark Matter (Phase II) - Walker Lake 11/02/13 Deep... | ecosystem: Environmental > Aquatic > Freshwater >...
CGCTCGGCAACGCAGTTGCGCACCGCCTTTTTTGCCGCACTCGTTGGACGGCTCGAGTCACTCCAATGCCCTTTCCCTGGGGGAGGGGGGTGTCTGCTCGCCTCATCAGCTTCTTTCACAGTAACCGCGCCAGTCGCCGCCCCCTGCGCACATCAGCCGAGAAAGTGCATCAGCCCGTGGGCAGGCCCGGCGCGCGCAGGCGCCGGTAACCGGACTCCGTGAGCAGGACCACGTGCACGCTGGCCGGGTAGATCCGACCCTCGGCGCGCAGACTCTGCAGCAGTTCGGCGTGGTCCGCCGCGTCGAGCCGGAAGAAATCACGACCCTCGCTCAACGAGCCACGCAGGGCCTTGAAGCGGCGGAAGGTGGTACCCTTCGGCACATCGTTCAGCTCGTCGATCTGACGCAGGCTGAGGGTGTCACAGCCGCAGAAGCGGATCAGGCGTGGCGCGCTGGTTCCCGGTTCCACTCGGCCGTCTGGTAGATCTGATGCGTTCGTCACGGTACTGTTCTTCGCCCCTCATCTTCCGCGATCGCAGCCCAGCTTAGTAACCCGCCCATGCCACAGGCAACAACGTTCGCCCTGAACCGGTCCGGGGGCATTGGATTCGACAGGCTGGGCCCGAACGATTTTCAATCCCCGGGTCAATAACGCTGAAACCCGAGCAACGGGGAGGACGCATGGAATTCCTGCAGGATTACGCGATGTTCCTGGCCAAGGGGCTGACCATCGTGCTGATGACCCTGGTGGTGCTGGCCGCGCTCGCCGCGGCCTCGCAGCGCAACAAGGGGCGCGGCGACGAACAGCTCACCGTGAAGCATCTGAACCAGCGCTACCGCAACATGGAACGCGCGTTGCGACTGCGTGTACTTGGATGGCGGGCGCTGCGCCGGCACACCAAGGAATACCAGCGCCAGCGCAAACGGGCTGCGAAGGAACGGCCGGAGGAACAGGCGCGTAGCTACGTGCTGCGTTTCCACGGCGACATCCGCGCGACCCGGGTCGAAAACCTGCGCGAGGAGGTCTCGGCAATTCTGACCCTGGCCCGGCCCGGAACGGACCGGGTTGTGCTCTGCCTCGAAAGCGGCGGCGGCCTGGTGCCCTCGTACGGCCTCGCGGCGGCCCAGTTGGCCCGCCTGCGGGATGCCGGGCTGGATCTCACCGTTGCGGTGGACCGCGTCGCTGCGTCGGGCGGCTACCTGATGGCCGCGGTCGCCAACCGGATCACAGCCGCGCCCTTCGCGGTGGTCGGTTCCATCGGTGTCGTTGCACAGATTCCCAACATCCACCGTTTGCTGAAGCGCCACGACGTCGACATCGAGCTGCTGACCGCCGGCCAGCACAAGCGGACGCTCACGATTCTCGGAAAGAACACCCCCGAAGGGCGGGCCAAGTTCCAGGAAGAGCTCGAGGAGACGCACGGGCTGTTCAAGGCCTACCTGCAGCGCTTTCGGCCCCAGCTCGATCTCGAGCGGCTCGCCACCGGCGAGCACTGGTACGGGGAACAGGCGTTGGAACTGGGGCTCGTCGACGAACTGCGCACCAGCGACGACCTGCTGATGGCACTGGCCCGCGAACAGGAGGTCTACGAGGTCACCTTCAATCGCCGCCAGCCAATGAGCCGCCGCATCGGCATCGCCTTCGAGGAAGCGGTGGAACGCCTCCTGCAGCGGTAACTGCCCGCGGGGTACATCCCCGCCCTTTGCAAACCTCGTGGGAGCGGCTTCCAGCCGCGATTCCATGCCCCACCCGAAAACCATCGCGGCCAGAGGCCGCTCCCACGCCACTTGTGTAGTCAGGCGGCTTTCAGCAGCAACCGGTTGAGCCGCGCGACGAAACCCGACGGATCCTCCAGCTGCCCGCCTTCGGTGAGCAGTGCCTGCTCGAACAGCAGCGTCGCGAGGTCATCGAACTCCGCACCTTCGGCGGCCTTCAGCCGCTGCACCAGCGGGTGCCCCGGGTTCACCTCCAGCACCGGTTTGCTGCCAAAGGTCTGCTGCCCTGCCTGCTTCATCAGTTCCTGCAGGTACAGCGCCATCTCGTGTTCGCCGAGCACGATGCAGGCGGGGGATTCCACAAGACGCTGCGACGCCCGGACCGTGTCCACGCGCTCGCCCAGGGTCTTGCCGATGCGCTCAGGGAGGTCACCGAGATCCTCCTTCGCCTTGTCTTCACTCTCCGAACCGGCATCCCCGGCATCTTTCTCCACCAGGTCGCCAAGGTCGAGGTCGCCCTTGGACACCGACTTGATCGGGGTGTCGTCGAAGCGATCGAGGTGCGACAGCAGCCACTCGTCGACCCGGTCGGACAACAGCAGCACCTCGATGCCGTGCTTGCGGAAGATCTCGAGGTGCGGACTATTGCGTGCCGCGGATGGGCTGTCAGCGGTGATCACGTAGATCGCCTTCTGGCCCTCCTTCATCCGCGCCTTGTAGTCGGCCAGCGATACGTTCTGGGTTTCGTCGCTGTTGTGGGTGCTGGCAAACCGGAGCAGCTTCGCGATCTGATCCCGGTTCCCGTAGTCCTCGCCCGGCCCTTCTTTCAGCACCCGGCCGAAGTTCTTCCAGATCTCGGCGTATTTCTCCGGCTCGTTCTCGACGATCGACTCGAGCAGGCCGAGAATCTTCTTCACGGACCCCGAACGGATGCCGTCGACCAGCCGGTTGCTCTGCAGAATCTCGCGCGACACGTTCAGCGGCAGGTCGGAGGAATCCACCACGCCGCGAACGAAACGCAGGTACGTCGGCAGCATCTTGTCCGCGTCGTCCATGATGAACACGCGCTTCACGTACAGCTTCACGCCGTGCCGCTGGTCGCGGTCCCAGAGGTCGAACGGCGCGCGCTTCGGAATGTAGAACAGCGTGGTGTACTGCTGCTTCCCCTCGACGTGGCTGTGCACCCAGGCGGCCGGATCCTCGAAGTCGTGCGCCACGTGCTTGTAGAACTCGCGGTATTCGTCTTCCGAGATGTCGCTCTTCGCCCGCGTCCACAGCGCGCTGGCGCGGTTCACGGTCTCCCATTCCTCTGTGGCCTTGCCGTCGTCGTCGAGCTGCGGCATCCGGATCGGGAAGGAGACGTGGTCGGAATAGCGGGTGATGATGTGGCGCAGCCGGTAGGCGTCCAGGAACTCCTCGGCGTCCTCCTTCAGGTGCAGGATCACCTCGGTGCCCGGCTGGGCCCGGTTGCAGTTTTCCAGCGAATAGGTCCCGGTACCGTCGGACTCCCAGCGCACCGCAGCGTCCTCGGCGGCGTCGGCGCGCCTCGTCTCCAGCGTCACGCGGTCGGCCACCGTGAACGAAGAGTAGAAACCGACACCAAACTGGCCGATCAGCAGCGCGTCCTTCTTCTGGTCACCGGTCAGCCGGCTCAGGAACTCCTTCGTGCCGGAGCGCGCAATGGTGCCGATGTTCGCGATCACCTCGTCGCGTGACATGCCAATGCCGTTGTCGATCACGCGGATCTCACGCCTGTCCTTGTCGAAAGTCACGTCAATGTGCAGTTCGGCCGGCTGGACGATTGCGTCCGGCTTCGCCAGCGCCTCGAAGCGCAGCTTGTCGCAGGCATCGGCGGCGTTGGAAACGAGCTCGCGCAGGAAGATCTCGCGGTTGGAATACAGCGCGTGCACCATCAGGTGCAGCAACTGACTGACCTCGGTCTCGAAACGGCGTTCTTCGCGTTGGGCTTCAGTCATGGTCCTTCACATCCCTCATGGCAGTTGAATCGTCGGGTTCGATCCGCTCGAATTGGGGACGGCCCGGAGCGTTTTCAAGGGCTGTCGCCTGAAACAGCCCGCCGCGGCCCTCCGGGTCGAGCCGCTGCCAGACCGGCAGCAGCACTTCGCGGACCCGCTGATCGAGCTGCCAGGGCATGTTGAGTACCGCCATGCCGGAGCCCTGCAGGCCCGGACCTCGCGGTGGCTCGCTGAGTCGCAGCTCGCTGAACAGAATCTCTTCCCCCGGGTGCCGCGACAGCAGCGCCTCGCGCAGCTGCGGGTGCCGACCTTCCTCGAGAAGCGGGTACCAGACCAGGATGATCCCGGTATTCCAGCGCCGGCGGATCTCCCGCGTCATCTCCGGCACCTCTGCGTATTCCTGGACCCGCTCGTAGGCGGGATCGAGCAGTGCCAGCCCGCGCCGCGGCTCCGGCGGAAACAGCGCGCGGGCCGCCTCGCGGGCGTCGCGCCGGTGCAGGTGGCAGCGGGGATCGGCCCGGAGGACCTCCTGCAGCGCGGCAGATGCGCCGGGGTGCAGTTCACAGGCAACCAACTGGTCCTGATCGCGCAGACACTGCCGGATCAGTAACGGGGAACCGGGGTACGTCGTGAGCCGCCCCGGATCCGGCTGCAGACCCCGAATCGCATCGAGCCAGGCCTGCAGGATGGCCGACCCCCGGTTCAGCGACCAGAGCCGGCCGATCCCATCCCGCCACTCGCCGCTGCGCGCGGCTGGGCCCCGATCCAGAGCGTACCGCCCCGAGCCGGCGAACAGGTCGAGCGCAACGAAGGGCTTGGGACGCGCCAGCAGTGCATCGAGCACCAGCCAGAGCACCAGGTGCTTGTGCACATCGGCGAAGTTGCCCGCGTGGTATTCGTGCTGATAGCTGAGCATGGTGGGGCGAGACGATACCCGCAAAGCACCGCCAATCCAACGTTCGCTAGAGCGGCATTAAGGGGCCTGATGATCACCGAAGCTCTGCCGGTGGTCAGGCGGGCGTCGTTTCAGTGATGCGCCTGCAGGAGTCCAACTCCCTGGGCGACCGTCCTGAATGCCCCGAGGCCGAAGGTCGCCGAGAGGGCTCGCCTCCCACAGGAGATGGCGATCTGCGGGGTGTTTCGCACGGTAGGGATTGCCCCGCGGAGCTTTCTCAATAATCCGGCCAAGGGGTGGGAAGCTCCCGTGAAACGCCGGCAACACTCCTGGAGTGCGGCAGCTTGCCGCCGCTTTGCCCTGCAGGAGGCTCGCCTCCTGCCGCGGAAGCTAGCTTCCGCGGGCGGAAGCGGGAGCAAGCTCCCGCACCCCATGAACCTGTCGCTGGCGGCGCCGCCCGCAAAAAAGCCGCCAGTGCTGCCACTGGCGGCCTTGGAGAGGCACCCTGACGACCGTCAGCCGTCAGGAGCCCGACTTGCTGGCTTTATTGGTTGACCGGGGACTCCGGGTCCAGCAGCCAAGCCATGATGTCGGCGATCTGCTCGTGCGTGAGCACACCCTGCGCGCCCATCCGCGGCATCTGCGTGCACGGGAAGTAGGCGTGGGCGTTGTAGATCACGTCATACACGTACTTCAGCATCGCATCGCTGGTGCCGCGGGCCTTGCCGTAGCCCGTCAGGTCCGGACCCAGCGTTCCACCATCACGGTCGCCCACCTTCTGGTGACAGTTTGCACAGTTGCCGCCCGGCTGGCGGTTGCCGGAGTGTTCATCCGTGCGATGCCCGACGCGGAAGCCGAAGCCCGACCAGGACAGTTCCCGGCCCTTCTGCCAGTCACCCAGCTTGATGCCACCTTCCGGGTACGTGATGCTCGCCGCAGCCGCAGTGCGCACCGCCTCGAGCGTCGCGGCGTCCGGCTTGCCCCCGCCGACGACGGAACAGGCCTTCTGCATGTCGTCCTGCTCCATGCGTGCCCGCATGGTGCCGCCTTCCTGGACGGCGGCATCGAGATGGAATCCGCCGGATTCCAGGATGATGTACTCGGCGAGTTCCTCCGCGCTCATCGCGGTGAAATCCACCTTGTCGGCATCGGCAACTACGTAGCTGCCCGCAAACAGGATGGCGGTGAAAGCGGCCACACCGGCCGCTAGAGAGGTCTTCTTGAACATATCTCGAATCTCCTGTGTGCGTCCGTGATCAGCGCTTCATGTCGGGGAGAATGGCCGGCTGACCGCGCGCCCTGTCATTCCAGTAGGAAATGATCGCGGTCATCCCGGTGCCACCCCAGACGGGCTCCGCGTGCCGCATCTGCCAGTAGCACTCGCCGACACGGTGCTGGGCGCTACGCACGTTGTCATGACCCACGCGGAAAGCCGGCCAGGAGACCGCCTTGGTCCACTCTTCGGGAACGTTGGAGTTGGGCAGCACGGAAGCGCGGATACGCTTGCCGGTGGCGGCATGACAGGTGGAGCAGGAGAAGTCCATGGTGCCCGCGCGGCGATAGAAGATCACCTCTCCGGCATCTCTCATCGCCTGCTCCATCGGGTGATCCAGCGGCGGGTTCCAGGCGTAGCCGTTGGACAGGCTGGCCACGTAGGTCTGCAGCTTGGTGATGTCCGCGGCGTTGCCGTGCTTCGTCCTGATCGCAGGATCGTCGTCGGTGAAGCCCTGGATGGTCTTCATGCAGTGAACCAGACGGCTCTCGAAGTCCATCACCCGGCCGGTATCCGCGAAGTAGCGGGGAAACTCGACAAACGCGCCCTCCAACACACCCGGACCCTTGCCGAAGTCGCAGCTCTCCAGTGAGACATTATTCGGGCCGCGAGCCTCGTGAAACAGCTCCTTGCCATCGTCGATGAGCCAGAGCGCGGGGCTGTCGGGCATCATCATGATGTTCATCTCACTCTGGGTGAGATAAGAAGAATCGATCGAGTCGATCAGTCCCTGAAGAACATCCTCCGGAGCGTTCTGCGCGTTGGCCGTAGCTCCCAGTGCCAATGCCACGGGGAGCGCCAGCAAGGCTTGTTTGAACATGGAAACCTCCATCTCGGGATCGTTGTTTTCGTGGCAGCCAAGGCCCACCGGGCCCGGGCAGAACGAAATCGTGCAGACAGCCGAATCGTCCTGTCAACAGAAATATTTTTCCCGGAATCGGAATAAAACGTAGTTGATTTCATTAGAAAAGTTTTTGCACAAAACCAACCTGACCGGCTCCCTGAATCGCGTGGCAGGGCCGAGGGTTCGGCACCGTGCCCACAGCCCTCGGCAGGGTCGCCGCGGCCCCCGCGGACGACCGGCCACCACCCTGGAGTACGGCGGCTTACCCACTTTGCCTTGCAGGAGGCTCGCCTCCTGCAGAGGAAGCCAGCTTCCGCGGGCGAAAGCGGGAGCAAGCTCCCGCACTCCAGAAAGCGCTCAACGGTAGCGTCACCCATGAAAAAAGCCGCCGGCGTTGCCACCGGCGGCTTCTTCATGGCCCGTTAGGGCCGTCGATCGTGAAAAGCCCGATCTTACTCGTTGACCGGCGACTCCGGATCGAACATGTACGCCATGATGTCAGCAATCGACTGCTCGTCCAGGAAGCCGCTCGCGCCAAATCGCGGCATGTGCGTGCATGGGAAATAGACATGCGGGTTGTAGATCATGTCGTACACGTACTTCAGGATCGCATCACTGGTGCCGCGGGTCTTGCCGTAACCGGTGAGGCCTGGGCCGACGTTGCCGCCGGTGCGGTCGGTGGCGAACTGGTGGCAGTTGTAGCAGGTGCCGCCGACCGGACGAGCATCGTGGTCATCGTAGTTGTGACCGACGCGATAACCGAAACCGGACCAGGCGAGTTCTCGCCCGCGCTGCCAGTCACCGAGCTGGATCCCACCTTCGGGATACACGATGCTCTCCTGAGCGGCCTGCCGGATCGCGGCAGCGGTCTCCGCATCAGGACTACCGTCACCAATGATCGAGCAGGCCTTCTGCAGTTCGTCCTGCTGCATCCGATCGCGTGCGGTACCGCCCTCCTGCATCTCCTGGCTCAGGTTGAAGCCGCCGCCGTTGGCTTCGAAGATCAGGTATTCGGCGAGCTCATGGGGCGTCATCGCGGTGTAGTCGACCTTGCCGGTCTTGCCCGCATCGGCCACGGCGCAGCCGCCGGCAATGAGGATGGTTGCGAAGGCGGCGATTCCGGCCGCCAGAGGGGTCTTCTTCAACATATCTCGAATCTCCTTTGTGCGTCCGGGATCAGCGCTTCATGTCGGGCAGGATGGCGGGCGTACCGCGTGCCAGATCGGTCCAGTACGAGATCAGCGCGACGGAGGCATCCGAACCCGCGAGCATCCCGGGCTGCCGCATCTGGTAGTAGCAGCCACGTACGCGGTGCTGGCTGCTGCGGACATGGTCATGCCCGACACGGAACGCCGGCCAGGAGATCGCCTTGGACCACTCTTCCGGAACGTTGGCGTTCGGCAGCTGTGAAGCACGCACCCGCTTGCCGCTCTGGCCGTGGCAGGCGTAGCAGTTGAAGTCGGACATACCGGCGCGGCGGGCAAACAGGACCTCACCAGCATCACGCATCGCCTTCTCCAGCGGGTGGTCGAGAGGATTGTTCCACTCCATGCCATTGGACTGCATCGCGATGTAGGTCTGGATCTGCATATGGTCGGACTGGTTGTTGTGCCGGTTGCGCACCACGGGATCGTCCGACGCGAAACCCTGCACTTCGGTCATGCAATGCATGATGCGGGTCTCCAGGTCCATCACCTTGCCCGTATCCTCGAAGTAGCGCGGCAGCTCCACATACGCACCTTCCAGCACGCCTGGACCCTTGCCGAAATCGCACGCCTCCATCGAGACGTTGTTCGGCCCACGCGGGGTGTGGAACAGCTCCTCGCCGTCCATTGCGATCCACAGTGCCGGGTTGTCCGGCATCATCATGATGTTCATTTCACTCTGGTTGAGATAGATGGACTCTGGGAGCGCATCGATCAGTCCCTGAAGAACGTCCTCCGGGGCTTGCGCATTGGCCGTAGCCCCCATTGCCAATGCCACGGGCAGCGCCAGCAAGGCTTTTTTGAACATGGAAACCTCCATCACAAGGTTATATTAGTTATTGGCGGCCCGAACCTGCCTGGTCGCGAACCGGCCCTCATCGTGCTGATTCACTGCCTGCCCTGTCAATAAAAACAAAGAATTAGCGTATGCTAACAGCCTTATTGGAAGGGGTTTACAGCAGCGACATCAGTACCACGACGCGAATTGGGCGAAGATTATTCCTAGCCGCTCCGGGAAAAATTCCTAGCCCGAGCCTCTCAGCGGGACGGAAAACCGTGGGTCACCGGCAGGGACCGGGGCCTCCCACGACAGACGCCTCGTGGGCGAGCAGCCAGGCTTTCACCTGCGCGAGAGGACCATCGAGCTGGCCGGAATAGCCACCAGCCGATGTGGAACCCCCGCCTGCAGCGGGAACCACTCGATGACAGGGAACGAACAGTGGCCAGGGGTTCGCCTTGCAGGCCTGCCCCACCGCACGCGGTGAGGAGCCGATCTGGCGCGCGACCTCGCCGTAGCTGCGGGTCTCGCCGACAGGAATCGCGCACAGGGCCTGCCAGACCCGGCGAGCATGCGCGGTACCGGGGGGTACGTGCGCAGGCGGACGCCAGCAGCGGGGGTCGCGAAAGAAATCGGCCGGAGCGAAGGGAACGGGAACCGGTGTCCCTGCAGGCTGAGGCTGGCGCATCGCGGACACCGACCCGGCACCCGACGGAGCTGAGGATAGCCCGCCCGGCGCTTCTTCCCGCGCGGTCCAGTCGGCCGTCAGCAGCCCTCCTCTGGGCGCACAGGTCCAGACGAACGAAAGCGCTGCACCCGGCGGGGTACAGCGCTGCAGGTTCACCAACAAGGGGCGGGCGTCGCCGTGACCCGGAGGCCGCGGCACGGCCAGCTAGCGGGCTGCCTTGATGTCTTCCTTGATCCGGGCCGCCTTGCCGGTCCGGTCGCGCAGGTAGTAGAGCTTCGCCCGGCGCACCTTGCCCCGCCGCTTCACCTGGATGTCGGCCACCAGCGGGCTGTGGGTCTGGAAGGACCGCTCGACGCCCGTTCCGGACGACATCTTGCGCACGGTAAAGGCCGAGTTCAGGCCGCGGTTGCGCTTGGCGATCACCACGCCTTCGAAGGCCTGGAGCCGCTCGCGATCACCTTCCTTGACCTTGACCTGCACCACGACGGTATCGCCGGGACCAAAATCGGGCACCGAGGGCTTCATCTGCTCGGCTTCCAGTTGCTGAATCACGCTCTTCATCGTAGAACCTCAGTCGTCACTATGCTTGCCACCCGCGGAACCCCTCCGCAGCCGGCGGTATTCATCCAGCAGGGCCGCATCCTCCGGCTCGAGCGCGAGTCGCGCCAGAAGGTCCGGCCTGCGCTCCCATGTCCGCCCCAGCGCCTCTCGGCGGCGCCAGCGCTCGATCTGCGCGTGGTGCCCGGTCAGCAGTTCCGCTGGCACCGTGCGCCCGGCCACCACCTCCGGCCGGGTGTAATGCGGGCAGTCCAGCAACCCCTCCGTGAAGGAATCCTGCAGCGCCGAGTCGTCGTGCCCGAGCGCGCCCGGCAGCAACCGGACACAGGCGTCAATCACGGCCATCGCCGCCAGTTCGCCACCGGAGAGCACATAGTCCCCCAGCGACCATTCCTCGTCCACTTCCGCGTCGAGCAGCCGCTCGTCGATCCCCTCGTACCGGCCGCAGAGCAGGGCCAGCCGGGACATTCCCGAAAACCGGCGCACCGCAGCCTGATCGACAGGTCGCCCCTGCGGCGTCAGCGCGATCACCCGCACCGGCGCCGGGTCCGCTTCGCGGATCGCGGCCAGCGCAGCGGCCAGCGGTTCGTATTGCATCACCATGCCCGGTCCGCCGCCATAAGGCCGGTCGTCCACCGCCTGGTGCACTCCGGCGCCCCAGCGCCGCGGGTTCCAGCAGTGCAGCTCGAACAGGCCCTGTTCCGCCGCGCGCCGCGTGACCCCAAAGGCCGCGACCGACTGCACCAACTCGGGGAACAGCGTGACCACGTCGAAGCGCATCGCGGAACTCAAAACTCCGGATCCCAATCGACCCGTATGCAACCCGACTCGAGATCCACATCCTTCACGTACCGCTCCCGGACCCAGGGGATCAGGCGCTCACGCTCTCCCCGCACCACCATCACGTCGTTCGCGCCCGTCTCGATGAAACCATCGACGCGGCCGAGAGCGGTACCGTCCACCGTCTCCACCCTCAGACCCTGCAGGTCGGCCCAGTAGAACTCGCCTTCGTCCAGGGGCGGGAGCCATTCCCGCTCGATCGCGAGCGTACAGCCGGTCAGCGCCTGCGCGGCTTCGCGGTCAGGGGTCTCGCTGAACTTCAGCACCACCCCGCGACCGTGGGCCCGGCCAGTCTCCACTTCCAGGAGTTCCCAGTCGCCAGCGCGCTCGACCCAGAGTTCCGGGTACTCGGCGATCGCGGCACGCGGCTCGGTCTCGGAGAAGACACGGACAAAGCCCTTCACGCCGTAGACGCCGGAAACACGCCCCACGATCAGGCGCTTCGGCCCCGGTTCCACGGGCGCAGCCTCGGTTGCCGCTTCAGCCGGCGGCGGCGACCTGCTTGCGATGTTCCTTGATCAGGCGCCCGACACGTTCGGAGGTCGATGCGCCGCGCTCCAGCCAGTGGTCGATACGGGCCAGATCGATCTGCAGCGGGACTTCCTGACCCCGGGCGACGGGGTTGAAGAACCCGACACGCTCGATGTAGCCGCTGTCGCGGCGTGCCCGAGAGTCGGTGACGACGATCTGGTAGAAGGGCGCGCGCTTGGCTCCGCGGCGGGACAAACGAATGGTGACCATGCCTGTTCTGGACCTCGGCAGATTCATTGTGCTTGGGAAAACGGCGAAGTATAGCGTATTGGGGGAGCGAAACAACTCTGGGCTCCTGGAGCGGCGCCGGGCCAGCTTGGCAAGGGATCGCGGCTGGAAGCCGCTCCCACGACACCCGAACCTGTGGGAGCGACCTCCGGTCGCGATGGGACATGGCGCGAGGACGCAGAGCATCGCGGCTGGAAGCCGCTCCCACGACACCCGGACCTGTGGGAGCGACCTCCGGTCGCGATCGGACATGGCGCGAGGACGCAGAGCATCGCGGCTGGAAGCCGCTCCCACGACACCCGAACCTGTGGGAGCGACCTCCGGTCGCGATCGGACATGGCGCGAGGACGCAGAGCATCGCGGCTGGAAGCCGCTCCCACGACACCCGAACCTGTGGGAGCGACCTCCGGTCGCGATCGGGCATGGCGCGAGGACGCAGAGCATCG
>Ga0209498_1002166_pt1 | contig 11975 bp, 13 predicted proteins | sample WalLakDeSediment_FD_184131 | JGI IMG/M metagenome (GOLD analysis project Ga0209498, IMG submission 184131) | Lake sediment microbial communities from Walker lake, Nevada to study Microbial Dark Matter (Phase II) - Walker Lake 11/02/13 Deep... | ecosystem: Environmental > Aquatic > Freshwater >...
GGCCTGGTCGTAGGAGAGGATCGAGCAGGCGCTCTGATCATGGTCCGCCGTCGGTTGCAGCGGCTCGCCGACGACTCGTCCCAGCCAGCCCCGTAGCTCAGGGGAGTGATAGAGGGCCAGGCAGGCCGGGGCGTGGTGGTGAATCGCCTCGTAGGAGACGGTCCCGCCCTTCTTGTGCCTGGGGATGTAACTGCGCACGGCACGAGAGCGGTTGGCTCGCCATTCCGCCCGGAGCTCGGCCAGAGCTTCGGATGCGAGAAAGCCTTCAACGCGGATGATGCGCTCGCGCTCGAAGTCGGCGCGCAGACCTTCGGGGGCGGGGAGCGTCGCAAGGCTGGGCCGACGCCCGGCGGTAAGCGCCTCCCGGCGCGCGGCCAGTTCCCGATAGGTCCGTTTCCGGTGCCTGCCGTGACGGGTCAGCGCCACTGCACCGATCGCCGCTGCCGCGAGAGCCAGGGAGAGTGTCAGAAGATCGGCCATTGTGGGACTCCCGCAGATCGCCGCCCGAAGACCGGGGTCCGCTCAGCCCGCGCGCTCGAGGAGACTCTGACAGGCGACGCAGCGCTGCGTGCTCGGCATGTACTTCCGGCGCCCTTCGGGGATCGGGCAGCCGCAATCGATGCAATGCGGGCTTCCGACCCCCACAACCACCGCACGGCGCCGGATCTGATCGATCCGCAACGCGGTCTCCATTTCAACGTGCGCCTGTGCCATATCGATCACATCCGCAAACCGTTCCATCCGCGTCCCCTTGTGTTGATCAGTTGCACGCCCGCCCGCGTATGCGTCAGCGTCGTTGCCGGACGATGACGGGCGCCCACGCGGAACACACCTCACTCGTGGCGCCCGACGAAACAGTAGTAGGGCACCCTCAGACCCGGCAGATAGGGGACCGGCGCAGAGTGCTCGGTGAGCGCGTGATTCGGCAGCAGTCGCCGCAGGGCGGGGAGATGGGCAGGGTTCGGGTGCACGCCGTCGTGGCCGAACCAGCGTGGCCAAAAACGGCGGCTCACCCAGCCGTGCCGGGTGAGTCCCGGCGCAGGCGTCGGTTGAGAGATATAGAAGTCCACCACACCGAGTCGGCCACCGGGCTTGAGCATGGCGAGCGCGTTGCCAAGCGCCCCCTCCCAATTCGGGATCATGGTGAGCGAATAGGAAAAATAGACACAATCGACAGCCCCGTCCGGCTGGTATGTCACCGCGTCCCCTTCGATCACCCGCACATTGGGCAGTCCAGCGGTGCGCTTGCGGGCCTGTTCCAACAGGGCTGGGCAGAGGTCGACCAACTCCACGCGCGCGAGCCTGCCCAGCCGCTCACCGAGGAAGCCGAGATTACGCCCGGTGCCGGCACCGAGCTCCACCAGCGAGTCGCCTGGGCCGGGGGAGAGCCGCTCGATCAGCTCCGCACGACCGTGCAGCAAGCGCTCGCGAAAGGCGTCGTAGTGCTCCGCCTGGGGGCTGTAGAAGGCCTGCAGCCGCTCGGCCAGGTTGCCGCGACGCGGCTGGCCCCGCAGCAGCCGCATGAGGACCTGGGCGTCGCCCCGGATCATGTCGCGGTGACCAGATCGGCGACATGAAATCCGGCGTAGGTGTGCACGCGGTCGTGGCGCTGAAGGTCACTGGCCAGGGACTCGTGGAACACCAGGCGCTGGCACAGCCGCTCACGCCGCTCGCCGATCTCGATCAGGCCGAGGTAGGCTGGCGCCGCATGGGCGCTGCGGAAGATGACCCGCGCATCGGGTGTCGCCCGCTCCAGAATGGCCGACCACTCCTCCGCCAGGGCTTCCGGATAGTAGGTGCTCATCCAGTCCATGTGGTCGAGAAGCACGAACTTCGAGACGCGCTCCTCGGTCGCCTGCAGCAACTGGGTCACGGTGCAGGTGTGCGGGACCACCCGGTCGGCGAGCCCGCCCTTGAGGCGAAGGAAGTTTTCCGGTTTCAGGTACTCCGGGCAGCAGGTCCGCGAGTAGCGGCCGTTCACGTAGACAGAATAGAAGTAATTGGTCCACACGGGTAGCTCGCGGAAGACGTATTCCAGCGCCTCCCGGATGAAGCCCGCCACGCCACGCTGGTGCTGCGCCTGGACCTGCTTGCGTTGGGCATGGGGGACCCCAAGCATGCTCATGGTGATCTGGCGCGACAGGGTCCAGTTCACACCAGGGCTCCAGATCCGCGGCCCGATGCGCTGGTCGTAGATGGCGCGCTGCTCCTCCAGACTCTGCGCCCCGAAGAGCGCCGAGACGCTCGCCGCCAGGCTCGGGCGCAACTTGAGGTAGGCGTGGAAGACCCGCGCCACCTTGCCCGCGAGTCCCTGGAAGTAGAAGCCGCCGCGCTTGGGATCGAACCAATGCAACCGCTCGTCCCAGAACGCCCTCGCGAAATCCGAAAGGTCAGGGCGCAACGCCTGTCGGTAGAATCCGGGCAGACCCGCGTGGGCCCCGCTGCCGAAGAGCGAAAAGAAGTCCTCAAAGTCGAGGTTGCGGATGCCGGCGAGCTTGAGCTCGAGCAGGGCCGTCTGGCGCGGGTTGGCGTCTACGGCATGGATTTGCCGCGGACCCGCGAGCGCGTAATCGAGCACATTGCACCCGGCGCTCGTGATGACCAGCAGGGTATCCTCTGGCTTTAGGGCCAGAGCCATGCGATCCACCGCCGGGTCCTCCCAGCAGGTGTTGTAGACGAGCGAACGCGAGTAGATGGCGTCGAAGACCTTATGGTCTATCCGGTCGCGCAGGGTCAGAGCTGTTTTCACGGCGAAGCTCGCTTAGGCAGATCGAAACGTCGATGCGAACAATTCACCAACGTTAATTGCCATCCGTGAAGCCGTGATTACAGTCTCGAGACGGCAATGTGTCCGCCGTTGGGCAAGACCTCGGAACGACCTTGGCATCCCTCCCCGACCCGCCGCCAGCCATCCGCGACGGTGGCGGAGCGGAGGGTGCCACATCGGAGTGGTCTGGATACTTTCTTCAGGACAGAAGGTGTGCGATGAACCAGCGCGGAACCCTCTCCACCACAGATCTGGATAGTCGCATGCTGGCGATTGCGCTGGACGAGGCGCGTCAGGGGCTGTCCGAGGGCGGCATTCCGATCGGGGCCGCCCTGTTCGATGTGCAGGGCAAGGTACTCGGCCGGGGACATAACCGCCGCGTGCAGGAGGGCGACCCGTCCGTGCACGCGGAAACGGACGCATTTCGCCAAGCCGGCCGACAGCGCAGTTATCGCGACACGACCATGGTCACCACACTCGCACCCTGCTGGTACTGCAGCGGGCTGATCCGGCAGCTCGGCATCGGCCGGGTCGTCGTCGGCGAGTCCATGACCTTCCGCGGTGGAATCGACTGGTTGCGGGAGAACGGGGTCGCCGTCGTCGACATGGAGTCCGAGGAACGCGTGGACCTGCTGGGTGAATACATCACCCAGCAGCCGGACGTCTGGGCGGAGGACATCGGCGAGGAACATCCGACCACTTCATGTGGAGGAACAGGCAATGTGCAGGACAGGGTTTAGCGGATACGTGACGCTGCTGGCGACGCTCGGGCTGCTGTTCGCCTTGCCACAAGGCGGCGTACAGGCCGGCGAGGCACGGCCGCAGGATACTGAGCCAACCTTCGACGTCAACGTGGACATCGCGTTGTCTTCGCTGATGTCCCTTGGAGACGGCCACCTGCAGAAAATGGCGGACTCGCTCCACTTTCTCGCCGCCAGCGATGCGGCGCGCTCTGCGGAATGGGACCGTATACGGGAACCCTATCATGATGCCGACGACTACCTGAAGCTGCCCCCCATCGGAAGTTCATGGCAGTGGTCGGCCCTTTCCGGACAGTCGCCGGCAACAGATGAGCACCCCCTTTAGAGCGTAAAGCCGACGCTCACCATCCGTCGTCGTGATCGACAGCAAGCCCTGCCGGTCTGTGGCGGAAACGGAAATTCTGTCTATATTGTCAATATCACTACGCCGTCACGGACACCGCTGGGCGCCTTGCCGACGAAGTGGGAACCGTTCTGGTGAACGCGGTCAGCGACGGATGATCCGGACCTACGTCTTTCCGCGTTCTTCAATCGGGATGTAATCCGAGAGCGTATTGCCTGTGTAAATCTGCCGGGGTCTTGCGATCCGCCCGCCCACGGTCTGGCTCTGCTCCCACCAGTGCGCAATCCACCCAGGCAATCGCCCAATCGCGAAGATCACGGTGAACATGTTGGTGGGAATGCCGATGGCTCGCAGCAGGATGCCGCTGTAGAAATCCACGTTCGGATACAGGTTGCGCTCGATGAAGTACGGGTCGGAACGGGCGATGTCCTCGAGCCGACGGGCAATATCCAGCAGCGGATCTTTGCCGCTCAACATGGGCACCAGTTCCTCGGCCACCTTCTGCAGCATCAGCGCGCGCGGGTCGAAATTCTTGTACACGCGGTGGCCAAAGCCCATCAGCCGTACCTTGCTGTCCTTGTCCTTGGCCAGCTTCACGTACTCCTCGGGTGTGATGTTCCCCTGGTGAATCTGTTCCAGCATGTCCAGCACAGCGACATTGGCGCCCCCGTGCAAGGGACCCCATAACGCGGAGACGCCGGCCGCGCAGGACGCGAACAGGTTGGCACCGCTCGAGCCCACCATGCGCACGGTCGAGGTGGAGCAGTTCTGCTCATGATCCGCGTGCAGAATCAGGATCAGGTTCAGCGCCTTGCGCACGACGTTCGGACACACGTACTGCTGGTAGGGGAGCGAGAACATCATGTGCAGGAAGTTCGGCACGTAACGCAGACCCGAATCCGGATAGATGTAGGGCAGCCCACGGGAGTGACGGAACGCATAGGCGGCGATCGTGCGGATCTTGCTGATCAGCCGCGCGGCCGCGTGGTGAAGCTCCCGCTCGTCCTCAAGTTCGTGCAGTTCGGGGTGATAACAGGACATGGCGTTGATCATCGCCGATAGAATCGCCATCGGCGGGGCCGAGCGCGGGAAGCCCTCGAACTGGTGCTTCATGCCCTCGTCGATGTTGGCGAAACGGTCCAGGTCTTCCGAAAAGTGTTCGTATTCCTCCTGACTGGGCAGCTGTCCGAAGATCAGCAACTGCGCAACCTCGATGAAGGTCGGGCTGTCGACGAACTGCTCGATGGGGATGCCACGGTACCGAAGGATACCGGCGTCGCCGTCGATGAACGTGATCGCGCTCTCGCAACTACCCGTATTGCCGTACCCGGGATCGAGTGTGATGTGCCCGGTCGCTGACCGGAGGCTGCCGATATCGATCGCACGCTCGCCCTCGCTACCCTCGATGACCGGCAAGCTGTACGTGTGTCCATCCAGGGTCAGGCTGGCCGGCTCCAGGGAACCGCGGGCGGAATTTGTGGACTCGGTCATGGTGCAGTACTCCCGATCGTTTGGGAAAGAATACGGCTGGCGCGCGGTAGGCATCCGGAACCTTACGCATGGTACTTCCAGTTACCGCCGCTTAGGAAACGACCCGCCGGTTAACTGAGAATACCGACTCCTCGAACCATCAGGGAATTCTGAGATGCTCACTGGGGTGGCCGAACATTTCGGCGGCCAGCGCGGCGGTACGATCCGTGACCTGTTCGGGGACGAAGACGTAGAAGCGCCAGAGGCCCGCGTAGCGTTCCTCGATCGCACCGATCTCGGCAAAGGCGGCATTTTCTACCTGCTTGAGGTCGGGTCGAACACAGGCGGGACGGGTATCTTCAGTTCACTCTGGGTGCTGAAACAAGTCTCGGAGCGGCCCGTGTTCTGGCCTTGGCTGAATGTCCCCGGCGGGGATCGCTGCAACGACGGCCAACTGCGCGGGTTGGAGCTCTCGGCTGCCAAGCTCGTCTACACGCACGCGGCAACCCCATTCCGGTTCCTGAATTCCACGGATCAAACGGATTGGCGCTGGAAAGCACTCCGTGCGTTGGGGAGCCCGGATGACGTCTCCCCCTCGACCTTCCTGAACTGGCGGCCTTACGACGACGTCGCCAATTGTGCGATCTGCTGTGCCGGCGAGGCCGTGAAGGGCGTCACCGGTCAGTGCCTGCCCGACCTGTTCGCCGCAGAGGTCTTTGCGCCCCTCGGGCTGCGCGCGACATTTATCTATTCCGACCCCGCGGATGAACGCCCGGTCTGGTTCTACGCGGGGTCGCGGCGGCTGCACCTGCCGCGCTATCTGGCCTCGGTGCAGGCCGAAGGCGGCATGGTGACGACGGCCAGCGAGCTTGCCACGATCGGGCGGGCGGTGATGGGCACCCACCAGCGACCTGATCTCCGGGCACTCCTCTTCGCCCTTGTGCTACCGGGTGCGGCCGTCGAGACCAACGACGCGCAAGCATCCGCAAGACCCTTGTCGCGATCACGTCGTCGTTTAGGATTTGTCATCACACGTTCCGGAGGCAACGATGACATCCATTCCCGAGCAACTGATCTCCTATGCGGTGCGCGCACCGTCCGGCCACAACACCCAGCCGTGGCAGTTTTCAGTCGAACAGGACACGATCCGAATCTACCCCGACCTGTCCCGGCGCCTGTGCGTCGTCGACCCGGAAGATCACGCCCTGTTCATCAGCCTGGGCTGCGCGCTCGAAAACCTCGTCGTCGCCGCCGCACAGCAGGGCCTCGTTGTCAGCATCGATTATTTCCCTTCCGACGAACTGGAGGAGTGCCTCCGGGTTCGACTGTTGGAAGGCGCCCGTGAAGGCGAAGACGACGCTGGTGAAACCAGAGGGCGAAGCGGCCCGACAGGAAAAGGTGATCCGCAGTTCCTCCCTACTGCTGCTCTTCATTGCCCGGGGGAATGACAAGCGGCATTGGGTCGAGGTCGGCCGCAGCTTCGAACGCCTCGCGCTGACGGCGGCTTCCATGGGCATCGCACACGCCCACGTCAACATGCCTTGCGAAGTCGAGCCGGTTCGCAGGCGTCTTGCGGCTCACTTGGGCCTGGATGCCGGAGAACAACCCCTGCTGCTGATACGCCTGGGATACGCAAGGAAGCGGCTGCCACCCTCCCCCAGACGATCCGTCGATCAGGTCATGCGGAGGCCGTAGCGGCAAGGCATCCGCAGGCACCGGATCGTCCGTCCATGCAGCCCACTCGTGGCGGATTCCGGTCCGCGGCACCTGGTCTTCAGAACTCCTTGGACCTTGCCCTGGCCTTCAGTAGGTCACGCGGGTGAGGTGCGCGCGAAAGAAGGGAGCGTAGTCGGGCGTACCGTAGAGGTTACCGATCTCCATCGCGTGGGGAATGGTGAAGCCCTGATGGATGCCGTGCGCCAGCATCCGCCCGCCGAAGGGTTGCAGACGATAAATCCGGTCCGGGTTGGCGTCCGACCAGCGCAGCGTGGTCATTTCCAGGACCCGGCCGGCGGTGTCGAGAGTCAGGTGAATTGGCTCGACGCCGGGCACCTCCGGGAACCGGACCTCCGCCTGATCCGCGCCCGTCTGCGTCCACACCGCCCCGGACTGCGGCAGCAGCGCGGCCGGCGCCCACACGGTCTCCATCACCATCCGCGCCGCGGCGGCACGGGCGTGGTCCTCGGTGTCCGCAATCTGGACGACCGGCAGCACGCCCCACAGCCGGAACCGGGTCCAACTCGTCTGCCCGTTCCAATAACCATCCGAGCCGGAGAAGCGGATCAACCCCGACCCGGCACGCGCACGCCAGACGAACCCATGCGGCGGGGTGAGGAGCTGGTCCGCGCGCATGGGCAACGCGCGGCCGTTCAGGATCAGCGAACCTTCCATCTCGAGGCGGGCCACCCTGTGCAGCGGGGTGCCCGGCGCAATGGCACGCGCGAAGTAGCGCTGCCCGATCTCGGGCAGGCCGGCGACCATGGCCGGGTTGTAGGACGCAGGCACAGGTTCCCGCTGATCCAGTAAGGCGTCCCAGATCGCCTGTGTGTTTCGGGCATCTCGCGCGCTCGCCCACAGCCCCATCGCGATCCCCGTCACCACCGCGACGAAGGCGACCCATCCAACCGTCTTGAGCACAACCATCGCAAACGCCATCGAATCCTCCGAGCATTCTGCGTAGGGCAACGAAAATTGTCGCCAGTGGAATCTATCTCTCCGGCTGGCGTGTTGCTAAAGCATGAGAGATGTCACAGACAGCGTCTTTTTGGAGTGGTCCTACCGCGCTGCGGACACGAAACCGGTGACCGTCTTCCCCGATGGCTGCCGCGATGTGCTGGTCATCCGTCCACCTGGCGCGCAGGCGTGCGTCAGCCTGTCGTCCTTCGATTTCCGCCCCCGACATGCGACACTGCCACGGGCGACGGTCATCACCGGCTCTCGACTTCGCCCGGGAACTGGAGTTGCGCAACGGGTGCTTGACGCGATTGCCGCAAATCCTGACGCCGCCCGCGAAGTCCTGCTCAACGAACTGGGCGTGATCGACGATCTGCATGCCGTGATCGAGGCGTTGACCCTTACGGGAGCCAGCGTGCGGGACGTAGCCAGGAGCCTCGGCATATCGGTGCGGACCTTGCAGCGGCACCTTGCGCGGCTGCATCTACCGCCTCCAGATTACTGGCGACTTCTGGCGCGAGCACGCCGTGCAGCGGCCATGCTCCCCACTCCCTCGTCGCTGGCCGATGTTGCCCATACCAACGGATTCACCGACCAGGCCCACATGACCCGCGAATTCGCACGCTGGTTTGGTCAGACGCCCAGCGGCCTGCTCCGCCATGCCCACCTGCTTGAGGTGTTGCGTCAACCGGCACTCGGCAACTGGACGGGCGAACAGATTTCCACCAGGTAGCCATTGACGTCGCTGACGTAGGTGGTGGTTTGCCCCCACGGCTCCTCGCGAACCTCCTGCTCCGGGGTCGCCCCTGCGGCCAGCGCGCGGTCAAGGGCTGCGCGCACGTCATCCGTCTCGAAGGCCAACTCGAAGACGGGGGCCTTGGGGTCTGGTTTTCCCGGTGCCTTTCCGAGCTGCTGCATCAGTGCCTTGGACGAGAAGGCGAGTTTTGTCTCGCCCGTAGAGAGCTCGCCATAATCGCCCGAGGGGTGCAGGAACGCTTGTTCCAGCGCGAAGGCGCGCCTATAGAAATCGAGCGTGCCCGCGACATCGTCGACGTACAGGATCGTGTATCGAAGGATCATCGGCTTCTCCGCTGGCTTGGTTGACCGACTTTAGCCCGATGCGTGCACGAGTTCTTGAAAAATCGCGATAGGAACGGATGGCCCGCATCCCTCGGCACTGCCATGTCGTAGACCCACGTCCACAGGGGCAACAGTGATGCGTCACTACCAGAACGCGGGATCGTTTAGCGCCTCAACACAGCGGGACGGACCTGTCAGTGGCGCCATCCCTCGATCCGACAACGACTGTCCCAGCCAGCCTTCTGGATGGTTCAGCGGGAAGGGCGCTTGTGCATCCGCCTCGCTGATCGGCATGAAACGGACCTTGGCATAGTAGTTAGGATCGCCATAGGTCATAGCGATATCGACACCAGCGCTGCGCAGCGTATCCAGACCATGGGTCAGCAACCTCTGCCCGATCCCCTTCCCTTGCTGATCGGTCGCCACGGCGACGGGAGCAAGAACGAACACGATCCGCTCATCCTGCTCGTAGGTCAGCCGTGAGAAGACGATACTGCCGATGATCACCCCCGACTCTATAGCCGTGAAAACGTAGAGATCCTTCTCCGCCGTGCCACCCAGCAGGTTTCGCACCAGTTCCCCGATCAGCGCACCTTCATCCTCGCCCTCGGAGGCGGTGAAGGTCGCGTTGAAGAGGCCGATGATCTCCTCGTTGCGCCCTTTGAATCCTGTCGAAAACTCCATGGTTTCTTCTCCGGAAAATGGGTCAGCGGCGCTCCAACACGAACATCTCGTAGCCGAACTGTCCGTTCCCCTCGTGGTAGGCGCGCAGCTCTCGGTGCAGGTCTTCCAGCACACGCCGACCCTCCATCCGACCTTCAACGTCATGCAGCCGGGCCTCGAGCGGTCGGTAATAGGCATCCAACGCACGCTGCCCCATATCGAAATGCGACAGAACACGATAGCCGGCGCGGTTCACCTGCTCCAGCCGCCGAGAAACCGTCGTCATCGCAGGATATTCCGAGTCCCAGAACTGCCGCAGTTCCTCACTCGGCTGATCAGTGCGCCACACCATGTCGCTCAGCACCAGGATGCCTTCGTTCCGCAGCAATGGTCGCCAGGCGTCGAGCGCGCGATCGACGCCGATGATGTAGGCGCTGCCCTCAGCCCAGATCAAGTCAAAGGGCTGAGCCGGCACCGAAAGACGCCCCATGTCCAGACAGCGAGCGTCGATACGATCGCCGAGACCTGCCGACGCCGCGCGTTCTCGCAGACGCGCGAGCGCGCCTTCATCCATGTCGATCGCCGTGATCCGCGCCCCGGTCTGCGCTGCTAGAACCAAGGTCGCCACGCCGTTACCGCATCCAATCTCGAGGATCCTCTCCGGTTGAAATGGCAGGGCCGCCAGTGCTTGCTCAGTCGTCTGCGGCGACCCGGGTCCCCAGTAGTCCAGCCCGGAGAAAATCTCGAGAAACGCCTCCATGTAGCTGTCATGGTCGTTCATGTCTTTCGTGCGCGAAAGCCCTACTCGTTTCGCCAGCTCCGAAATCTTGAACATATGTGCGTCCTCACCCTCACCGTGTAATGGCGATCCACCAGATCTTAGGGTGTGAAGCTATAGACGGGTCAAGACGATTCCTGATGAGCGATTCCTTCGCAAGCCGCGATTAGTGTTTGGCCGCGAACGGCAACGGGCGACCACGATGAGAAGGCGCTGCAGCAAGTCGGCCCTGTCGAAGCTCCGGTTAGGTAGGCGAAGGCAGCCGAGCGTGCGCGGACCCAGCGCCGCAGGCAAGATGCTCTGCGTTGAATAAGAACTCGGGAGATGGGCCGATGACTCTCGGAAGACGCGTGCTGCGGATCGCGCTGTGGGGCCTGGGTGGTCTGCTGGTGCTCGGGCTGGCGGGCATCCTCTGGTTGCGGCAGAGCCCCTACTGGGCCGGCTTCACCCTGTTCGCCGAGACCCATCGGGTCGAGAACTTCCGCGCGATGGACCGGATCTTCCCATCTCGTCCGGTTCCGCGCGAGGGCAGCGTCTGGGCCTTCGATGTAGACCCGCGGCCCTTGCCCGCCAGCTACCGCTACGACGGCGCCGAGCGGGACCTCGCGACCTTTCTCGACCGCACGGTGACGACCGGGCTGATCGTCGTGCACGGCGGCGCGATTACTTACGAGGCCTATCGCCTGGGCGCCGACGAGACCTCGCCCTTGACCTCCTGGTCGGTGGCGAAGTCAGTCGTGTCGGCATTGATCGGCATCGCCGTGGAGGAAGGCCGAATCGCGTCCATCCGCGACCCGATCGGTGTCTACGTGCCGGCGTTGGCCGACTCGGTCTATGGCGACGTGCCGATCGAGGACGCGCTCACCATGTCTTCGGGCGTAGCCTTCGACGAGGACTACAACAACCCGTTCTCGGACATCAACATGATGTTCATCCGCGCGATGGTGCTGCGCGTGCCGGTTGAGCAGACGGTGGCGGGGCTCGAGCGGGCGCGCCCATCGGGCACCTTTAACGACTACGTCAGCTCCGACACGATGGCGCTGGGCCTGGTGCTGGAGTCCGTGACCGGGATGCCGCTGGCCGACTATGATGGGGAGATTCTGGACGCCCTGAACCTGGTGTTGGACAAGGATCCGGCGCTGCAGCACGACGACATCAAATTGATGGCGCGCGAGGGGGAAGTGACGATGGGCGGTGTCGCCGTCAGTGCCGCACAGAAGGAACGCGCGGAACGGAACTGTTGGTACCTGCCCGGAGTGCGCAACGTGATCAACAAACTGGACATCGCACTGTAGCCCCCTCCAATGCCATTCGTGAGACAGCCGAAGAAGCGAGGGGATCCAGAAACAGGGACACGCTGAGGGCGACCCGTCAGGGCCCAGGGTGTACTCTTTTCAGGATCGCGTGGGAGGCGGTGCATTGAAAAAACTGAAGCATGAG